>Ga0315336_1002074_pt1 | contig 33018 bp, 32 predicted proteins | sample ASW5metaG_FD_204512 | JGI IMG/M metagenome (GOLD analysis project Ga0315336, IMG submission 204512) | Ammonia-oxidizing marine archaeal communities from Monterey Bay, California, United States - ASW #5 | ecosystem: Environmental > Aquatic > Marine > Intertidal zone | place: USA: California...
ACGCGCCGAACATCTCAGCATTGTCGGGCATGTCTCAAAGCAGCGACATCAGTGACGGAACGCAACAAAAAGCGTCCAGCAACTCATAAAGATCAGAATCAGAGAGCCGATGGTCCAGAGCGTCGCGCGTGTGTCGTGGGTTCTTGCTGTGAAATAGGCTGCAAAATGCAACAGCCGCGAAACGACATAGCCGTACAGCAGCCATTGGGCGAGCGTTAGTGATGGCTCGGTCAGAATGAAAAGAAATCCGGCAACCAGAAAGAACGGTAGATTTTCAAGATCGTTCAACTGAATCCGGCGGATGCGATCGACATACTCATTGGGCGCCAGTTGTTCAGCGCTTGGATTGGGGTTGAGGGTCGTCTTCCTGATGTCCTCCGGCGAGCGAAACCCGCCGTTGACCTGCATCATCCGGACAACCGTCAACCACGACATCAAGATGGCCTTGAGAATCATGATGCAGGCAGCAATCGCATAGGTATTAAAAAGCGGACTTTGAAAGCTGAGCTTGTCCATGGCGCTTGCCTTCGCTTTCTGGAAATACCGATTATTCAATCACACGAAAGCCTGCGTCGGCTAGGGCTGAACAGCCAAACCCGAGTGCGCAGCGACAGTCCGCTATGTCCGCGCCAAGGGCGCGATCGGCTCCCTCTCCCGCCCGCAGGAGAAGGTGAAAACACCGCGCTGCCCGCTTGGCGCAACGGAGCAATCCGGGATTGGCGGTTGTGAAGCCTGCAAATATCGGCACAACTCGGGTTTACTCATTTCCCGAAGATCCATGACCGTCGCCGATCCGCCCGTGCGCAAGCCGTCGTTCATCGCCTGGCTCGCCAATCAGCCTTACCTGATGCTCAGCCTGATGGCTCTGTTCTGGGCCGGCAACATCGTGCTCGGGCGCTACGTCGCGGGCCATGTTCCACCGTTCACGCTGACATTCCTGCGCTGGGCCGGAACCTTTCTCGTCGTCGCTCCTTTCGCGTGGCCATATCTGCAACGCGACTGGCCGACCATGCGCCGGCATATCCCGTTGCTGCTGGCGCTGGCGCTGACCGGCTTCGCACTCAACAACGCCTTGTCCTATTGGGGATTGCAACACACCCAGGCGCTGAACGCGCTGCTGATCCAGTCGTCGGGACCGTTGTTCGTCGCACTGTGGTCGCTGGTGCTGTTCGGCGTGCGGCTGTCATGGATGCAGGCCGCCGGTATTCTCGTCTCGCTGCTCGGCGTGCTGGTCATTGTCCTGCGTGGCGATCTCGCAGCCCTTGCAGCGATTCAGGTCAACGCCGGTGACATCAGTTTCGCCGGCGCGCTGTTTGTGTTCGGGCTGTACTCCGCCCTGATGCCGAAACGTCCGCGCATCAACCCGCTGTCGCTGATCGCATTCACCACAGGCTTCGGCGCGCTGATGCTGGTGCCGCTGGTGGGATGGGAAGTTTCCGCCGGCAATACGCTGACATTCGATACGCTGACGGTGGCGACGGTGATCTTCGTGGTGATCTTTCCCTCGACGCTGGCCTATATCTTTTTCAACCGCGGCATTGAGCTGATCGGACCCAACCGCGCCGCGCCGTTCTTCCATCTGGTGCCGGTGTTCGGTTCGGTCATGGCGATCGTGCTGCTCGGCGAAAAGCCCGAGATGTTTCATCTGGTCGGCTATATTCTGGTGCTGGGCGGGATCATTACCGCATCGCGGCGTGGATCGGCGGCAAAACGCTCGTCGTCCTGACTCGCAATCCGACGCAACTTCAAGCAATCTCACCCCCGAACGCGCGGCGCAGGTCACTTCCCCGGTGACATGACGACCGCGTGTCGAAAAAAAACAACAGGGCGGAGACACCATCAATGAGCTTTTTCAAGCCAACCACATCATCGATTGCGATTGCGCTCGCCGTCACGGCGGGCGTTCTGTCTGCCGGACCATCAGCCGCGGACACAGCCTGGCCGGCGCCGGGGAAGAACATCACGCTGGTGCTGCCATTCGCGGCCGGCAGCGGCACCGACAGCACCACGCGCCTGATCTCGAAAGAACTCGCCGTCGGCCTCGGCACCAACATCGTGATCGAGAACAAGCCCGGCGCCAACGGCTCGATCGCGGCGAGCTATGTCGCGCGCTCGGAGCCGGACGGCTACACGATTTTCGTCACCACCAACACGTCGCATTCGGCGAATCCGTATCTGCTGAAGAACATGACCTACGATCCGATCAAGGATTTCACACCGATTGCACGGACCGGCGACCTGCCGTTCATGCTGGTGATCAATCCCGAGATCCCGGCCAACTCGGTCGCCGAACTGGTGGCGCTGGCGAAGAAAGATCCCGGCAAGTACTCCTACGCCAGCGGCAGTTCGTCGGCGATTGTCTCAGGCGCGACATTCGCAACGCTGGCCGGAATCGATCTGCTTCACATTCCCTACAAGAGTTCACCGCCCGCGCTGACTGACGTGATCGCGGGCCGCGTCTCGATGATGTTCATCGACGTGCCGACCGGCCTGCCGCACGTCAAGGGCAAGGCGCTGAAGGCGCTGGCGGTGACCACGATGAAGCGCTCCGCGCTGCTGCCGGAGTTGCCGACCATGGACGCAGCCGGCGTGAAGGGCTTCGACATCACATCGTGGCAGGGCTATCTCGGCCCGGCCAACCTGCCGAAGCCGATCGTGACGCGGCTGAACGCGGAAATCCGCAAGGTGATCGAGCGGCCCGACATCAAGGAGGCGCTTGCCAGCCGCGGCATGGAGGCCTTCTCGGGGACGCCGGAGAGCTTCGATGCGTTCCTCAAGGAACAACTCGTGGTGTGGGAAAAGCTGATCCGCGAAGCCAAGATCGAGAAGCAGTGAGGCTTTTCTTACCTCTCCCCGCAAGCGGGGAGAGGTAAAGCTTACGCCGCCCGCACCTTGGTCAGGAATTCGTCCACCGCCGAGCGCAGCATGCCCGACTGCTGGTCGAGATCGCGGGCGCTGGTGAGAACGTCCGATGCCGCGGTGCCGGTCGCAGCCGCAGCCGCGCTGACGCCGCCGATGTGATCGCTGATCTCACTCGATCCCGCCGCCACCGACTGAATGTTGCGTGCGATCTCGCGGGTCGCAGCGCCCTGCTCTTCAACGGCGCTGGAGATGTTCATGGTGATCTCGCTCATCTGCGCGATGGTCTGGGTGATCCCGCCGATCGACACCACCGCGTCGCTGGTGGTCGCCTGCATGGCGGCGACCTGCGCGGAGATTTCCTCGGTGGCCTTGGCGGTCTGGTTAGCCAGCGCCTTGACTTCGGATGCGACGACCGCAAAACCACGGCCGGCTTCACCCGCACGCGCCGCCTCGATGGTCGCGTTGAGCGCAAGTAGATTGGTCTGCGCGGCGATGGAGTGAATGAGCTGCACCACTTCGCCGATCTTTTCCGCGCCACTGGAGAGCACCTGCACCGTCGCGTTGGTGCGTTCGGCATCGCCCACAGCCTTGCTGGCGATCTCGTTGGACTGGTTGACCTGACGTGCGATCTCGGCGACCGAGCTCGACAGCTCTTCCGCTGCCGCCGCAACCGTTCCGACATTGGTCGAAGCGCGCTCCGAGGCCGATCCGACGGTCGCCGCGCGCGCGCTGGCATCGCTCGCCGACGCCGTCATGGATTCCGCTGTGCTCTGCATGCCGGCTGCCGAGGCGGCCACCGAACGGACGATGCCGTTGACGCTGCTCTCGAAGTTGCTGGCAATGCTGTTCATGGTGGCCTGCCGCTCCGCAGCCACGCGCTGCTGGGCTTCCGCTTCCACCTTCTCAAGTCCGCGGATACGGACTGCGTTGTCCTTGAACACCTGCACGGTCTTGGCCATCGCGCCGATTTCGTCGCGGCGATCGCCGCCGGGAATCTCGGCTTCGAGCTGGCCGTCGGCCAGCGTCTGCATCCGCGCACCGAGCAGGCCCAGCGGACGGGTGATGCTGCGGCTGACCAGCCATGCAATGGCACCGGAGAATGCGCCAATCAGGAGCGTGGCAACGGCGAGCGCCATGATGATCGGCATCAGCTTGGCGTCGAGATCGTCAAGATACGCGCCAGTGCCGACGAACATGTTCCAGCCGGGGATCGCGGCTGCGTAAGACAGCTTGCGGATCAATTCCTTGGTGCCGGGCTTTTCGTATTCATAACGCAATGTCACCTCGCCTTTGGCGGCGACGCCGTCGCGCAGTTCGCGCGCCAGTTTGCGGCCATTGGTCTCGACGTCGAGGCGGTTGGTACCGATTTGCTTCGGGTCCGGCGTCGCGATGGTCATGCCGTCCATGCCGTAGACAAACATGTAGCCGGTGCCGTTGTCATACGTCATCGTCCGGGCAACGCGGGCGAATTCCGCGAGCGCAGCTTCCTTGGTCATTTTGCCGGCTTCAACCTGCTTCTGCAGCCCGATCGCCGTGTTGCGCGCAGTTTCCACCAGCGCGTGGGTCTGCGCGACACGCCCGTTGACCAGTTCCTGCTGCATCATATAGGCGGAGTACAGACCGGCAGAGATAAGGCCGAGCATGGTCACACCGACCAGAATACCGAGTTTGGCGGTGATAGGCAGGTTGTTCAGAAATTTCACGGTGGGGCTCCGGGGCTGCGCTTCTGCGCGGATAGATTTCCACTCCATCGAATATCGAAAGTTCCTTTAGGGTTTCTTACCCATACGCGCGCGCGGATTTTCTTTTCGGCGATACGAATAAAAAACGGGCCGGAGTGACTCCGGCCCGCGCGATTCTCGATTCGAACTGTCATATTTCCGGCAACGATTCCCGAAATGCGGGCAGCGCAGTTGCCGTCGTTAAAACTTCAGCGCCTTGGCCTGCTTGACCTGCGGCAGCGCCGCCACCTTGGCGAGAACATCGGCCGGCACAGCGCCATCGACCTCGACCAGCGCAATGGCATCGCCGCCCTGCGCGTTGCGGCCGAGATGGAAGGTCGCGATGTTGATCTTGGCATCGCCGAGCAGCGAGGCGAACTTGCCGATGAAGCCCGGCTTGTCCTCGTTGGTGATGTAGATCATCGACGGGCTGAATTCAGCGTCGACGCGGATGCCCTTGATGTCGACCAGGCGCGGCTTGCCGTCATGATAGACCGTGCCCGACACCGAGCGCTCCTGCCGTTCGGTCGCAACAGTGACCGTGATCAGGCTTTCGTAGTCGCTCCGGGCCGCGCGGGTCACTTCGTCCACCACCATGCCACGCTCCTTCGCCACCACCGGCGCGGAGACGACATTCACGTCGCCCAGCATCGGCCGCAGCATGCCGGTCAGCGCCGCCGAGGTCAGCGCCTTGATCTTCATGTCGGCGACCGCGCCTTCATAAGTGATCGTGACCTTGGAGATGCCGGTCTCGGTCAGTTGGCCCGCGAACGAGCCGAGCTTTTCGGCAAGCTCAATGAACGGCTTCAGCTTCGGGGCTTCTTCCGCCGTGATCGAGGGGAAGTTGACGGCGTTGGAGATCGCGCCGGTCAGCAGGTAATCCGACATCTGTTCAGCGACCTGCAAAGCGACGTTCTCCTGCGCTTCGGTGGTGGAGGCGCCCAGATGCGGCGTGCAGATCACGTTGGGATGGCCGAACAGCACGTTGGTCTTGGCCGGCTCCTCGACGAACACGTCGAAGGCAGCACCCGCGACCTGTTTGGAATTCAGTGCATCGACCAGCGCCTGCTCATCGACCAGCCCGCCGCGCGCGCAATTGATAATACGTACGCCCTTTTTCATCTTGGCGATCGATTTTGCGTCAATGATGTTCTTGGTCTTGTCGGTCAGCGGCGTATGCAGCGTGATGAAGTCGGCGCGCTTGAACAGGTCTTCAAGCTCGACCTTCTCGACGCCGATGTCCTTGGCACGCTCTGGCGACAGGAACGGATCGAACGCGATCACCTTCATGCGCAGGCCGAGCGCACGGTCGGCGACAATCGCGCCGATATTGCCGCAGCCGATCACGCCCAGCGTCTTGGCGGTGATCTCGACGCCCATGAAGCGGTTCTTCTCCCATTTGCCAGCCTGGGTCGAGGCATCGGCGGCGGGGATTTCACGGGCCAACGCCAGCATCAGCGTGATCGCATGCTCGGCGGTGGTGATCGAATTGCCGAACGGCGTGTTCATCACGATGATGCCCTTGGCCGTGGCCGCAGGAATTTCGACATTGTCGACGCCGATGCCGGCGCGGCCGATCACCTTGAGCTTGGAGGCCTTCTCGAGAATCTTCGCGGTCGCCTTGGTGGCCGAGCGGATGGCGAGACCGTCATAGTTGCCGATGATCTCGGCGAGCTTGTCCTTGTCCTTGCCGAGATCCGGCTGGAAATCGACCTCGACACCGCGATCTTTGAAGATCTGCACGGCGGCGGGAGACAGGGCGTCGGAAATGAGAACTTTAGGCTTGGACATGGGGATTCTCCATCACCCTCCCCTTGAGGGGGAGGGTCGGCCTGCAAGGCCGGGGTGGGGTGAAAGAATTTGAAACTGCTGAATGGCGGTGTGGGAGTCGTAAGATCACCCCACCCCGCCATGCCTTCGGCACGGCGACCCTCCCCCTCAAGGGGAGGGTGAAAAGCATCAAGCCGCTTTGGCGAGCGAAGCCTTGGTCTCGGCGAAGGCCCAGTCGATCCATGCCGTGAGGATCTCGACGTCCTTGGCTTCGACAGTCGCGCCGCACCAGATGCGAAGACCCGCAGGGGCATCGCGATAATGCGCGAAGTCGTAACCGGCGCCTTCCTTCTCGACCGCAGCGACCAGCTTCTTGGCAAAATCCGCCTGCGCGTCAGGGGACAGCGCTGTGATCGCCGGATCGACGACCTTCAGGCAGACCGATGTATTGGAGCGGATCGCCGGATCGGCCGCGAGGAAATCCACCCACGGCGTCCTGGCTTTCCAGTCCGCGAGCACTTTCGTGTTCGCATCGGCGCGCGCCATCAGCCCCTTGAGACCGCCGACGGATTTCGCCCAGTTCAGCGTATCGAGATAATCCTCGACGCAGAGCATCGACGGCGTGTTGATGGTTTCGCCTTCGAAGATGCCGGCGTTGAGCTTGCCGCCCTTGGTCATGCGGAAGATCTTCGGCAGCGGCCATGGCGGCGTGTAGCTCTCGAGGCGAGCAACAGCGCGCGGCGACAGGATCAGCATGCCGTGCGCGGCCTCGCCGCCCAGCGCCTTCTGCCAGGAGAAGGTCACGACATCGAGCTTCGGCCAGTCGAGCTTTTGCGCGAACGCGGCGGAGGTTGCGTCGCAGATGGTCAGGCCTTCGCGGTCATCGCGAATCCAGTCGGCGTTCGGAACCCGCACACCGGAGGTGGTGCCGTTCCAGGTGAAAATGATGTCCGAGTTCTTGTCGGCCTTCGACAGATCGGGAATCTCGCCGTAGCCCGCGTGGAGCTTGACCACGTCCTTGAGCTTCAATTCCTTGACGACGTCGCTGACCCAGCCTTCGCCGAAGGATTCCCAGGCGATGGTGGTGACGGGACGCGGCCCGAGCAGCGACCACAGCGCCATCTCGACAGCGCCGGTGTCGGACGCCGGAACAATGCCGATCTTGTAGTCGGCGGGCACTTCAAGCACTTCGCGCGTCAGATCGATCGCGAGCTTGAGCTTGACCTTGCCGACCTTCGCACGATGCGAACGGCCGAGGGCTGCGTCCTTGAGATTTTGGGGGTTCCAGCCGGGGCGCTTGGCGCAGGGGCCGGAGGAGAAATGCGGCACGTTCGGCTTTGAGCCGGGCTTCGCTACAGTCATCGTCTATCCTTCCAGATAGTGGCCTCCCGTTGGGGGGAGGTGTCCCGCCGCCGTCAATATGGAAGGTTCTGGATTTCGTCAAGGAACTTCGCGGCGCGAAAATCACAAAGCTGGGATGCAAAGGCCCTGCCCGGTCCAATCAGGCAGGCTTGCGCCATTCCTCCAGCGGAATGTTGGGCATCTCGAAGCGCTCGGTCGTCCGGGTGTACCAGCCGCCTTCCATGCGCCCGATCAGATCGAGCTTTTCGGCATCGACATACTGCCGCGCGGCATCGATCACGGCGTGATCCTGCACATGGATCATCAGGATGCGGCCGAGCACCAGGCTAAATCCGCCAAGCACGACCTCCTGCATGAACGTGCATTCCATCGAGACCGGCGACGCCGCAATCCGCGGCACGTTCACCCGCTCCGACGGCAAAAGTTTTAGGTCCGCCTCCGCCGGTTCTTCGACGCCCTTGGGAAACGCAATCGAGGTGATCCGCATCTGCTGGGCAAGACTGTAAGGTACAAGGTTGACGACGAACTGCTCGTTGGCGCGAATGTTGGCGCGGGTGTCTTTCGGTTCGCCCGGCCCCTTGCTGCCGATCCCGATGCCGACGGTCGCCGGATCGGATCCGAACACATTGAAGAACGAGAACGGCGCGGCATTCACCGCGCCATTGCCGTCACGCGTGGTGATCCAAGCAATCGGCCGCGGCAGCACCGTGGCAAGCAGCAGCTTGTAGCGCTCGCCCGGCTTCATCGCTTCAAAATCGAACTGCATCGTTCCCTCTCCCCGGCTTGCCGGTTTCCCGGCTTTCGCGCATGGCTTGCAATTCGCAAGCCGAAGCAGGCGGGACGCTAGATGCTTTTAAGGTCGCTGCAACACCCGACTTGGATTCGCGCGCGCATGGCCGGTCCGACATTTTGATTCCAAAAACGCATAGCCGCTCTGAATTTCTATTCCGGCGCAGCGCCGACGGGCGGGCCTCCGGGAGGCCGATGCAGAAAGGTGATGGTGGCGAAAGCCCCGAGCCAGGAGCCGACCGCGGCAAACGCCACGTACATCCAGTTCTCGGTGTAGCTGATCACGGCATAGGACGAGAGCAGATACCAGATGCTGCTCCATGACGCGGCGGGCACGCGCCTGCGCGCGACGACTGCGGATGTGAACATGACATAGACCGCATCGGTGGCGGCGGTGGCGAGCAGAACGGCACCGGCGGTCAAAGGATCGATGGCCGACATTGGCGTCTCCTGGTTCAGGTGGCGGGAGATCGCCGACACCTTACCCCGCGCACGCCAAAGCCGGAACGCGCCTATCCGAGACCGAGAATCTTTTCCGACTCACCAACCCAGCGCCGCACCGAGGCGTAGCCATCGAGGTGAAAGCCGCCCTCATGAGCGATGCGGGTGTAGGCCAGCAGCGCCACATCGGCGAGCGACATCGCGTCGCCGACCAGAAACCGCGTGTCATGAAGCTGATGCTCCATCCGCGCCAGCGCGACATAGCCGCGCTTCACTTTCTCCGGATCGAGTTCGCCTTGCGATTGGCCGAGATAGACCATCTGGAAGCGGCACACCGCGATATAAGGCTCGTGGCTGTATTGCTCCCAGAACAGCCACTCATCCATTTTCGCCGCCAGGAATGCTTCCGCCGGGATCAAGTCGGTGCCGCGCGCCAGATAGCGGATAATCGCATTGGATTGCGCCAGCGTGCGCCCGTCATCGAGTTCGATCACCGGCACCTGCCCCGCGCCGTTGAGCTTGAGAAACTCCGAGGTGCGGCTTTCGCTTTTCATGGTGTCGATGTCGATCCAGGTGTAGCGGCGCGAAAGCCTGTCGCACACCCATTTCACTTTGAGGCAATTGCCGGATTTCAGGTCGCCATAGATTTTCATGACCGCACCTTCCCGATGGCTGCTGCACCGGGCGCTAGCCCAACAGGCAAAACGGCCCCTGTCAATGACAGGAGCCGCAGAGCCGGATTTCAGCGGATGGCTCGATCAGAACTTGTAGCCGACGCCGCCGCGCACCGTGTTGATGTTGGTGTCGATGGGGCCTGTGAAACGCACATATTCCCATTCGCCGCGCGCGAAGAAATTGCCGAACAGCATCGCTTCGGCGCCGACGCCGAAGGTGTAGCCGACCATCAGGCGCTGGTGCTTGTTCTCGGTGGTGCTGTACGTCACATTGTAATCTGTGATCGTCGGCGTCCCGGTGCCGACATAGGTGCCTACGCTGTTGATGGTGCTCGACCGCATGCTGTCGGCCAGACCGAGCGCAACGCCGCCAAAGGCATAAGGAAGGAAGCTGCCGATCGCATATCCAGCCCGGCCGCGTAACGTCAGCACATCGGTGAAATTGATCGAGGCAGCCGAAGTCGCAGTTGCGGCGTAGTTCACGTCGTCGACTGTGATCTGCCGGCTCATGGTGCCGCTGGCGCTTGCGCCGAACTTGCCATGCATGTAGCTGGCGTCGATGCCGAGCACCGTGTCACCCCACTGCGCATTGTATCCAGCAAAGCCGCCGAACGCTGCGTCCTGATGCGAAACCTTGCCGCCGATCACCGGCCAGGTGGAGACCCCAAGAACCTGTTCGACCGTGGTGAGCGCGAGTTGCTGTGCTGCGATGTCTTTGGTCGCGCCGTTGAAATTGTAGTCCGCCGAGCCGTAAGCGGCCTGCCCGCCGACATAGAAGCCCTGCCACCTGGCATAGCGCGGGGTTTCGCGGAGCATGCCGCGCAGGATCGGAAGATCGGGGAAGTCCGCCGCCTGCGCGCCTTGCGCTCCCGCGACCAAGGCTATTGCCAACACAATCCGACGCATCACGAAAACTCCGTCATAAACGCTTAACTACGTTCGATGATGCCGCGTTAACCCTAATCATTCGTTATCGCGGCGCGTTTCGCGCAAAAGAAAACGGCGCGAAAAAATCCGCGCCGTTAAAGTTTGAAGGAGGGAAGAGAAGGAAGAAGAATTCCGATCAGCCCTTGCGGATGAGCGGAGGCAGCATCGGCGGAGCGTAAGCCGGTACCGGATCGATCGCCCAGCGCACGCCGAGCTTCAGATCATGCGACGTAAGGTGCTTGAAGGTCGTCGGGTTGTTGATGTTGTTCGTGCCGTCGTAAGCGATGACGTCACCGGTGATGCCGTCACCCATGTCGAGGTAGCGGTAGGCCAGTTCCATCGTCAGGCTTGGATTGATCTTGTAGGCAAGGCCGGCGTGAACCGCCCATGCAAAATTCCACTTCGATGCGTTGTCGGCGTAAGCGGAGCTTGGGCCACCAACGAAGCCGCCGTTGCTGGTGGTCTGTCCGACGTCGGTGTAGTTCGCCATCGTGACGCGCGCCGTGCCGACGCCCGCGCCAATGAACGGCGTGATGCACCACCAGGTGCCAAGATCCGCATAGGCGTTGGCCATGATCAGCCATTCGGACTTGTTGCCGGTATACTTGTTGAAGCCGTTCTGCACCGCTCCGCCGCCGTTGAACGTATTCACTTCGTAGCCGTTCAGCGTCGAGCTGGCGCGATACTCACCGGTCACGTCCGCGCGGAACCAGTTGTTGAACCGATAACCGGCACCGAGGCCGAAGATGCCCGCGCTGTTGAAGTCTGCCTTCTGACTTTGACTCAGAAGATTTGCTTCCAGCGCATTGCTCAGATGCTGGACCTTCTGATTGCTGAAGCCGATATCGCCGCGCAGATACCAGCCGCCGAAGTCCTCAACCGGAGGCGGGACATACATCGGCGGGGGCGGCGGCAGATCGGCTGCAAGAGCGGCCGAGGAAATGAATGTCGCCGCGCTGGCAGCAAGAAGATTCTTCAGAGTACGCATTGGTCCGGTCCTTTCGCCGGTGAGGCAGACAACGCCTCACGCTCAAAACTCATGAGCGGACCATGGCACCAAATGTTTAAGCGGCACTTAACCCTAATTCTTAACCGCGATTTTTAATCTGGCTTAAGCGAGACGGTAAATGTTTCCGTAACGCGCGGGGCATCGCGCGCCGCAAATCCTAACGATGTGTTGACGGGAAGGTCAGGAATCCTGACGCAATGCGGCGGCGACGCTTCGTGCTGAGCGCCTCAACGTAACGCGTCATGGCCGGGTTTATCCCGGCTATCCACGTCTTGCTTTTGCGAACCCGTAAAGACGTGGATGCCCGGAACAAGTCCGGGCATGACGACGATGGATCGCAGATGCTTTAAGGAAACGAGCGCGTCAGAGTTTGTGGCGCTTGATCTGCGGCAGGAAAATCGCAAGCAGACCGATGGCCGGCAGGAACGCGCAGATCTGGTAGACGAAGGTAATGCCCTTCCAGTCCGCGACCTGGCCGAGCACCGCGGCACCAATGCCGCCGAAGCCGAACGCCATGCCATAGAACAGGCCCGAGATCATGCCGAGGCGATGCGGCATCAGTTCCTGCGCGTAGACGATCACCGCCGGCATCGCCGACGAGATGATGAAACCGATCAGCATGCTCAGCACCGCGCTTCCCATCAAACCGGCATAGGGCAATGCCAGCGTGAACGGCAACGCGCCGAGGATCGAGAACCAGATGACGTATTTGCGGCCGAAGCGATCGCCGAGCGGGCCGCCGAAGAACACGCCGACCGCGCTCGCGCCGAGAAACAGGAACAGATAGAGCTGTGCCGCCTGCGTGGTGACGCCGAACTTCTGGATCAGGAAGAACGTGTAATAGCTGCCGATGCTCGCGGTGTAGAACGTCTTCGAGAACAGCAGCACCATCAGCACGACCAGCGCGACAATGGTGCGCGCCGACGAGCGCTCATCGGCCGACACAGCGTGCGTGTTCTTGCGCTGCGCGACGCGCGGCTTGTACCAGCGGCCGATCTGCCAGAGGATCACGATGGCAACTGCGGCCACCAGCGAGAACCAGGCGATGCTGCCCTGCCCGAGCGGCACGACGATCAGCGCTGCCAGCACCGGACCGATGGCGCTGCCGAAATTGCCGCCGACCTGAAACACCGATTGCGCCATGCCAACGCGGCCGCCCGACGCCATCCGCGCGATGCGCGAGGACTCCGGATGAAACACCGCCGAGCCGGTGCCGACCAATGCAGCCGCAAGCAGGATCACCCAGTAGTGATGCGCGGCGCTGAGCAGGATCAATCCGGCGAAGGTGAAGCCCATGCCGAGTGCCAGCGAAAACGGCTTCGGATGCTTGTCGGTGTAGGCGCCGATCACCGGCTGCAACAGCGACGACGTGAACATGAAGGCCAGTGTGATCAAACCGATCTGGCCGAAGTCGAGCGCGTAGTTCGCCTTCAGGATCGGGTAGACCGACGGGATCAGCGACTGCATCAGGTCGTTCAGCATATGGGAAACGCTGATGGCGCCGATCACCGCGAACGCAGGTGTCGCCGCCGCCGGCGTCGCCGGAGCATCGACGACGATGGGGGCTGCGAGGGTGTCTTCGGACAGGATAACGGGCTTGTTCACGGCGGATTCCCGGAAAATTTCAAATCGATTGGGCCTGAAATACAAATTCAGCGGCGGCATCGCCAGTCGCGATTTCCCATGGCTGATGTGCCGGATTGATCGGGCTACCGCCGAAGGTTTTGTCCCCTTTCCCCGTTTACGGGGCGAGGTAAGAAAGGAAATTCAGGCCGCGGCGGACGCCGTCCCAAGAGCCGAGACGATCATATCGACGGCTTCCTCGACGAGGTCGCGATTGTCGCCTTCACCCATGACGCGGATCACCGGCTCGGTGCCCGAGGGGCGGATCAGCAAACGGCCGCTGCCGTTCAGGCGCTTCTCGGCATCGACAATCGCGGACTTCACGCCTGGATTGTCCAGCGGCTTGCCGGTGCGGTAGCGCACATTCTTGAGGATTTGCGGCATCGGCTCGAAGCGATGGCAAACTTCCGAGACCGGGCGGCCGAGGCGCTGCACCACGGCCAGAACCTGCAACGCCGCAACGAAGCCGTCGCCGGTGGTCGCGAAGTCGGACATGATGATGTGGCCCGACGGTTCGCCGCCGAGGTTGTATCCGCCCTTCTGCATCTGCTCGAGCACGTAACGGTCGCCGACCGGCGTGCGCAGCATGTCGATGCCGATGTCTTTCAGATAACGCTCGAGGCCGAGATTCGACATCACGGTGGCGACGATGCCGGGCTTGGCGAGGCGTCCGTCGTCCTTCCAGCTCTGCGCGATCACTGCAAGAAGCTGATCGCCGTCGATCACATGGCCGCGTTCGTCAACGATGATGAGACGGTCTGCGTCGCCATCGAGCGCGATGCCGATATCGGCGCGCATTTCCCGCACCTTGCGCGACAGCGCGTCCGGCGAGGTCGACCCGCAATCCTTGTTGATGTTGAAGCCATCCGGCTCGACGCCGATGGAAATCACGTCCGCGCCCAGTTCCCACAGCGCTTCCGGCACCACCTTGTAGGCAGCGCCATTGGCGCAATCGACCACGACACGAAGCCCATCGAGGCTGAGATCGCGCGGCAGCGTACGCTTGGCGAATTCGATGTAACGATCGTGAACGCCGTCGATGCGGCGGGCGCGGCCGAGGCTTGCGCTCTGGGCCAGCCGCTTGTCGAGGTTCTCGTCCATCAGCTGTTCGATCTGCATTTCGACGTCGTCGGACAGCTTGAACCCGGCGGGGCCGAACAGCTTGATACCGTTGTCGTCGAACAGATTATGCGAAGCCGAGATCATCACGCCGAGATCGGCGCGCATCGACTTGGTCAGCATGGCAACCGCCGGCGTCGGCATCGGGCCGAGCTGCAGCACATCCATGCCGACGGAGGTGAAGCCCGCGATCATCGCGGTCTCGATCATGTAACCCGACAGCCGGGTGTCCTTGCCGATCACCACGCGATGGCGGTGTTCGCCGCGCTGAAACACCAGCCCGGCGGCCTGCCCGACCTTGAGCGCCAGTTCCGGCGTAATCAGGCTGTTGGCGCGGCCGCGAATGCCGTCGGTCCCGAAATACTTGCGAGCCATCAATTCCCCTGCTGCGCTTTGTCTCCGGCCGGGCGCCGGATAGGCACCTGCATGGCTCGGGCGAACTCCCCATTCTAGCGCGGAGCCAGTTATAATGCCTCTGAGACCCTTAAGCCTTCAAATAATATGATGAATCATTACCGCCGCCCGGAGCGGGCGGCGGCCTTATCTATTTGATTTATAAGAATATTGGTACCATCCCCGGCTTTCGGCGGGGAGCGCTGGAGCGTTTCAGCCCTTCCGCTTGATGTCCAGGTCGTGCTTGGACGGCGGCGGCTGGGTCAGGTTCACCGGGTCGGAAGCGGGAAACGATTCTTCCAAACCCTTGTTCAGGGCGTCGTCGAGCTTCTTCTTCTCCGGGTCTTTCGGTTTGTTGTCGTTTTTCGGCTTGGTGGCGGCTTCGGCCATGGCGTGCTCCTGCGTTGGTTCGCAGGGATAACATCGGGCAACGCCCCATGTTCCGGGCCAGCCAGCCCGATCAATCCTTGCGGCGCGGCTCGGCGTGCGGGTCCGGCTGGGTCAGCTTGACCGGGTCGGATGCCGGAAACGTCTCCTCAAGGGCTTCGTTGAGCTCATCGTCCAGCTTGCGCTTTTCGGCTTCGGCCTTTTTGACAGCTGCCGGATCGGCCTTTTTCGCGGTCATGACGCTCTCCCGGTGCAGGGCGGCTATTTGCACGCGCCTCAACCATGTTAGATGATTGTCCAAGGGCGTTTTTGCAAGAAAATCCCCTGCTAAAAAACGCGCGCGAACGACGCGCCAAGAAATTCAACGACGTGAGGATGCGTCCATGAAGAATGTCACCTGCATCGAGGACCTGCGGCAGATTCACAAGCGCCGCGTGCCAAAGCCCTTCTTCGATTACGTGGACGGCGGCTCCTACACGGAAGAAACCCTGCGCGCCAACATCAGCGACATGCAGAAGTTCAAGTTTCGCCAGCGCATCCTCGTGGACATCTCGAACCGGCAACTCGACACAACCATTCTCGGCGAGAAGGCCGCGTTGCCGCTGATCCTCGCGCCGATCGGCTCGGGCGGACTTCAGTATATGGACGGCGAGATCTACGCCTGCCGCGCTGCGCAGAAGGTCGGCATTCCCTACACGCTTTCGACCATGTCGATCTGCTCCATCGAAGATGTCGCGGCGAATGTCGACAAGCCGTTCTGGTTCCAGCTCTATGTGATGAAGGACCGCGGCTTCGCAAAATCTCTGATCGAGCGCGCCATCGCCGCGAAGTGCAGCGCGCTGGTGCTCACCGTCGATCTGCAGGTGCTCGGCCAGCGTCACGCCGACGTCAAGAACGGCCTGTCGGTGCCGCCGAAATTGCTGACGCTGAAAAACCTGATCGACTTCGCCACCAAGCCGGGCTGGGTCTCAGGCATGCTCAAAGGCAAGAGCCGGAATTTCGGCAACATCACCGGCCATGTGAAGGGCGCGGGCGATCTCGGCTCCACGTCCGAATGGGTGGCTTCGCAATTCGACCAGTCGCTGAACTGGAAAGACGTCGAGTGGATTCGCTCGATCTGGCCCGGCAAGCTCATCATCAAGGGCATCCTCGATGTCGCCGATGCGCGCGAAGCGGTGAAGACTGGCGCGGAAGCCATCGTGGTGTCCAACCACGGCGGCCGTCAGCTCGACGGCGCGCCATCGTCGATCTCGGTGCTGCCTGAGATCGTGCAGGATGTCGGTTCGCAAACCGAGATCATGTTCGACGGCGGCATCCGCACCGGTCAGGACGTGATGCGCGCGCTCGCGCTCGGCGCGAAGTCCTGCATGATCGGCCGCGCCTATATCTACGGCCTCGGTGCCGGCGGACAGGCCGGCGTGGAACTGGCGCTGGACCTGATCGGCAAGGAGCTCAGCACGACAATGGGCCTCACCGGCATCAACCGCATCGACGAAATCGATCGCCGCGTGCTGACGGATTACATACAGACCAATGCGGTGAGCAGCCCGAGGAATTGAGAGGCGTTGCAATCTTCACCTCTCCCCGCTCGCGGGGGAGAGGTGAAGATTACATCGGCACCGCAGCCCTACTGACAATTCCACGACGTGGTCACCTTGTCCTCAGCCATGGTCGCCGTGCAGGTCTTCTGCTGAACCTGATCGGATCCCGCGGCCTTGAATTTCACAAAGCCTGCGAGTTCACGCGGCGCGCGCCGGAGCATACTGATTTCCACCACCGTCATATTCTTCGCGGCGAAATCATCCTGCATCCGCTTTTTCACATCTTCGATGGCGGGTGGATTGAAGCCTTGCGCGCCGTGATAAACGGTCCAGGCGCTGTAAATCACCAGCGCCAGTGCTGCGAGCACGATGAATTTTCCGGTTCTGTTCACATCAATTCCCGTGTTGAGGATGTCGCTTTAACTTTACGCCCGCCGAAGCTGAAGAGCGCGTTTCGACGCAGCGGAACTACACCTTGGCGGCAAGATCCGCTTCGACCAGCACGCGCAACTCCGGCGTCACGGTTGGACGCCGACCGAACCACAATTCAAAGCCACGCACAGCCTGATGCAGCAGCATGCCGAGGCCGTCGGCTGTTTTCAGGCCGCGTGCCCTGGCGGCTTTCAGCAGATCTGTTTCAAGCGGGACATAGACCAGATCGGCAACCGTCGCGCCGACAGGGAGTACGCTGACGTCGATATCGAGCGGCGGCTGACCCTTCATGCCAAGCGAAGTGGTGTTCACCAGAAGTTTCGCGCGCGGTAGCACGTCGCCAACATTTTCCCACGCCAGCGGCTGCACCCGCGCACCAAACTGATCCGCAAGCAGTTGCGTGCGCGACGCAGTGCGGTTCGCAAGATGCACGCGCTTGATGCCGCGCTCGATCAATCCGAAAATCACCGCGCGCGACGATCCGCCCGCACCCAGCACGAGCACATCTTCCGCAGCATCCCAGCCCGGCGCGCTGGCATCGAGATTACCAATGAAACCCTCCACGTCGGTGTTGGTCGCATGCAGCGCGCCGCTGGTGTCGAAGTACAGCGTGTTGGCCGCGCCCACCGCGCGCGCCCGCGCATCCGGCGACGACAGAGCGAGCGCCTGCTCCTTGTGCGGGATGGTGACGTTGGCGCCTTTGTAGCCGCGCGCTTTAAGGCTGTCGATGAAATCCGCAAACGCAGCCGGCTCCACCGCCTCGATGCGGTAATCGCCGTCAATGCCGAAAGTCTTCAGCCAGTATTTATGGATCAGCGGCGAACGCGAATGCGCCGCAGGCCAGCCGATCAGACAGGCGGCGGGGGTATTGCTCATTTCAATCTGCTTTCAAGCCGTCTCGTCATCGCTGGCAGGCGGGCTCTCATCAAAAGCCCCCGTGCGCTTGCGGTAGAGGAATATCAAAGCGCCAAGCAAAGCGCCAACGGCAATCCCTTCCGCCAGACCGATGAAAATGGTCAGCAGGAACGTCGCGAGCAGCACCAGCGCCTCGCCGCGCCAGGTACGGATAATCCGCGCGAATTCGTGCCGCTCCGCCATGCCCCATGCCACCACCGCAAGCACGCCCGCCAGTGTCGCCAGCGGAATGTAGCTGGCCAAGGGTGAAGCCAGCAGCATGAAGGCCAGCAGGAACATCGAATGCAGCATGCCGGATACCGGCCCGCGCGCTCCGGCGCGAACATTGGTCGCGGTGCGCGCGATGGTGCCCGTCACGCAGATACCGCCGAACATCGCCGAGCCGATATTGGCGAACCCCTGCGCCACCAGTTCGCTGTTCGGGCGATGCTGCCGTCCCGTCATGCCGTCGGCGACAACCGCGGACAGCAGCGACTCAATGGCGCCGAGCAATGCGAACATGATCGCATCGGGCAGCACCTGCTGGATCTTCGCCAGCGTGACGGCCGGAAACGACGGCAGCGGAATTGTCCGGGGAATGCCGCCAAAGCGTGTGCCGATGGTTTCCACCGGCAGCGCCAGCAATGCCACTGCAACGCTGGTGACAACGACCGCGATCAGCATACCGGGCCATGTGGGACGCAGTCTTCGCACGCCGAAAATCAGTGCGATGGTCGCAAGCGAAACTGCAACCGCTGCGGGACTGGTGGTGCCGATGGCGCGGCCGAGCGCGGCAAGTTTCGGCAACAATTCACCCGGCTCCTTGCCGGTCAGCGTGAGCCCGAGCAGATCGCGGATCTGACTTGCAAAAATAATGACGGCGATGCCGGCGGTGAATCCCACCGTCACCGGATGCGGAATGTATTTGATATAGGTGCCAAGCCGCAGCAGGCCCGCGACGATCAGGATCGCGCCCGCGATCATGGTGGCCAGCAACACGCCGTCGATGCCGTGGCGCGCCATCGAGGCCGCGACCAGAACAATGAATGCGCCCGCAGGTCCGCCGATCTGAAACCGGCTGCCGCCGAGCAACGAAACCAGAAAGCCGCCGAAGATCGCGGCATACAGTCCCCGGTCGGGCGTGGTGCCGGACGCGATCGCAATCGCCATCGACAGCGGCAGCGCGACGACCGCAACCGTGAGACCGGCGACGACGTCGGCGCGAAACGCTTGCAGGCTGTAGCCTTCGCGCAGGATCGTGATGATTTTTGGCGTAAACAGTTCGGCGACTGTCGACTGCGGCTGTCTCGACTGCGAACTCGATGCGTCCATCTGTCCCGCGCCTGCGTCTCACGCGGCGTTGCCGCGTTTTATCGCCGGCACATCGCCGGCCCTAACTTCGTTCGGTTCGTACTGGCACAGGTTCTTTCAACCGCACGCCGCGCCCGCCGCTTTCGCTGCGCGCGTTGTCGCCGATCAGATCGACCCCCGCGCGGTTCAGCGCATCGACAACCTTGGTCAGCGAATCCACAATGCCGCGCACGTTGCCGCCGCTGGCTTCCATCCGCTGGATGGTCGGAAGCGAGACGCCGGACAGTTCGGCGAGAGTCTTCTGGTCGATGCTCAAAAGCGCCCGCGCGGCCCGCATCTGCGATGACGTGATCAATGCCAAAATTCCATCTTTGCATCCTATAATGCAAGTAAAAAACGGCCTCAGTGATGTATTATACATCATTGAGGCCGTTTGTATCGATCAAAATCGACGGATCGCTCGCTGCTTCCCTAAGCCGCGGCGCGGTGTGCGGCGATGATCTGATCCGCCGCGCGGCCGGTTACTTCGGCCATGTGGTCGAACTGACGTGTGAATCCGCCCGAACCCGCTGTCGCCGAACGCACCTCGACGATGAGATCGCCGATCTCGGCTTCGGGCATCATCGCCCGCACCCGATCCCAGCCGATCCAGCCCTCGCGGGTGTCGAATCCAAGAATCTGGCCGCGCCGTCCGGACAGGATCGAGTTGATCTTCGCGGTCGCGTCCGTCGGACAAACGATTTCGACCACATGGATCGGCTCGAGCAGCACCGGCAGACATTGCGGCAACGCTTCCGTGACGCCGATCCGCGCAGCGGTGCGGAATGCCTGATCGGACGAATCGACGCTGTGATAAGATCCGTCCGTAAGCGTCACCTCGATGTCGATCACCGGAAACCCGAGCGGCCCGCGCGTCATTCCATCGCCGACGCCCTCCTCGACCGCACCGATGTAATTCTTCGGCACGGCGCCGCCGACGATCTTTTCGCGGAACACCACGCCGCCGCCGCGCGGCAGCGGCTTGACGTCCAGCACCACATCGCCGAACTGGCCGTGACCGCCGGATTGCTTCTTGTGCCGCCCGCGCTGGGTGATCGTCTTGCGGATGGTCTCCTGATAACCCACCGGCGGCGCGTGCTGCTTCACGGTGACGCCGAAGCGATCCTTCAACCGCTCCACCGCAACGCGCAGATGCATCTCGCCCTGCCCCCACAGCACCATCTCATGCGTGAGCGCGTTGTGGACGACACTGAGCGACGGATCTTCTTCCGTGAGACGCGTCAGCGCCTGGCCGAGCTTGACGTCGTCCTTGCGGTCGGTCGCGGCCAGCGCCGTCGCCAGCACCGGCGGAATCGCCGCAATATCGACCAGCGCTTCGGATGCTGTCTTGGCCGTGGTCAGCGTCTCGCCGGTTCTGACCGGATCGAGCTTGCCGAGCGCAACAGTTTCGCCGGCTGCAGCAGAGGTGCGTTTGCCGTCTGTGCCGCCATGCGGTGCCGCGATGCCGGAAACACGTCCGGTGCCGCCGCCGGACGACAACACGGTATCGCCGTCGGCGATCGCGCCGCGAAGCACACGGGCCAGCGACAGCTTGCCGCCGTGCTGAAGATGCGTGGTCTTCATGACGTAGGCGAGCGCGGTCTTGTCGTCGGCGACGCCGAGACGTTGGGCGGTTTCCGCGACGCCGGGCGCTTCGTGGCGCAGCGCCTTCATCAGACGCAGCACACCGTTCTCGCGCGTCGCGCAGCCGAGCAGCACCGGGCATATTTGCCCTTCGCGCAATTCGCTGGCGAGATCGTCGAATACCTCATCGCGCGGCGGCGGAATATCTTCAAGCAACTGTTCAAGCAGCCGGTCGTCATGATCGGCGAGCTTTTCCAGCATGGTGAGCCGGGCTTCTTTTTCGCGGTCGAGATCGCCGGCCTCGAGATCGATCACCTCGGACGGCAGGTGCTCGCGATAAACAAAGGCGCGCTCCAGCGCGAGATCGACGAAGCCTGCAATGAGATCGCCTTTCCAGATGGGAATCTGCCGCAGCACCAGCGGCGTGCGTGATGCGGGCTGCAAGGTCGCCAGCGTTTCGCGGATTCGTTTGTTCGCCTTGTCGATCTTGTTGAGAAACAGGAAACGCGGAATGCCGAGGTCTTCCAGCTCGCGCATGATCAGTTGCAACTGCGGCAGCTTGCGCTCGTCGGCCTCGCATACGATTACCGCAGCATCGACCGCCGGGAGCGCCGCGCGCATGTCGTGCGCGAATTCGACCGAGCCGGGACAATCGATAAAGGTATAGCTCTCGCCCATGAAGGTCGTAGTTGCGGCGGTCAGGCCGACGCTCATGCGATGGTGCCGTGCCTGCGGAGACTGGTCCCCGACGGTGTTGCATGCCTCGATGGTGCCTGCTTTGGGAATGGCCCCGGTCCGGGCCAGGATCGCTTCAAGTAACGTGGTCTTGCCACTCTGAAATGGGCCCACCAGCGCGATGCACCGGGGACCACGGGGACTTCTCAGGTTGTCTTGCCGTAGCTTGTCTTGTCCCATTTGCCGTCTCCCTGTCTGGAGCACGGCCCGCATCGAGATGGTCCCGGCGAAGTGCAATCCGGTCGCCGCCGGAACACTCTGACTTCATGTTGCGCGCATTCCGCTTCGCGCCAATCCCACTTCTGCTGAATGCGCTCATGCGGGTCGGCACGGGGATGGTCTCAAGGTGCGGCGCGGTTGGCAAGCGAGAAACATACCGCTGCGCAGCAATGTGAATGCGATCTCAGCCGTCATTGCGAGCGAAGCGAAGCAATCCAGAGCGACAGACAAGAACTGGATTGCTTCGTCGCAAGAGCTCCTCGCAATGACGAGTGGAACTGAAAAATATCAGAACCGTCCCGGCCGCAGTTCGAGGCTCTGCACGCCACCGGCGACGCTTAATCCGGTCTGGCCCTGCACGCTCAACGGCTGCAAGGCGAACGAATTCTGCGAGCCGCCGACCATCGCGTTGGCGCCGAGACCGACGCCGACGGCGGCGCTGGCGTTCACACCGGCATAATCTCCCGACAGATCGCCCATGCCGAGTTGCACCGTCGGCGCAAACACCGCCCACGACAACGCGGTTTCGGTGGTGATGCCGAGATCGACGCCGATCTTGGTGATGCGCGCGGTATAGAGATCGTCCGGACGGCCCTGCGAGCGGAAGACGCAGCCCAGATTGGTCACCGAACCAACGATCATGCCGACATTCGGACCGCCACGGCATTCAAGCACGCCAACCTGGGTACGCCCCGACTGCGCGTGAACGAGAACAGCCGAGGCAACAAGAGCTGCGGAGGCGACGGACAGGAGGGTTGAAAGGCGGCGCATGGGATGTCTCCGGCTGATTGGCGCGAATGGACTGACAATATGAAAAACGCGAAAGGCGTGCATATCCATACATGCCATGCGCCAATGTTCAATTGCCGGCCTGACAACAGCCCTTAAAGAGTAACAAAAAAGGCCCGCATGAGCGGGCCTTTCTCGTTCAGATTTGTTAACCGCTTAGTGGTGGCGGCGATGATGGCGCTTGTGACGGCGCGGTGCGAACTTCACCGGCTCGAGATCGAGACCGACAACGCCGCCGGTCACGTTGACGCCGGTCTGGCCCTGCAGGCTGAGCGGCTGAAGCGCGAACGAGTTCTGCGAACCGCCGATCAGCAGGTTGCCGCCGCCGCCGACGCCGAACGACACGTTGCCGCCGACGCCGCCGTAGTTACCGGCGAGATCGCCGCGGCCGACGCGCTGGGTCGGCGCATGAACGGCCCATGCAAGGGTGGTGTTCTCGGTGACGCCGAGATCGACGCCGATGCGAGTGACATGCGCGAGGTAAGGCTCCGGCCGGCGGCCGCCGCCATTGAAGAAGCACTCAAGCGTGGTCGAGGACGTGATGATCATGCCGACGTTCTGGCCGCCGCGGCATTCGAGCACGCCGATCCGCACGCCCTGCTGCTGCTGTGCATTGGCGGTGGCAAACGAGGCGACGAGTGCCGCGAACGCGACACCGAAAAGTGAAGAAAGACGCATGGATATGAACTCCGGCTTGCTAGTTTTGATTTGCGGCCGGACAAAAGGGAAGCGCCGTGTCAAAAACATGGCGCTTTCCTTATTTCATATCAAACTGCCGACATTGTTCAGGCAGTGTTGCACTACCGCAAATTGCCGCAGAAGCGCTGGATACGCTTGCAGGCTTCTTCGAGATCCGACGTTTTCGTGGCGTAAGAGATACGAAACGCCGGCCCCAGCCCGAATGCGGACCCCTGCACCACCGCGACACCTTCCGTCTCCAGAAGCTCGGTCACGAAATCTTCATCGGTCGCGAGCTTTTTGCCCGACGGCGCGGTCTTGCCGATGGTCCCGGCGCACGACGGATAGACGTAGAACGCGCCTTCCGGCCGCGGGCAATCGATGCCGTTGGCCTGGTTGAGCATGGCGACCACGAGATCGCGGCGCTCCTTGAACACCGTGTTGTTCGCAGGGATGAATTCCTGCGGACCGTTGAGCGCCTCGACAGCGGCCCATTGCGTGATCGACGACGGGTTCGAGGTCGACTGCGACTGGATGGTTGCCATCGCCGCGATCAGCTGCTGCGGGCCGCCCGCATAACCAATGCGCCAGCCGGTCATGCAGTAAGCTTTCGAGACGCCGTTCACCGTCAGCGTGCGGTCGAACAGTTTCGGCTCGACCTGCGCCGGCGTGGTGAATTCGAAGTCGTCGTAGACGAGATGTTCGTACATATCGTCGGTCATGATCCAGACATGCGGATGCTTCACCAGCACGTCGGTGATCGCCTTCAGCTCCGCTCGCGAATAGGCCGACCCGGTCGGGTTCGACGGCGAGTTGAGAATGATCCACTTGGTCTTCGGCGTAATCGCCTTCTCGAGCGCGGCGGGTTGCAGCTTGAAGTTAAATTCAGCGGTGCAGACAACGGGCACGCTTTCGCCGCCGGCCAGCGCCACCATCTCCGGATAGCTCACCCAGTACGGAGCCGGGATGATCACCTCGTCGCCGGGGTTCAGCGTCGCCATCAGCGCGTTGTACAGCACCTGCTTGCCGCCGGTGCCGACAGTGATCTGGCTCGGCTTGTAGGTCAGGCCGTTCTCGCGCTGAAACTTGGCGATGATCGCCTCTTTCAACTCGGGAATGCCGTCCACCGCGGTGTACTTGGTCTTGCCGGCTTCAATGGCGTGGATGGCCGCCAGCTTGATGTTGGCGGGCGTGTCGAAGTCCGGCTCGCCGGCGCCGAGACCGATGACATTGCGGCCCGCGGCTTTGAGCTGACGTGCTTTATCCGTGACCGCGATGGTTGCGGACGGCTTCACACGGTCAAGCGCAGCGGACAGAAACGGCATCGTTGTCTCCTGAGGATGGTGATGGGTCGCGAAGGCCCGGATTCGCGGATTTAGTGGGCGGGGCACCCTAAAACGAGCGCCGCTGCATCGCAAGAAACTTTGCCGGAAACACGCGAAATTGCACGGCAGACTAAGAAAACCTTAAAGCGCGCCGCCTAAGGTCGGGGTGCGACGAGGCCCCTGCAACATTCGTAAATCCTGGCGAGTAAATGAGCCACATTTGGCAAGCCCTGCGAACCGGACACTGGCTCACGCCAGCGCGGATCCGTGGCTATGCCCTGCTGGTGCTCGCTATCTCGCTGGCCGGACTGATCGGTCTGCTTGCGACATCGGATCATCTGATCGACCGCAACGGCAAACCGATCGGGACCGATTTCTCCAACGTCTATGCGGCCGGTGTCCTGACGCTGTCGGGCAAAGCCCCCGACGCCTACGATCCGCAGTTGCAGCACGCCGCCGAGATCGCCGTGTTCGAAGGCCGCGACGTGCCCTTTTTCGGCTGGCACTATCCGCCGTTCTTTCTGATGGTCGCCGCATTGCTGGCGCTGATGCCCTACGTGTTCGCGCTTGTGTGCTGGCTCGCGGTTTCACTGCCTGCGTTTATGGCAGCGGTTTATGCGATCGTGCCCCGGCGTGAAACCTGGCTGGCGACGGCGGCGTTTCCCGCCGTGTTCGTCAATGTCGGTCACGGCCAGAATGCATTTTTCACAGCAGCCCTGCTCGGCGGATTTCTCACCCTGCTGGACCGGCGGCCTGTACTCGCCGGTGTGCTGCTTGGCTTGTTGTCCTACAAGCCGCAATTCGGGATTCTAATTCCTCTGGTGCTGCTCGTGACCGGACGCTGGACCACGATCCTCAGCGCGGCCGCCACCGTGGCGGCGCTGATCGTTGCATCGACCATGCTGTTCGGCATGAGCGTCTGGCACGCTTTCGCCGAGTCCGCGACCTTCACGCGAACCGTTGTGCTGGAAGCCGGCGGTACCGGCTGGGAAAAAATCCAGTCGCTGTTCTCCGCGGTGCGGATGTGGGGCGGCGGAATCGAAACAGCCTATGTTACGCAGGGCGCGCTGGCGCTGGCGCTGGCGGCCACCATCGTCTGGCTGTGGCGCTCGCAGGCCGCGTTTGAACTGAAGGCCGCCGCACTCGCGGTCGCCAGCCTGCTCGCGACGCCCTATGTGCTGGACTACGACATGGTGGTGCTCGGCATCGCGATTGCGTTCCTGGTCCGTCACGGACTGGCGCGCGGCTTTCATCCTTACGAACTATCCTTGCTGGCGCTGACCTGGGCCGTCCCGTTCCTCACCCGCAGCATCGCGGGACTGAGCGGCATTCCACTCGGCCTCATCGTTATGCTAGTGCTGTACGCCATGACGCTGCGGCGCGCTGCGAGCGACCTCGGCCTCAATCCAATCGGGAGCAGCCGCCTTGTCAAAGCTTGATCGCGGGCGCGACGAAAACGACAACCTGTTTCCGCACGGCGCGATGGTACGCAACCGCTCGATCGCAATCCTGCTGCCTTGCTACAACGAGGAGACCGCAATCGCGGCCGTCATCGACGGTTTCAAGCGTGCGCTGCCGGGCGCGCTGATCTATGTCTACGACAACAACTCAACAGACGGCACTTACGATGCCGCTGCGGCAGCAGGTGCTATTGTCCGGCGCGAAATGCTTCAGGGCAAGGGCAACGTGGTGCGCCGCATGCTGGCAGACATCGATGCCGACATCTACATCCTCGCCGATGGCGACGCGACCTACGATCCGACCGCAGCGGGCGCGCTGATCGAGGCGCTGGTGACGCGCAATCTCGACATGATGATCGGCACCCGCAACGGCGGCGATGGCTCGTTCCCGCCCGGTCACCGTTTCGGCAACCGCCTTTTCAACGGCATCCTGGCGCATATGTTCGGCGACGGCTTCACCGATATTCTCTCGGGCTACCGGGTGCTGTCGCGGCGTTTCGCAAAATCGTTTCCGGTTACATCGAGCGGATTCGAAATCGAAGCCGAATTGTCGGTCCACGCGCTCGACCTCAAGATCGCGACCGGTGAAATGCCGCTGCCCTATGCGACGCGGCCGGAAGGATCGCAGAGCAAGCTGCGGACCTATCGCGACGGCACCCGCATCCTGCTGACGCTGATCAGGCTCTACAAGGAAACCCGGCCGCTGCGTTTCTTCAGCGCGATCGGAGCCATGCTGCTGATCATCTGCGCCGGGCTCGGCGCGCCGCTGATCGTTACTTACGTTGAGACTGGCCTCGTGCCGCGGTTTCCAACTGCGATTCTCGCCGCCGCCATTGCGCAACTCGGCTTTCTTTCCTTTGCCATCGGCCTCGTGCTCGAAGCCATCGCGCAGGGCCGCCGCGAGGCGAAACGCATGCGCTACCTTGATCTTGACGCAGTTGCGAACAAATCCTGACGATCTTGAGTTGCCGGTATTAAAAGGCGTTTCCTCACGCCGACGTGTGCGGAATTGAACGCTATTCCACCCGCCGGGGAATAAAATCGCCCCTGACAGCATGGCTGTGAGCGATTTGACTTTTTCTAACGCGAAGGCCTTGCAGCACGCGGCCCAGAACCTCATTGTTACATCGGTCCTGAGGTCGAAGGTTCTGGGTCCGGTCGGACGGCATGCACTGCAAGCCGCTGCCGGTATTTTTCGAAAGCCTGCATGTACAAACTTTACTCGATGCAACGCTCCGGCAACAGCTACAAGGTTCGCCTTGCGCTGGCGCTGTTGAACGCGCCCTACAAGGCCATCGAGGTCGACATTCTGCGCGGCGAAAGCCGCACGCCGGAATTTCTCGCGCGTAATCCGTCAGGGCAAGTGCCGCTGCTCGAAGTCGCCGACGACCGTTACCTTGCAGAATCCAACGCGATCCTCTGGTATGTCGCCATCGGCACTTCACTGGCACCGGAAGATCGCATCGACCGCGCGCAGGCACTGCAATGGATGTTTTTCGAACAACATGCGCTGGAGCCGAGCGTCGGCGCTGCGTATTTCTGGCTGGTGCTGGTGCGCGGTGGTCGCGACCTGCAAACCCATTCACTGGAAGACTGGATGGAGCGAGGCTATGCCGCGCTCCGGGTGATGGAAAACCACCTCAAGACCCATGACTATTTCGCGGCGGGCCATCTCACCGTCGCGGACATTGCGATGTACGGCTACACCCACGTCGCCAACCAGTGCGACTTCGACCTCTCCGGCTATCCGTCGGTGAAGGCCTGGCTGAAACGGGTCGAGCAGGAGCCGCGCTTCGTCTCGATGGCGTGGCGCCCGGCCGAGATCGCCGCCCCGGAAACTGCTCCCGGAACCGAGACCGGGCTGACGGCCGAGGCCTGACAAGGGCCTAATCGACCCGAATCGGATTGGGATAACGGGCATAACCTACTGATTTTCTTCACTTTGCCCCGCTTCCGCCACGTTTGGCGCGTGCGTGCCGCAATCTTGACAGCGATTCCTGAGAAATTCGAGCCATGGTGATTCGCCGCCCGATTTGAGGATTCACGACCATGATCCGGTCGCCCGTTTCAGGAACTGGTTTTGGAATGCGGTCCGCGCGCATTGCGTCGGCCCGGTTGTCGAATGCTGTCGCCGCCTCGCTCGCGGTGGCATCGCTGTCATTGTGCCTGCTGGTCACCGTCACGGCATTGTCGATCAAGGTCGTGGCTGCCATGCCGATTGCTGGCTGAGACTACTTAACTCCCTGCGCACAGAGACGATCCCGCGGCCGCACGCCGGTGTGCGCGGTGGAGAGAACCGATGAAGGTGCCACTCGTTGTGGTTTCAGCGACTTTGACGCTTGCGATTGTCCTCCTTGGAGGATTTTTGATCGCGACGCAGGCGCGCGGCCAAAGTGCTGTGCAGCGTCAGTTGCCCTGTGTCACGACCATTTGTGAAAAATGAAAAACGCGCCGGCTGCGATAAACGCGAAGCCAAGTGCATGATTCCAGCCGAGCGGCTCCTTCAGGTACAGCACCGAGAAACCGGCAAACACCACCAGCGTGATGACCTCCTGCATCGTCTTGAGCTGCGCCGCCGAATAGACCGCGCTGCCCCAGCGGTTGGCCGGCACCGCCAGCCAGTATTCGAAAAAGGCGATGCCCCAGCTCACCATGATGACCAGGGGCAGCGAGAATTCCTTGAACTTGAGATGGCCGTACCAGGCGAAGGTCATGAAGACGTTAGACGCGAACAGCATCAAGATCGGCAGGAAATACGGCGAGACCGTCGTGGGCATGGGCTTCCTTTCGGGCGGACAAATCGGTTGTGAGGTTACGGCTGAGGCGTGGTTTTCAAGTGAGTGGATCGATCAAGGGTCTCGGGCATCCATATGCAAAACAGCACAAGCGCGCTACCCGCGATAGCAGCAAGAAAGTAAAATGCCGCGCTGTATCCGGCGGCCATGATAATCGTTCCGGCTGCTGCCGTACTCAGGGCGCCGCCCAAGCCGGCCGCCGTCGCTATTGCGCCTTGGCTGACATTGAAATGGCCGGTGCCTTTGGTGATATCCGCCACAACAAGTGGAAACATAGCGCCATAGATTCCGGCACCGACGCCATCCAGCAATTGCACGCCGACCAGCCACGCCGGATCATCGGATAGCGGATACATCGCTCCGCGAAATGCCAGCACAGCCAGTGCCACGGCGAAAATCGGCTTCCGTCCCCAGACGTCGGCCTTCTTCCCGACCACGATGGCGACCGGCACCATCACAAGCTGCGCGGCAACGATGCAGGCAGACATCAACGTTGTGGCAAGAGCCGGATTTGCGAGAGCCAGCTTTTGCCCGACCAGCGGCAGCATCGCGGCGTTGGAAAAGTGAAATAGCACAGTGGCCAGCGCAAAAATGAGAAGCGGACGGCAAGTGAGCAGGACATCGAATCCCGATGCCGTGTCCTGGCGTTCGTGTTCGCCTTCATCAGCAATACTTTCCAATCCGCGCGCAACGCGGTCGTTGATGCTTTCGGCCGGGATCGCCAAGGTCGCAACAATGCTCCCGACAGTCATGGCTGCAAGCAGCCAGAACACCACAACGGGTCCGTAGACATACGCCAAGCCACCGGCGAGAATTGCCGAAACGGCGTTGCCGGCGTGATTGAAGGCCTCGTTGCGGCCGATGCGCGCGGCGAACGCCCGGGGGCCGACGATACCCAAGGCGATGGCGGCGATGGCCGGCGCAAAAATCGCGGCGGACGCTCCGGCAATAGCCTGTGTCGCAGCGACAAGCCAGAACTGCGGGACGAATGGCAGCACAAGACAGGCAACAGTTACGACCACGGCAGCGGCAACCACGAGCCCTCGTTTGGCCTTGCTGATATCGATCAACGCACCCGCAGGCGTTTGAGCGACAATTCCGGCAAGGGCGGCGACCGACATAACAATGCCGATACTGGCCTCATTCCATTTTTGTTCTGTCAGGAGATAGATCGCGAGATACGGCCCTAATCCGTCGCGGACATCGGCCAGAAAGAAATTCAGCGCATCCAGAGGCCGCTGGGCTTGCTTGGCAGCGATGGCGGGCACTTGGCGCTTTCTCTGTCCGGACAATCGGAAATGTCCGGTTACCGGAAAAGTTCCTCAAAGGGTGCCCTGTGGACAACTTGTCCTGTCACAGCTCTGTTACGGACAGCGCCTAGCTTGCGGACGGCGCGCGATCTGCCCCCGTCATCGGTCGCGCGTTCGGGCGGTCCCCGGTCGCGTAAATCCCCTCTGCGCCGTATCCGGCCGGGGCCGCACTTTTTATAGTCCGCGGGACGATCATGTCATGACGTGGCGGTAAACAAGCCAGCCCGCGAGCATAGCACATGCGATCCAGACACAAATGATTGCAAGCGCCGCAGCACGGCTCACCGGGCGCTCTTGCGCCAGCGCCGATGAGCGATGTTCTGCAATAATCTGCGGCGGGATCAGCTTCAGAACCAGCATGATCCCAAGCGGCACAAGAATTATATCGTCCAGATAACCGAGGACCGGAATGAAATCGGGGATGAGATCGATCGGGGACAGGGCGTATCCCGCAACGGCCACGGCCAATACCTTTGCGTACCACGGCACGCGTGGATCGCGGCTGGCGAGGTAGATCGCATGGACATCGCGCTTGAGGGCACGCGCCCATTGTTTCAGACTTCCAATCACGATTCGGCCTTATCTGATTTTGCCAGCCCTGCGCGATCCGTTATAATCTATTCGCGGCTTGCTTGCAGCGACACCCCATTTCTTCACTCTTACGACGCGTTACCATGATCCGCACCGCTTACGTGACCATCGTGATGGTCGTCGTCGCCCTGCTGCTGCTGCCGTTCCAGCTTGCCGGTATCCTGCTCAACAGCAGGCTTCAGCGCGTCGTACCCAACCTGTTTCATCGCGCCGCCTGCGCCGTCATCGGCATCCGCATTACGCAGATCGGTGAGCGGAGCCGCGAAAGCCCGACGCTGATCCTGTCGAACCACGCCTCGTGGCTCGACATCATCGTGCTCGGCGCGGTCGCGCCGGTGGTGTTTGTCGCCAAGTCCGAAGTCGCCAACTGGCCGGTGTTTGGACATCTCGCGAAATTGCAGCGGACGATTTTCGTTGAACGCGAACGCCGCCACAAAACCGGCGATGCCGCCCGCGCAATGGGCGACCGCCTGCTCGGCGGCGATGCCGTCGTGCTGTTTCCCGAAGGCACGTCGAGCGACGGCATCCGCATCCTGCCATTTCGCTCGGCGCTGATCGGCGCGGTGCATCATGCGATCGGCGATTCCACCCATCACGACCGCGTCACGGTGCAGCCGGTGTCGCTCGCCTATGTGCGCTATGGCGGCGTTCCGGTCGGCCGCGCGCTGCGCGATAAAGTGGCGTGGTACGGCGAGGTCGAACTGGTGCCGCATCTGCTCGGCGTGTTCGCTTCGGGGGCCGTCGATGTCACGGTGAGTTGGGGCGAGCCGATTGGTTACGGCATGGATGCGAACCGCAAGGAGATCGCACGGGACGCTGAAAACGCAGTGCGGCGCATGACCGCGCGCGCTTTGCGCTCGCCTGCGGCGACGGCGTCAGCTACGACAGAGGCCACGCCTCCCGCCGTTCCGGCACTCGAACAAACCTGACAGGACAGATCATGGAAATCAGAAATCTGGGCGGCTCCGGCCTGCGTGTGTCGGCGGTCGGCCTCGGCTGTAACAATTTCGGCCAGCGCACCGACAAGGAAACCTCTCGCAAGGTGATCCACAAAGCGATCGATCTCGGCATCACGCTGTTCGACACCGCGGACATCTATGCCGGACGCGGCGGCTCGGAGACCGTGCTCGGCGAAATCCTCGGCGACCGCCGCAAGGACATCGTGCTGGCGACCAAGTATTCCAAGGCAATGAGCGACGACGGCACCAGGCAGGGCGCGTCGCGCCGCTACATCATGAATGCGGTTGAAGACAGCCTGCGCCGGCTGAAGACCGATTACATCGATCTCTACCAGCAGCACGATTTCGATCCGCTGACGCCCATTGAAGAGACGCTGCGCACGCTGGAAGACCTGATCCGTCAGGGCAAAGTGCGCTACATTGGTTGTTCGAATTTCCCCGCGTGGCGCATCGCCGAAGCGCAACTCACCGCGCGCGGCATCAACACCCATGCTTTCGTGTCGTGTCAGGACGAATACAGCCTGATCGTGCGCGATATCGAGAAGGACCTGCTTCCGGCAGCGCAAGCCTACAATCTGGGCCTGCTGCCGTTCTTCCCGCTGGCAAGCGGGCTTCTCACCGGAAAGTACAAACGCGGCGAGACCGCGCCTGCCGATACCCGCTTTGCCAAGATGAAGTCACTCGGCGACCGCTACATGACCGAAGCGAATTTCGACATCGTGCAGAAACTGCAGGACTTCGTGAACGCGCGCGGCAAGACCATGCTCGAGCTTTCGTTTTCGTGGCTGGCATCGCGGCCGCAAGTGTCGAGCGTGATCGCGGGCGCGACCCGCGTGGAGCAGGTCGAGCAGAATGCCAAGGCTGTCAGCTGGAAACTGACGGCGGAGGAGATGGCGGAGATCGACGCCATTACCAAGGGCTGACTAAACGACCAGCCCCTGCACGGCCTTCGCCGCACCGCTGTCTGGAAACACGGTTTCCGCCAGCACGCGGTCGCCGAGGCCGAGGTGATCGCGCAGCACACCCTTGATGACGCCGCGTAAATCCGCCGTCGGCTTAAGGTCGCGGTTCTCATAGAGATTCGCGAGCTTCAATCCCGGCCAATCGGAAATCACCCGCCCGCCATTGACCGCGCCACCCGCGAGCAACGCAATCGTGCCGGTGCCGTGGTCGGTGCCATCCGTGCCGTTGATGCGCGCGGTGCGGCCGAACTCGGTGGCGACCACGATCACCGTGTCGCGCCAGTGTTCGCCAAGACCGCTCTCGAATTCGGCCAGCG
>Ga0315336_1002075_pt1 | contig 33013 bp, 20 predicted proteins | sample ASW5metaG_FD_204512 | JGI IMG/M metagenome (GOLD analysis project Ga0315336, IMG submission 204512) | Ammonia-oxidizing marine archaeal communities from Monterey Bay, California, United States - ASW #5 | ecosystem: Environmental > Aquatic > Marine > Intertidal zone | place: USA: California...
AGATTTACTAAGACTATTCTCTTTCGACCCTGGCCGCCAAGGATTCCGCCCTGGAGCACATGCTCACCGGGGTCAAGCCTTTTGTCGAAGCGGCCTTGGACCATGAGCAAGCCAGTGGTCCCTTCCTCAATCCTGATTCTCCTGGAAAAAAGACCCGACAGGTCTCTTTCTCGCAACTCTACAGCAAAATCATCCGGTTCTCTGATCCAACGGTTGTCGGATATCGTGGGTGGCATGATGTTTCCTCCAACTTAAGTCCGCCGGCATTTAGGTGCGGCACGTTGTATGCCGGTTAAAGTTCTCTAAATCCCTCCAAGAGGCCCAACCTCTTGGAGAATGTGCGTTGGAAACTATCCAGACCGGCGCTCAGTGCCTCCACGTCCTCTTCTTCCAGGGATGCCTTGGCCGTTTGGGCCCGTATAGTCAGGTTTCTGACCTGCCGCAGCAAGTCCTCTTCGAAGCTGACCATCCGGGAGATACGTCGGGTAGGGAAATTCTTAACTGACACGATGGAGGACGCTGCAGGCGCCGCCTCAATCTCGGTGCGCAGTAGATCCATACGGTTTTCCAGATTACCTAGGGAATTTGCGACCGCTTTCTTGTCCTGATTGTAGGCCGTTAACTTTGCGTCTTTCACATCGGTCAGGCTAGTGGAGAACTCCCGGCCCATTTGACGCCGGATCAGGTCGTCGGTTTTCATACTGTCCCGCTTGGCCCACCGGTCCAACCGTATCACGATTTCATCCCTATTCCGAAACCCTAGAAGCCGCTTCGCGCGTACCAGGAGGTACCCCGCGATGAAAACGGCCCCGGATGCGAAGCCGCCGACCAAGAGGAACCAACCTTCGGCTGACGATATGAGAAGCTTGGAGATCAGTCCTGAGATGGCACAAATGGGGCCAATCAACTTCAGCCCAGTCTCTAGAGTCATCTGACCGTTTTTATCGGGACGCCCTTCTTCAGAGTTAACTTTTTGAGACAGTCGATCGGATCGGTCCGCTACCTGTGCCTCGAGCCGGCGCTTAGAAGCACGGCTGATGTCCCGCAACACACCAAAAAAAGCCTCGTTGGTGCCCCCATCGAACAGTAGGTTCGCCCGCTCCGCCATTTCAGGAGTGGCCAGGCCGGTTGTTGTTAACCTAGTAAGAAGGCGCAGCATATCCTCCTTACCCGGCTTAGTGTTGGCGGCGATTAGACGGTCGGCTTCCTCCAGTTCATCCAGAAGCTCGTCACTTTCTCCGGGATTTTGGAATGCCGCGAGGTCAACACTTTCCAATTGAAGTCCCCGTTCAGCTAGGCCTCTGGCAAGGTGAGGCTGTAACTCATCCATTAAACGCTTCTGGGTATCTTGGTTGTGGCGCAAAGCCTGACCGTCGGCTTCGGCAACTTTGACCTGTATCAAGTCGTCAACCCAGGCGGTGATAATGGATCCTAACTGGGACGAGTAAAAGCGGTCCCTACCCCGGAGCACCGTAGTATGGAACAGAGACGGTGTAAGTACCGACGTGGTTACATGAACAATCGCGTCCAGCGTCTCATAGCCCTTGGACAGTAGGTTTGAGAAATTGAGCTGAAGTCGGAAAGACCGATTGTGCAGACGGACGATTTCCTTGCGACCCGATCCCCACCCTAGAAAGGATCGTCCGACCTTATTCGGCCCGGTACTCAACTGGGATATGACGTTCCCACCCGAGGTCACAAAACCCATCTCGTCTACACCCAAGACAACCGTCTTGGTTATCAGGCCCGGCAGGTCGGGAACCCGCGTGCTTTCCGCTATCAAGAGGCCGCTTTCCGCTTCTCCGGATGCGTCTGAGGATGCAGCTACATCTTGTTCACGGCGCGCACTCATACCAATCTCCTTCCAGGAACCCTGGTCAAGTCTCTGACCCTATCAGGGTTATCATCTTTTTTAGCTCTCACGAATTAGTGTGTCCGATATGGTTTTCTGCCTGGGCTAACTACTGAACCTTAGGTTTCAATCGGCCGCATCCCTTAGAGCAAGGCTAGTTTAGTAATGCTCCTATGGCCTTCCATGCGTTGACCTGGCAGAGACCATTCACCTAGATTACTCGTTTAATGGAAGAGTTATAATTCTGACAACGATGTTAAGATCCCAACCACCGTAGTAGTAGCTTTGGCTTGAAAGTTTCCAAAAGCCTAGCAGATGATTCTTGTCCGGGCAAGCCACCCCCCAATTTATTGGCTTAATCGTGAACTGGTGGATAACTTCGTGTTCTCAAGTCGAATTGGTCGCAAGCCAGAAAAGTATAATCCAGGGCACGATTACGTCCAATCGACCAGATGCACTTGGGTCAGGCCCGACAATCCCTTCAATTCCACTTCCAGGCCATCGCCGAACCGGATGTCTCCGGAGGCCTGGGTCAGTTCTTTCACCAGAGAGGAAACCAAGATCTGGCCGCCCTGAGCTTTCGAGGAGATGCGCGCCGCCAGGATAACATTCCTGCCGAAGTAATCCTGATCTTCCCTCATAGCCTCTCCAGTGTGCAGGCCGATGCGCACACGTAAGGGCACGTCTGGATGTTCGCTGTTGTAAGCCGCGAGGGCCCGCTGTATGGCGATGGAGCACTGAACACCATTGCTCGCCCTAGAGAAGGCCAACATGAAGCCATCTCCCATAGACTTTACTTCGTAACCATCGTGAGCCCCCAAAATTTTACGGATTATATCGTTGTGGGCATGCAGGATCTCCTGGGCTCGTTGATCTCCCAACCGATCAGTCATGGCCGTGGAACCCTCGATATCGCTAAAGCACACGGTTATGGTACCGTCGGGACCTGTCTGCGCCTGCAAACCTCGCTGCCGCGTTGGCGAGGAAGCCGGAGCCGCGCTAAACGCGATGGCCGTATCCTTCACGGTGTCCAGGGCCTTGTCGAACATCTGCTGCATGACCACCATGTTCTGTTGGTAATCCTCACGGTTGCTCCTAGCACTGTCCTTAAGTTGGTTCACCAGCCGCTCGTACTGCTCCAACTGGCCGCTGGCGGCAGTGGCGATTAGGATTTCTTTGAGGGCGCCGGTAATTTGGGGGTTCTCGGCGGCCTGCATGGCCAGAATCTTTTCCGGTGAGCAACCGGCCAAAGACCTGGTTCGTGCCAATTGGGCCAGCAGTTGGCTTTGTTCCGGTCCGGAGACAGCGATCAGGGTCTCGATGCCAACACCTGACAGGGTTTGGATGCGGACTAATTCGTGCCCATGCTGCTCTCGGGTCTCTTTTAAGCGCATCTCCAACCGATCAGACTCGGCGCGCAGCTCCATGCCCAAACGGCTCTCTTCAGCGTCCAACATGGTTTGTTGGCGCTCTCTTTCATCTTCCCTTTTTTGTGCCTGGTACTCGGATCTCCACCCCAACGATGCCCGAACCTCAGCGTCGATTTCAGCCAGTTCCAAATCGGCCGCGGCCGCCGCGGTGTTGGCGTCTCCCATAGTTGCGGCTTCCTCTGCTTCCCGTTCGGCCACCTCTTGTTCACGGCGGAATTCGGCTTGCCGGCGGTCCTTCTCGATATCCAGGTCCAGCTGACGAAGCTCTATCCCCCACCGGCCCTCCATCTCCTCCCGAGCCGAGGTTGTTTCAAAGGTCAAACGCTCTTGCTCCAGACCGAACCGGTGCCAAAGATCCAGCTTCTTTAGCTCGTATTCCCCTTCTGCGTCAACCCGTCCGAGAATAAAGGCCCTTGTCTTTTGATGGTCGTCCCCAGCTTCGCTGACCGCCCCCAGCAGGTCGTCCCGCTCGGAGTCTTTCAGCAAACGGTCCTTATCCGCTTGACGCACCAAGTCTTCCATTTCACCCTGTGCCTGGATCTCGTCACGAGCGTTAGAAAGAACAGATTGGCGCAGACGAGCCCACAGAGAGACCCGCTTTTCAACGCCAGATACTTCGGCGGTTTCTTGGGCCATAGTCTGAAGTTCAGATTCCTGGCGGACATCGAATAGGCGCTTACATCCCTCCAAGCCAGTCCGCTCCTCGGAAGCCGCTACGAAATACCTAGTGCGGGATTGGGTAACCTCGTCCCACGCTTCGCAGCCGACGTCAACATCTTGAATCGATACCAACCGCACTCCCCAATGTGATAATTGTTTGTCCATGTGAGCGCCTAAGGCCAGTTGCAACTTCCGGCCGATGACGCCTCCTTGGGCAAGGTCTCTGATGGAGCGGGTTTTGAAGAAAGTCTCGCATCCCTCCTCCACGAAAGGATAGAGAGAACCGATCAGGTTCCGATCGGTGTAAGTTTCGGCTTCGGCAGCCAGATTAGTCCATAGAAAGAGAGGTTGTTCAATTTTGGCTGTCAATTGGAGGTCCACGGTCAGAGGGAGTGGGTCAGAAGTGATGATGCTTGGCAAGGAGAGATTGACGGCTACATCTGATGTCCGAAACAAGACCACGCTGACGCTACCGCCTTTGCCGGTCAAGACGTTGCCCAAAGCGTGCCTGCCGGGGCGGAGGGTTGTGTCATGGCGTCCACTCACGAAGAGCAGCGCAGATTGACCTTCTTCCACTGTCAAGGTCTTATTGAGTAGACCGGGTAGCTCGTTAGAGGAAATCCGACGTGCAATTATGTCGGACGCGACCAACTCACCGAGAGTAGCGGCCAGGCTCTGGCCGCAAACTCGGCAGAATCTCCATTCCGCAGAAACCTCTTTGCTACAACCTGGGCATATAGGCATAAGGAATCATTCCCCATGAACTGAGAAAGGCTGCCATAAATGGGTTGTCGTTGTTAGATTTTATCATTGGTCATGGCTTAAACAGAGGGTGAACGGTAAGGCGGGGTATGACGATGGGAAATGGGCCGCATCCGGTGAAAGTTGGAACGGGTTGACAGGGGAGTGCATCTATTGCTCCTATCCCACTTCGGATGCGGCAGGTCGCCGAAATTCGCTCGGCGACTTTGCAGAGAACAGACCTCACAGCTCTATGACTTACCCAGGCAGTTGATGGTAGTCTTGCCGCTTGCATCATCCAACGGGCCAATGGATCGCGCGTTTCGTACGGTGGAACAGATGGGGTTGGGCAACCGGGGGACATAGACCGATCATCATGGTGGCAATGTCGGAATCCTGGAGTCGACTCTCTCGCGTATCTAGAATGAGTCACAGCTGCGATACACAGCCTGCTTTAAATCGAGGGCGGAACCAGCGATAAGGCGGGTCTTCTCAAAACTTTGGGAGACCAAGGCGTCGTGTCTATGTTAAGAAGTGCTAAATCTGGCAAGTATTGTGGCTGCTTTTGGGAAGAAATCAAATATGTAACCCCAACCGTGGACCTGCAAACTATACTTCCGGTAACCTACAGGGATATGATAATTGGGCATCGACTTCGGCTCGAAAAGCAAGAACTCTTGGTACCTAGGGCCACCATAAAAGCGTCGCTATCTCGCCCCTCTCAACCGCACCACTGAGGCAAGAGTATTCCGATAATACGTCAAACAAGTCAGCTATTTCCCAACTCTCTGTGCACCTCACTGCTCTCGCGTCGGCGGTCCATATCCATTTGTCGGCTGAATCCATCTCTATAAATTCGATTAGGAAATTCTTTTCCTCGGCTGTTGTCATATAAAGTCTCTCACGCTTGGTTTTGAAATCGCCGTCCCACTGGACGGTTGCCCTCGGTTCGACAAACCCAGGAGCTCCTGGATTCACTACGCTAATCCGGGCTTGCACTGTATAGTCCCGGCTCAAGAACCCTAAACCTTTGTTGTAGCCCACAGCTGGCGTATTAGATTATATGAGCTGGGGGATTGGCACCAGGGTTGGAGTTAGCGTCGTGGGCACCGCCTTGGGCGGTAGTTTCTCAGTACTCGTATTGATTTCGGTAGGGAGTTGCCACGGAGATCAGTTCCCCACCGTTACCCAATCCACCGATAGCGAATACCACAGCGACCCCACCTATCGCGATAGCTATCGCTGTTCCGATGCCTACAGGCCGAACCGAGAACCGGCGTACGTTTGTTGCTCTGGGAAGGCCCAACACCTGTGGGCCGGCGATGTTACCTTCATTACCTACAAAAAAACTGCTCTTGTTCAGGATTTCTGGAAAAGTTGCCCGGCGGCCGGAAGGACAATGTGATATTGTAGAACCCTTTATCCTCGGCGAATGTCATCGTTTCAAAGGCCATGGAAACATTCTGGTACTGGCTACCATACTCGCCGGGGGCTCCCTAGCATTAGTCATGGCCAGAACCATGGCCTGGGCAAACGCGATGTAGTTAACGATTTCACCTGCGCAGGTGAAGTCAAACTTTTCTTCTTCATTGCCCTGGCCTTCAACCGTGGGTGGATTATACGGCGTGGCAATGTAGGGTCAAATGGTGGCATAAATGAGGTCTTCAAACAGATGCGATTACGGTGACGCCATTAGGTAGGCAAATACCGGGGACCAGCAAATCCAAGACTATGTCCGATAGGGCAGGTTTTCACTACAGTAGGTTATCGAACCTGCAGTTGTTAGATGACGCCCAGAAGCCACCTGAGATAACTCGAGAAATGCGAAAAAAGAAGACCGCCGAAGCACTCACTAGTTCGCATCTCAAACGGCCTCTAAGGCGGGGTATCTCCGCTCCCCAAAGATGCTTGGTACTCTCTAAAGAGATCTACCAGATACTGATAAATATTCCATTCATCTAGTATCCTGGAACTCACTGGCTCGTATTTATGCCGAGACTCGTCGTAGAGTGCAACGTCTGGTCCTGTCACCGGGTAGTCTTCCGGACAGAGCATCACCAAGCGAAGTCGGGACTGGGCTCCCAGAGGCACGTAGAACCGATAGGTCTTGTCGCTGCCTCTTCGCACATCCACTGCTACTCCAGCGGAGTTGAATCCCGCTATCTCCAGATTAAGCCGGTTTCGCCCCTCGGCTGTGGAGTACCATGGCTGAGAGTCTGGTGACTGCGGCATCAGGCTGTCGTGGGGCGCTCGCTCCCAGTGAATGGGTTGGAAATGGTCCTCTCTAATGACGAAGGGAAGGATATCGACCTTGTCGTCGTCCAGCAAGCATATGGGGGTTAACAATTCCTCTAACATCATGTCTTGATCTCGGACTTCTTCCATCGCGGACAATATGTCTCCCCCACTAGGAAAGGGCATTGCCTGTGGGTGCTTGTGCCATACTCCCAGATAGTCAACCGGATAGTAGTGGCCCAGCAGGTTTAGAACTGACTGAAGATAAGGGGTGTCCTTGGTAAAGTGGTGGGCAGAACGTTCGGCCTTCGGTCCGGACCCTGTGGCGTGGGTGACGGTCACCTGACCGGCATCTTTGTATCCCACTAAGATTCCTCCAGTTTCGGTGTCGGGATATTTCCGGCACTCCCATTCGATGGTTTCAATGGCTTTCCGGGAAACGAAGTATCTTCGAGTTGGGTATGTCATGGTTGGCAGTCATCCTGGGGGGAGATAATATCTGAATCCACCCCACAGGATGAACACTCTTCTGATTTCGCGATCCGCACCAGGTATCGGGTCATGGCCCGCTCGAACAACTCGCCGTCCTGAGGTCGGGCTGTATTGGTCCAGAGCACCATTTCCGCGTCTATATCCCCAATGATGGACTCCGTTCCCCTCAACAGAGTCATTAGGGCAATTTTGGTATGGATCATCGCTATGAAGGATACGTCCAGCCCCAAACCCGGTTCTGCTTCGAGCTCTGAGTCGTCGGTATAGTCGAACACTTGCTGGCTGGAGATGGACCGCATGGTGTTGGCCATCCCCTGCCGGACGCAGGCGTAGCAGCCTCCTTCTCCGGGGATAACCCGGATTACTTCCCCGGCGAAAGCCCGTTCGTAGGCGCCACCGTATACCGCCGGTTTGCTCGCTGCCAAACAGGCTTCGTTAACCAGATATCTGGACAGCTCGTTGTCGGTGGCGACTAAAATCAAGTCGCTCTCTGAAACCACTTGAGCAAGTAGGTCGTCGTCTCGGGTAATGTCCGTTTCATGACATTGGACGGTTGCCATCGGGCTGTGTTGCATGATCATGTCTTTCACCGCCCGGGTTTTGAACCGACCCACGTCTGACAACCCGCACACGTGCCGAGATACGTTGTGAGCCCGCAACCTGTCGAAGTCCACCAGAATAAATTTCCCTACGCCCGACTTTGCCAGTTCCATAGCCCCGGTGCTGCCTCCACTGCCCACTCCAATGATGCAAACCACTTTGGAAGCCAGGACGCTGGTATCGAAGATTCCTTTCAGGCGGCTGAAGATGTCAGTCTCCAACCGTACGACATCCACCTCGCATAGCTTCGGGTCCGAGGAGCATGCTTGGAAGAACGCTCCTTGAACTCGAATTTGCGCATCCGGGGAGGCGACCAAGAGCAGAACAGGTGAGTCCGGGGGGGTCGAGGCAATCAACTCCCGGGATGGAGCCTGGCCTGAAGGCAGGTTAACACCGAAAGAGGGCAACGGTTCGCCGGGGCGATGGGTCAGGTAAGACGGTAATTGGCCTGGTAGGCCGACAGTAGCCACGCCATCGTCGTCCCTGACCAGGGCGTCAAGCTCCAATATCGGCGCCCCGTCAGCCTGCGGGAGGGAGTAGGCCAACTGAAGTAACGCCTGTTCCACGGCTTCGTCTATAACTACAAACATAGCTGCGTCAGGCATCTAAATTCGCCCGGTTTAGAAATCCTGTGAAGTGGCCTCGGGAACAAACTGAGAGCCGGGGGGCGTCGCCTCGGTTCAGTAATTGGTGGTAATCACGAAATCGTCGGCTTCCCGCCTGGGCCAAGTCCCCGTCTCCTGCCAAACCTCAAAGCAGTGGAGCCACAGAGAAACCCAAGTCATCATCGTTGCGGCCGTCGTTTCCTGCTGCCATGCTTTGTCGTCCTTGTGGAAGAGACAAAGATGGCCGTCTTCATAAATATGACGGCTCTTGGGAATCTTGGGGTTTAGGACGAAAGCCTTGGGAGGCACAAAAGGGAAGCGGGCTGGATACTGAATCAGAATCTCGTAGACATTTCCTGTCCAGGTAGTTACCAAACCTTGCCAACAGAGGTCCCCGCTAGGCCTTGTATCCATACTGAAGTCAGGGTAAAAGCGCTGCATGGCCTGTCGCTCTCGCTTCGCCAAATTCGGCTTTACCTGGTGCCACTGTCTAGTCCTGGCGTACCAGGTGTTTTCTTTGATAGTAGCGACAGCTCTACCGTCCTTGGTCCGGAGAACCCGATCCTTTAATTCGACGTCGTCCCGGGTTACCACGTTACCGCCGTCAGCGATCCCGACTTCGTCCCGCTCAATGGCTTGTACGATACCAGCCCACCGGTCTACACACTCGGTGCACCAGCCGCGATCTGGGTTCAGATGGTCGTTCCCGGCAATCCTTCGGCACCTAGTGCAAGTGAACGTCTGGTCCGAAGGGACCCTGTCGCTGCATAGTGAACAGGCGATGTTCTGTTGTTCGGCACACAGTTCGCATCGCTTTCGGGTTTCGTCGAAATGTCGATCACACAGTGGACCGCGGTTGCATATAGGACATCGGAACATCCGGTCCCCAATGATGTTTTCGCCTCCGATGAGGCAAAATTGTTGCTGCACCGTATTCTGGATGATGACGTCGCGACCGGCTGTGTTACCGTCGCCGACACCGATGGTTCTGCCAGAAGCTTCTCCCCCTGTGACTCTATCAGCCGCCGACATCGGTTCGGTGACGGGAGCCGCGATGGCGTTCTCTTCCGGTCTTGAAGCCATCAGTGGCTGAGAGATTGAGTAGCCGCATCCACTGCAGAAGGAATCGTCAGGACCGGGGACGAATTCTTCTCGGCACTCTGGGTTAGGACAAGTCGCCATTGCCGTTTCACCTCCGGAGTCGCGGAGGCCTTATTCTACATGAATATTGAATCATAGTGTAGTCGGGCTGGTTCCTAGTCAATGTATGACGTTGCATTCCAGTGGGATAAACCAAGAATCTAATAAATTTCGTAGCGAACCCCATCGCTAGATCCAGGCTTAACGCTCTTGGCTCGCTCCCAGAATCAGAAGAATTCTTGAGTGTACTGCGGTACTAGGGTTGACTGTGGCCATAGCGTACCAAGCAACTTCGGCCGGAACTAGTGTAGCGTCCTATGAGACCACTTAATTCTGGGCATCTACTTGGTCATTAAGAGTAAACAGGAGGCCCCAAGTAAAGTAGATCGGTCAGAGACATGCTAATTAAGGCTGTTACGTCTGACTGGGAAATAGTTATGTCACTAGATCCGAGTGATTGATTGCATCGGCGGGCAATTGACGCGTTCGGGGTGCCGCCCTATCCGCTTGAACTTGCTCGCTACCCGGTCTAGTATTCTCAGAGCAAATGTACTGTTTCGGAATCTAAAGCTAGCATCCGGCCATCATTCGAATAAACGTAGGCCCCCTGTTCAGCCACGATCGATGGAGATGCGGGTATGGAACGTCCATCTTTAGACAGCCCATTTGACCGACTGGGGAACCGGTCCGTCACAAGGTGTGTATCAGGACCCTCCGGATGTTTCGCTACCTTCGGTCCAATTGTGCGGTGCCAAGTTATAGGTGTCACGGCCGATGACAGCAGCTAGTGGGAAAACCAATGGTCCGATATCGAACGCGTATATCATTTCAGCCCATACAAGGCAAGCTATGGCTGCCAACATGGAAATAACCCCGACTTTCGAAGCAGGCAATGGCGGCGTTTTCGATGGAATCGCATTGTAAGTTGATCTTGCCGGATAGGAAGAACCCAAGGGATTCCCAATCTACGTCAGGAGTTCGGGCGAAATTGAACTACGCCGAGAACTCAGACTAATTGTGTTGCTGGCAACATAGCTTCATAAGGTTACCAAATCAGATGAGCAAACTTAAGGCACCTGTCTCGCCATGGAAGCCATATACTTGAACAGTCTCCGGATTGCAGTTCCGGTACCGCCATTCAGCGAATAAGTATCGTGCTTGTAAGACCCGCAGAAGACGTCCTTGGTCAACAGATACTTGAAAAAGCTAGCTCCATGTTAACATCCATATCTGGATATTTTAGATGTAAGGTCCTGTGTACTTAGTGTTACAAATCTAGCGTCGATGTCCGGGATGACCTTAGTATCACCCTAAAACTCTGCAGATACATAACATGTTCAAACACTGTCCTTGTCTGCCTTGGAGAGAGGCTTCGATATACAACGTGATGGCTGCGTTAGACGAGGCCGTGGCCTACGATAATTTCGTGCCTCTCGATCTCAGTCACCTAGATGCCGAGTCGATTCCAGGTTGGAATCTCCGAGACTCCGCTCGCGTAAGCTATTGGCCTTCGGGCGACAATGGAGAATCCTGTTACTTGGCGTGCACCGTATGCGGTAGGGTTTGGGTATTGACTGAACCTATTGACGGTGGTAGAACGCGCGGTTCCTTTGGTGTTTGTCAGTGGGGGAGAGCTCAAGAATCACGCATTTATAGCCAATGTATCAGGTTGATTTCGGAGAGGATCCACGATGATCCGAATGACCCATTGAATTTCGTTGCCAGAGGATTCTATCGTTTCTTGGACCGCGGGATTGAGCCATTTGAACAGCATTACATTGCTTCATTGCGCCAAGCACTCTTTGAATATTCTGAAGCTATAACTCTTGCTCCTACATGGCCACTCCCGCATATTCGAAAGGCTGTCGCCTACATGGCTTTAGGTGACTACCAAAATGCAGTGGGCGAATGCGATGAAGCATCCAATCTGCAGCCGGGTAATCCTAGGTACCTTGAGATTAGAGGCCTCGCTATATTAGGCAAACTCAAACAGGAAGTCGAAGATTCGTATCTGCGAACCGGGCCTGAAGAACTGAGGCGAGTTCCTCGCGCTGACCTGGACAGCCTTAACGCTCGGTCCAATATGGAGATTCTATACAGTTGGAATGAGGGTACCATTCCGCCACCGGGTTATTGGGAATACTCAATTCGGATCAACCAGGGTGGATGGAATCAGCGATCCGCTCGACGATGGCCACTTGGAGGAGAAGGGGTGCTCTCCCGCTGCCCCAATTATTCGGCTCTAAGCCCTCCTACCTGGACCAGGGATTTCGCCGTACCTCAGGCCGAATTGGACAAATTGTTTAATGCTATCAGGCCGGTCGGGATGCTGGTGGCCGGTAAGGACGTAGAGGCACTAGGAACCGTTGGAGATACTCAAGAAAGTGTAAGAGTCGAGATCGATGGCGTTCAATTCGCATTACGCTCCGATATAGATGAACATCAGGACCATCTGATCAATGCGATCAATACCATGAAGAAAGTCGGGCTGTCCCCGTTCCAGAATGACATCGAACAGCCTCTGAGCTTAGGGGGATTTCAAGAAAAGGCGGAAGTAGAGATTAACGGCATTCGATTCAGGCTTCGCACCGGTGTAGACGAACGTCAAGACCGTCTATTCAATGAAATACGTGCTGTTCTGACCGACCTGGTGCCCCCTGAATGCACCGATGCACTGGAAGCTTTGCATCAGGTATATATCTCGGAGCGCACTCACATTGTCGGCAGCATAATCGACCCTGGAACCCCGGACGCAGTCAAAGCATTCGTATTCGATTGGTGGGAACTTGCTCTTGAGTTGGACCGGTACGAGGCATCAGCCTCGCTGCAAACTCTTAACGAGGGCGAGCTGGCAAAAATCGCGGAGGACTTGAAGGAAGCTGCTGATTTTTCTATCGAGATTGAGCAATTGCGCTTTGGAGAGTTCTGGTGCGTAGATGGGCATCACTGGGTTGAGGCCATGGCGGCTAAATGGGGCGTAGACGTTTGCCTTTCCTGTTCCCGCGCCCGGGGAGGGAAGCTCTGGGACGATGACAACCATCAAAGGAGAATTTGATTGCCCTTGTACGTTAACTGAGGCAATCCTTCTGAGTGATTTGGTGTATTTAACTGTATCTATCACCCAATCATAAGGTTTGTAATATGCTTCCACCTTGTTGAAGTAAGAACTGGCATTGGCGTTTCAGTAGGTCTCGGATCGGCGGCCAATACCCTGAATGTAGGACTCCCCGAGAAACTAATTGGCATAAGCCATCGTAATAGTGTTAGAACCGGAGTTTGACAACCTGAAACATCCACCTGATCGAGAGACCGTAATCCTAGTAAAATCTCAACTATATATTTCAGGTTTTCCACAATGATCCTAAAATTTGCCTAGTGTCATTGGGAGCCTGATACTTAATGATAATAAGAGACTGGAAGCCTGTCGCTTTATGGTCCACATATTACCTAGTATGGATTATATTTATCACAGTCCCTTCACCTGCCGACCTTGAGCCTCTAGCCATCATCCTTGCGATACTATACGTTCCTCTGAGAGTGGGTTCAGCTTCTGTCTTTTGATTCGACATTTTAATGGTGCCTATAGAGAAGGATATCTTAGAGGTGGGTTAAAACCACATATAATCGCGCTTTTATTGTTATTGAGCGTAGTACCCATCGTTAACTGATTTTCAACGATGTTGATATGGGGTATGTTCGGATATTATCTTGTAGATAGATTAGATATGGAACAAAGCATCACCGTTAATGGCAGAGCTCTGAATGCCAAGCTAGGTGCGATCGTCCAGACCGACAGCAAACACGTAGTGTATGTCGCCGGGCTCCATGATTGGGATGACACCATTTTGGGCGAGTTGATTCGCGTCACCGGTATTCCGATCCGACCGAAGCTCGCTGACGACCCCCAAGTCGATGAGAACGGTGGCATCAGCGCGGGTATATATGGCGACTCCCATGTGCTTGAAGGTGCCACATGGACCATGATTGATTCGATAGCGCTTGGCCTTCCGGTACAAGTGGGCGAATGGCTCCTGAACTCCAACCCGAACCACTTAGAACTGACTGAACCGGTAAGCGTCGGGCATATCGTAGCGGAGTACAACTACAACTACCTTCGAGATCTAATACAACCAGCCAAATTAGTCTTGCTCAGTTACGCGTCTTCCCAAGACGCCACGGAGGCGATGGTGACGTTGGCAGGTGAACTGGACTCCAACTATCTCACCCAACAGATAAAGGCTATCGGAATCGAGTCTTTGGCTTGGACTCGGCCCGAACCAAAATCTACCGCAAGTGGCATTGGATATTATTTGCTGTTCGACAAACGAGTTGGAAATAAGGACGAGAATGCGGCGGGTGCAATGTGGGTATCACAAAACGCTGTCTGGCGGTTGGACGTTGAGTCTATGGGACCTGGTGATGAAAGGCCGGCTTCGTCATCCTGCTACCAGACCTACTTGGAAGAACTAGTTAACCAGATTGTGGCGGCAGTTTCCAGTGGTTTCCCGCCCCAACTGGCCAGTGGGCCTGTATAATCGAGACTCAGATCCCAGTGGAAACCGCAGAATACTTGGTGGAGTCTAACCTCAGGCTTTATGGCGTTTGTTTTTTTGATACCCGGTGACGTCAGGTTTTCATTATGGTGCCTAAGTCTGAGTTGAACTAGCATACAACGGTCCGATGTTGCTGTTAATCACCACGATTTTGGATACGCAGACGAGGTGAAGTTATGTCAAATCTAGAAAGTGCCATTGCATTGTCCATCGCGGCCCACCGAGGGCAAGTCGACAAAGGCGGACAACCTTATATCCTCCATCCACTCCGCGTCATGTTACGACTGGAATCGGACCCAGACCGAATCGTTGGTGTACTCCATGACGTAGTAGAGGATAACAAAGAATATCCTATCAGCAGACTAGAATCTTTAGGATACTCGAAAGAAATCTTGGAAGCGCTCGACTGTGTTACCAGGCGCCCTGAAGAGAATTACGACGATTTCGTAGGACGAATCAAGTTGAACCAGATGGCTACTAGAGTAAAACTTGCAGACCTCGAAGACAACATGGATATAAGACGGCTCGCTAGTATGTCAACAGTTGATCATGGCCGATTGGAGAAATACCGAAAGGCGTGGGGCGAGTTGAAAGTTCTCCGGTGATAGTGTGGCCGCCTACGGCAACTTCCGCAACGACGATGACCTTTGGGCGAAGCAACGGAAATGACAAAGAAAGACCACCATCCAAGCGTACTGAAAGCTAAGTACGATTCAAAGAAGCGACTCGTTACTCCCACTCTTACTACTAATTAAAGAGAACCTTATCAGGGAAGCATATATTTCGGAGGCCACTTTGTGAACTGCTCGAGTTGCGGCTGCTATATCGGGGAACTTCGAGATCAGAAAACCTCCATCGCCGTCTTAAAGGCGGGTGACGAGCATATATACTCCTACTTTTCCTGCGTTGGTTGCGGTGCTTACACTGTCGAGGTATACCACGATTTCTTCATCACCGGCGAATCAACGATTCTACTCATGCCACCATCGTCCAAAGGAGATGGAGACAGAATCTTAGAACTCATCGGGCGATGTCCTGACCGACGTGACAAGTTTTGTGATTGTGAGGCCCATAAATTCCATCAGTGAAAACCCGAGGTATGACGGGCTAACAGGACAACAATCCGGTAACGCATAAGTCATGAAAACCCGATGAGATTACCTGACGTAAGGACGAGTCAGGGCTTAAGGGTGAATAGAACCTTTGAACCGAACCTTTCAATAAAATCATTTCCTCCCCGGCCCCGTAAATGTCGAACGTGAGAACAGAGAAAATCCGCTACGGTGACGGACCTTAGCTAGGAGCGTAGGTATGGGCACAGGTTCCAGAGAACCCTACGACCTCTCACAGGCTGACGACAATGCGTTCGTTGCTGTGCTAAATCGATGGAGGCCTGACCTTGCCGATGAATGGAATCATCGATGGGGGACCGCCTACCTCGTCCGCCAGTCATACTTCCGAAACGATCTTTGATCCGCTTGGCAATCGGCAGGCCTCCCCACGACCCGCGAGTCGAGGTCGCTCTCGATCAAGTTTCTAAGGCCATTAGGCTAACCGGTAGTTTGGAGGCCTGGAACGCAATCGCGAATGGTAACCCGCCTGCCATCCGCAAGGGCGTGGAATACAGGCGCTCTTATTTATGTATCTGTGACGAGATGACCAGTTCCCTGACTCCAGGCGGGTTTCAGGTAGAGGCCTTCGATGAAACCCCATGGCTCCCTGACCTCACAGTTGAGGAACATACGAAGATTCAAAGCCTCCGCGAGACCCTGGAGTGTACAATCCGTCCCTAAATTTATGAGGAGACAGATGATGGATTTCGATTGTCGAGGTGGCTGCTGGTATTCGGCAAGTTGATCTACTGGGTAGTAGAGGTGGAAACCAGTGGGAAGGTCCAACGGACGGTCGAAACCCGCTCGGGCGAACTTCCTACTCATCGCGCTCATCGTGGGCAAGTCTGAGGGATGGTAGACGGGGAACTTCGACTTGTCGGATAGGGGAGGCGTGGTACATGAGAAGTCTCCCGCAGAAGGGAAGGCTACCAAAAATTTATCGCAGGTCGCCTTGATTCCAGGATACATAGTATCAGGATAGAGCCCAACTAAATGATTTATATGGTTACGTTCGTTCACATTTGCCCGACTCAGACCGCACTTCAACCCAGAGATTCGGCATTCGAGTGACTAAAACCAAGTCACATCAGACCTCCGGAGTTTTTGTGAGCCCAGTCACCAAGAATTACCTACACACCCATCAATTGATCCGTGAAGTCAAGCGGGTTCGTAATATTCCCAAGCTCGCGGCCCGAATCCGAATTTCTGATACCCAAGTTGTACAAATCGGAAAATTTAACGAACGTCACATCGAAGTGACTGCTGAAGAAGCCATCGCCATTGCACGAGATCACTTGGAACCGAGAGGAGTTGAAGTAATCATTCCCCGTGGGGTACGAGCGACCGAGATTATTAGGATCCATCGGCCCCCAAAGGTGGTAGGATGTTGTTACTTCCCTCACGCACATGCTGTGAGGCCCTGCCGGTGCGAAATGTGTCTAAAAGGCGAACCGTTCTCAAGAAACCTGCGCTTGAAATGAATGGATTTCATATCGGTGGGCCTCGGTGTTCGTCCATCAATCCGGCACAGCACCTGGTGCATGACAGCGTCCAAGTTCACCGCCCCGAGTCCGAGCGCATCTCTTGCGACGCTGTGGACTTCTTCCTCCAGAAGTTCGCCATCATTCTCAGAGCAGGGACGAACTCCCGCTTCCCTAGCTTGTGCATCCGGGGCTCCAACAACCGCCGAAGTATGGCAACCTCCTCTAGCGACTCTCACCTGACCAGTGACGTGGCCTGGTCAAGACTCCCCTCCAGGTGCTCCAGTACCTAGAGGTAGTAGAACATGTGGAAAACTAAGCCATATCGCTCATAGGGCGTAATGTGACGGGCGATGACCGTAAACCACCGGCGGAGAGTACTCGTTGACCCGGTCCCTGCCCAGTAACGCAGAACTGACACGGGCCGAGAGCTTGTTGCTGGCATCGTAGGCGATTGACGGAGCGAGAATAGGGTCGCTAGATCGCGTCGGACTCTCGCCCCTGGTCTAGCCATGGCCTCCCTTGCAGGCATCGGTCCGGTCGTGTCACTGTCCAGCCAGAAGGTGTTCAGGCCTTCGAAACTTGCGGACTAGGGACGGGACCAGTAAGTTCCAGCACGCATACCCTACTACACCTTCCACATTCCCTTTATCATTTCCTTTGCCGGGCGGCCAAACCGTTCATCGAACAGGTAGTCGAACTGTAATTTGGAAAACACCATAAGGCGGCCACACGGGCTCTGCGGCCGATTATTACTCTCCGGTTTGTATGGGTTGAACAATAAGCCCTCCAAGTTTTAGAGACCAGTCGTGCCCGTATGAACACCTGTGTTACTTCAAATCCATATGCAATTTTTAGTATTTGCTAAGCCGCGATGACCGCTTTACAATCTAGATGCAGAATCCCATTCGCCTTTCCACCGCTCCGACTCTGTGCGACCTAAAGTGATGGTTGCGCACAATTAACATTCATAGCTAATAGTGTGAGGAGAACGCAATGGCTACGCCACCAAAGTACTTTCTAGAAAACAGATTTACCCCGCTCCAGGATTTGCGTTCGGCGGTCAACCTTAAAACTGCAGGACCTCGAGTAGGAACGCCATATTACGTCCCAGAAGAGGTTGAGACACCTTTTGAATTTAAAGTGCAGTCGTTGCTGTCTGAGGCCCATGAGTACCATCACAAAGAGCAATTCCGGCAAGCTCTCGACTCATACTTGCACCTTCGTTGGCTAATTTATAATCAGGTAGACCCTGAACTCCCTCTTACAAAAGCCAATGGGAATATCAGTAAATCACCACCGCCTATTAATGCTGAAATATTTGCTAACGGCCTAATGGAAGTAACGGTGGATAAGCTCCGAAAAATCCCTTTGGACGTTGACCCTTCACCTGATCGTTTAGGGGACTCCGTCAGACTTCCAGAGACTGTTAGGAAGGAGATTCTCGAGGTTTCTAAAACACGTTTCTCGGGCCTGTATGACCGTTCACCCAGCCCCATGTACACGGCGGTAGAGTCAAAACCGGTTAACATCAACGTACAAACTGCGGGATCAGGAGGCCAAAGGCCAGCACCTGGGTCGGATTTGTCGAGGAGTCCATTTACCGACGCCCTGCGACGGTCCAACGAAGAAATCGGTGCTGGTAAAGTTGAAGAAGCAAAGGCCTCACTCAGAGAGGCTTCCATGATGGTGCCTTCGCAGGAGCGGCAGGCGAGGGCTACGTTGTCACATGATCTAGCTGTCTTGCACTTTAAGTCGGGTGATATGAGATCCGCTATCACTGAGTCCCTCAGAAGTGTGAGTCTCCATGAGGGAGTAAGGGACGATGTAGGTACATACGAAAGCTTGGCCCTATTAGCGCATATACAAAACCAAGAACAGCAACGTGGAGTCGCTCATACCGGGCGCAGGATGGAACAGCTATCTCGAACTCGGAATTTACAATCACAACCTGACGAAAGGAAAGGTAAGTCGCAGGAGATATGGAATTCTAACGCTGTTGCCCTGCCAAATATGGCAGCCGAACCCGTTGCCCAGGCTACCGAGACTCCAATCCGGCCTCAAATACTCGATACGGCGCTGTTAGCAAATGCCCCTTCGATAAACATTCCTGGGGAAAGAGAAATTCACACAGCTGACCTTACTGATAACGGTATTGAAAACCTCAAACAACTTTACATCAAGCGTATAGACTCCGACGACTTGCCGTTCTTGCAGGCTCAAAATATGCACTACACGGTCACAGTAGCTTATATGCTCCATATCTATTACTTTGTTTTGCCAATGGCTATAGGGGACTGCCAAGCCGGCATGGGGAGTTTCGATGACGCCGAACAGGAGTATTTGGGTGTCTTGGAATATCCATATCTCAACAGAAACGTAGAAGTAGTCAAACTATGGTCACGATTAGCAGGCTTATATATGGAGCGAGGCGATTCAGTATACCGTGCTGCTAAGGACAATCAACCGGCATACTCCGATGCTAAGGAATGGTACGAAAAGATCATCCGAACGGACGGCGCAGTCCCGGAGACTTCCCCACTGTACTCCCACTCTCATTTCCAATCCATGCGGCAAAGAGTCTCACAGATAGTCTCGTCTACCAATGCATCAGATCTGGATGAAAATCCAGTGATTTCTATGGTCATCAAATCTGCGATGCTCAAGGACTTGATGATATTCGAAGGACTTAACTTCCTAGGGATGGGCATATATTTCCCGCCGTTCACGTTCGAGTATCTTCAGAACCAGGCCCGTTACTTCGCACAACAGGCCCGTCAGATTGAACAGCACTATATACAATACAAATCTCAAGCGGAAAATGAGGAGTTTCGACTTGAACAGCTAGAGCAACAGGTGGAGGTAGCTCAACTAACGGTCGAATTGGAAGAACGGAACCGTACCGCTGCTCTCGAGGGGATCCAGGTGGCGCAGGAGAGCGTTGATTACGCTGAGCAGCAGCGGGTCAATGCTGTACAGTCAAGAAATGACTTCAATGACGTTAAGGGGAGCCTTTGGGCCTTGGCCCAGGCCGGAGCTTGGGCGGGGGCCGCTGGCCCGGATCAAGTTAATCTTACTTACGATTTCGGAGGTGCTGGTTCGCAGAAATTCGCTGGCTCCACTTGGGAGATGGATAAGGACGAATTTCTACAGAATGTGGCACATGAGCGGACCCAGATAACCAACCAGCTGGAGACTGCTAGGCTGACAAGGGAGATTTCCTCGGCCACGAGGTACAAAGAGCTCGCTCAAGCCCAGCTAGAGCAGGCCCAAGCCCGCAAGCAGGTTACCGATAAGCGCGTAGAAATCGCCCAGTTACAGAGTAAGTTCTCCGAGGAGAACCGGGACTTTCTGTCTATGAAAGAATTTTCCGCGGGGCTCTGGTATGAATTGGCTCTCCAGCAAAGAAAATTAATGAAACTCTATCTAGATATGGCTGTCGAGATGGCCCTATATATGCAGCGGGCCTACCAGTTGGAAACCGGGCGCGCCCTTAATATGGTAAAACTGAGTTATGGCTTGCCCGAGTCCAATCACATGACCGGCGCAGCAAATTTGCTTCAAGACATAGATTTTTTCACACTGGACTTCGTGAGGACCCAATCAAAGAGAGCGCCTATCAAACAGATGATATCTTTGGCAGCCGAGTTTCCGATGGCACTCGACCAGTTCAGAAAGACTGGAATAGCGGAGTTTGAGACCACCCTGGAGCAACTGGACCGAGCATATCCTGGCTTTTATCTTCGGAAAGTCCGTCATGTAGAGGTAAATTTGCTTGGAGTATTCAATATCGCCGGTGCCCACGGGACTCTGAGGAATATAGGTGTTTCTGAATACCGAGAACGCAATGGGGATATCAAAAATCTGGTCTACCCAAGCGATAATATGCCGTTATCCCTGTACCGGGCCGACCGGGATGGGCTAGTGTTACAGGTAGACCCTAAGATGCTCCGGATATTTGAAAATAACGGCGTGGCCACCATGTGGCACATGGAATTCCCTAGGGGAACAAATGACTTCAACCATGAACAGATCCTGGATGTTCACCTGACCCTTTACTACGACGGTTTATTCGATCACGGTCTGGAAAAAAAGATAAAAGGCCAACTACCGACCTTCGGTGAGTCGACGGCGGTGTTCTCGATGAAGTTGGACTGGCCAGACGAACTGTTCTACCTGAGGAGTCAAGGTAATGCCGAGATATCTTTCACTCCTCCTATGTTCCCATATAACCATGAGCAACCTACATTGAAAGGAATAATCCTCAACCTCGACGGCCAATGGAAGGGCTCTCCTGGATTTGAGCTGACTCTTCACTCGGAGAATACCGGACAATCCACAACTCTCACTTTGGATGAGAACGGCACAATCGACTCTTCCCAGCAGGACGGAAACGTTTTGGAGGAGTTCCTGCAGACGCCTATCTTCGATCACTGGACGATCTCTGTAGGACCTCCAGAAAATCAAAATGCGCCAGAAGATGCAAGCCCGGATTACTCCTGGATAAACAACCTCTCGATCATCCTAGAATACACCTTCAAGTACAGGGAATAAGAACATGGTTAATTCAACAGATTCCGGTCAATGGGCTTCTTTACCAGGAGCTGGTCAATACGTTTCCGGGATGGGAGAGGCGTTCGCTCTAGACTTGAATAGTGGGCAAGCAACCTATTCGGTACGCATAGGGATTCCCGAGGGTGTAGCTTCTTGGACTCCTGACCTGAAACTAGAATACGTCCACAGTAAGGGTCAAGGGCCATTTGGCCTGGGTTGGAGCCTCCCTATAAAAAGGATCGAACGTCGCTTGGATATAGGACTCCACGATTTCCTCTCACAAGAGCGTTTCCTTGATGGTTCTATGGAGATCACGGAGTGGGATGACGGTTATTATCGACCTTCGATGGCGGCCGCTAGCCACAAGTACCGACGTATCGGAGACGGTTGGGAGGCATGGGATCCGGACGGAAACACTTACGAACTCGGGGTTTCGGATTCGTCGCGGGTTGCGGATCCTGAGGACCCATCACGTGTCCAGACCTGGTTGATCGAACGTGCTACCGAACCCAACGGTAACATCATTTCCTACGAATGGGTTTCGAAAGACGGATCTCCGTACCTCAAGGCCGTGCATTACGCAGTTTATTCAGTGGTATTTACATATGAGCAACGTCCTGACCTCCACACCGATGGCAGGTCTGGTTTCCCTCGAATATTGAGCCAGCGGTGCACCAAAATAGAGGTCCACAGAGTAGATTTAGTAACACAGATGTTATTGAGGTCTTGGAGCCTGTCATACGATCAGGCTCAATATAGTCAAACATCGCTTTTATCTTCTATACAGTTCAAAGCCCACGGTAACAACGAATCCGAAAAAGATGACGTAACCAAGCCACCCCAGCGTTTTGAGTACGGGAGTTTTGATCCGAAGAAAATCTCTGTGCAATGGATGGAAAACCCATCTGAAAGCACCGGCCCTCCTCCTATGAACACCGGGGATGCGGCCTTGATGTTGATGGACAACCTACCCCTCCCGGGAATCCTACAGTTTGCCAATGGGCGTCAAGTCTACTGGCCTAACCGAGGATCTAGTCGATGGGGGATTCCCAAAATCCTTGCCGATCCTTCGGGAGGGCTCTCAAGATCGGTTGAGGACGCGTCCGTCCTAGATGTTAATGGGGACGCGACCCCGGACATGCTGACAGGTGCTTTCTCGGGAACAGTATCTGGCTATTTCCGAAACAGGGGTATTGAGGGTTGGGGAGAATATGTGCAATACCCAAGAGGAGCGAACATCGGCCCCCCGTGGGGTAGTAACCGGGTGCGCACTCTAGATGTCAGCGGTGATGGTACGGTGGACGCCGTTTATGGATCGAATGGGACGCTTGTAACTTACTTGAACCATAGAGAAGAAGGTTGGTCTGCTCCTATCGTCAAAGAACGAGTCGTCGATGAGGAAGGAGTCAACGTAGATTTTTCTGACCCTTTGATTTTCTTATCAGATATGAATGGAGACGGTCTACCTGATATAGTCAGGGTGAGGTCTGGCATCGTAGAGTACTGGCCCAGCTTGGGTTCTAGCAGATTCGGCCCCAAAGTTCGGATGAAGGGGAGTCCAAGGCTTCCAAATCTGTCATTCAATCCTAACGAGTGTCAATTGGTAGATGTGGATGGTGACGGCTTTGCGGATCTAGTGATTGTAAACTCAGATAGAGTAGACATCTGGATCAACCAATACGGCGCTTGTTTCTCTGAATGTATTAGCAGAGAGTTGATTCCTCCTCCGATACCCGGAACGGTCAGAAACGTTAACCTTTCAGGCAGAAACACTAATGGGTTGGTCTGGAACAGCTGGAGAACGCGAGGCTACGGCTACGTAGTGCTCGATTTTCAGCCAGAATGCCACCCTCATGTCTTGACTAAGATAGATAACGAGGTCGGGTTAACTAGCACTATCGGCTACACAGATGCAGTACACGAAGCGATCAGGGACCGGGATGCAGGTAATGAATGGGAGACTCATCTGCCATTCCCTCTAAGGGTTGTATCCGTCGTTAAAGAATTTGACGCCGTAACAAACGTCTCAGTAGAAGTGCAGTACACCTACCATGGGGGTCAATTTGACCCTCAATCCAGGAGGTTCGATGGGTTCAGATGCGTGGAAAAACTAGAAGTGGGCGACGATAGCCGAGCCAGCGTTATGACAAGGCACAACTTCAATGTGGGTCAGCAGTACTTGAAAGGCAATGGTCCCGAACATGCCGCTATTAATCGCACGTTAGCCAAGGTCCAAGTGTTCAGCCTTGACGGTTCCCCGGAGGAATCCCTGCCACTTACTACGGAGGACAGCGAATATGACATTCAATTAGTCGAATCGCTTGAAGGCCAACCAAAAAGAGTACGACCTGTGGTGAAAATTACCCGAAAGACGTTTGTTGAGCGAAGCAAAGATTCTCGTACAGAGGAGCGTCACTACGATTACGATACTTACGGCAACGCGACTAGAGAGGTATTCAGAGCATTCGGTGTGAAGGACGGAGAACCGGTCCCAGAATTATCTCTAACCAACGAAATAGAGTATGCCATTAATCCAGAATTAAATATCATTAGCACGCCATGCAGAATGACGAAGCGATCTCCTAATGGTGATCTCCTGTCCGAAATCCGACGGTTCTACGATGGTGAAGACTTTGTCGGACTGCCCATTGGTGAGATTCAGAAAGGCTCATTGACCCGGATCGAGACACTAGTAAGCAGCGTAGCGGACTTTGAATCACATTACACAGATATGGACGCTCCGACTTTGGGCTACTCGGAAGGTATCGATGTAGATGGTAATCCTGGAATATTCGTGCAAGAACAAAGACGTAGATTCAGTCCGTGGGGCAACGTGCTAGATGAACTGGATCCTTTAGGTAACCTAACGTCTTATGTATACGATCCAAGTGGTATAGGTAAGATTGAGGAGCACAACTACCTCGGCACCACGTTCATCAACCAAGATAACTGGAACATGCAGCCGGCTAGCATCGTCTCACCCGACGGTACTTTCGCGGAAATATCCTACGACGCAATGGGTAGAATAAGAAAGGTTGCGGTAGGTGAGGACAACCTCCTTGACCCGACTAGGGAATACGAATACGAAGACAGCTCCCTTCCCAATAAACAATTGGCTAGGTATAAAATTGACGACGCGAACCATCTACAAACTGTGACTTTTTTCGATGGGAAGGGCGAACCTGTTCAGAGCCGCGTTGAGAGACAAGCAGACGAAATCGTGGTCAGTGGTTGGGTATCTAGGAATAGGTGGGGAGAATCGTGGATGGAATACGAACCCACTTTGTCGACCGAAATTGATTTTAGCGTCCCAGATCTGGGAGGGAAGGCGTCCCGGAGCATTTACTACGATGGCCTTGGAAGACCTGTTAAGACCTCTGATTACACCGGAAGCGAGTCCGCTGCCTCATACAAACCATTCCGAACGGTTACTCTGGGTCCAGATAAAGGGCAGAACTTCCTCGGCCCAGATGACATGCCATTTTATGGAACGAAGCGTATCGAAGAATTAGATGCGATGTGCCGGACTATTTCGTCTTCTGTTAGCAGCCCGTCCGGTGAAAGCATGACTATTTCTAACCAACTCGGTCTGATGGGGCAACTCATCCAGATGAGCGACTCCGTGGGACTGATAGCCAGCTATCAATACGATCTATTAGGCCGGCGGATCGAGATAAAACACAGGGAAGGAAATTCAAGGCGCTTATGGTATAACGCTAAAGGGGAGGTGATTAGGACGTTAGATTCCAATGGGAATGACGTCTCTGTCCAGTATGACCCCTCAGGGAAAATAAGCGTATTGACAGATCCCTCTGGATCACAGGAAGTGTATTTATACGAAGGGCAAGACCCCGGTTCATTGGGGAGGCTCTCACACGTTCAATATCCCGGCGGAAGCCAAAGCTTCCTTTACAACCAACTCGGGCAAACCACACGAGAAACTTGGCGATACGACGGAGATGGGCAAGATTATTCTACCGAGTTCGAATATAACAGCCTAGGTAAGATCAACGGAGTGACCTATCCAGACGGTATCAGGGTTGGCTACTCGTATTATAAGAACGGAATGATCAATGGCGTAGAAGGAGTGATTGAGAACATCGAGTATGACGCCAGGAACTTGCCAATCAAAATTGACTATGCAAATGGAGTGGAGGGGATTATTCAATACACTCCCGGGCCGGGGCTAGTTAAAGAACACCGTGTGTCTGGTCCGGCTGGTCAGGTTCTTCAGGAGCTTCACTACGGATATGATCTTGCCAATCATATGATTGCAGCGGAAAATTCTGCGCCTGGGTCTCAATTCAAGACCAAATACGACTTTGATGCTTTCTCCCAATTGTCGAAAATGCAAGAAGATGTTTCTGGAGATAGTTACGAACACAACTACGAATATTCCCTGCCAGGGCGCCTATCATTCTTGGGCGACACCGGCCTGACATTTAGCTCTGAAGTTAACGAAAGCCCTGATAAGATAACAGGAATTACCGACGCTCAGGGCTTGGGTTTCCCAACGAATTACGACATGAACGGCAACCTGACTTCTCTTCCAGGAAGAGTACTGTCCTATAATTTTAAGAATCTCCTAAATCATCTAGTCGGGGAGACCGGTTCTACCGTCGATTACGCCTACGACTACAAAAACCGTTTGACGCGAAAGCGAGTCAGCGACAATGGAACAGAGACAGACACAAAATTCCTTGGCAACTATGCCGAAATCCGAAACGGCAGTCTCGCTAAATTTGTTTTACTAGGGCAGTTGCGAATAGCTGTAATCTGGAACGGCCATCACGAAACGATACATTCGAATAGCTTGGGGAGCTCTACTTTCTTTACCGACGCTCAGGGCAATAAATTGTCCGAGATAGCGTACCAGCCATTTGGGAACGTCAAGAGCAAGAACGGCCTTCTGACCTCTCAGATGTTCGCTATGCAATATTGTGACTCGGAGTCTGGGCTGCACTACGTTGGAAGACGTTGGTATTCCCCCGAGATTGGCAGGTTTACCACTCCTGATCCAATGGTTCTGTATCGCCCAGAACAGATGATGGATAGTTTAATCCAGCTCTGCCCCTATACATATTGCGGCAACGACCCTATAGACAACATAGATCCGAGCGGACTTGGTTTCTGGAGCGTTTTGGGAGCTGTTGTCGGTGTAGTAGTCGGCGTTGCGCTCGGGGTCGGTATTATCGCGGCTATAGGGATAGGGTTTTTGGCAGCAACTGGCGCGATCTTAGGAACAATTGCAGCGGTTACAGTGTCCTATCTGATCGCAAAACATACAACTGGAGCTGTCTCTGAGTTTTTCCGTGGATTCATGATAGGGATCAACGCAGGCCTCAATTATGTATTAGCAACCAATATATTTGGAGCGGCTGTCGGAATAGGGGTAGGTATCCTGGGTTTCTTGACTGCCTTTGAGACTATATCCCAAAGTGACGTGTACCAAGGTATCCTGGGTTGGACCCAATGGCTCATGCCTATGTCCTGGTTGGTACTGGGAGCCGGAGCCGTGATCTTCGTCACGGATGTGATCACTGGAGGTAAAGTAAGCATAGACTGGGCAACTGGCACTATAGTTGTGAAAGGAGGCTTTTTTGCCAACAAAAACAGAAATGAAACTGCCTTTAACATGGGTAACTTCGTATTCGGTCATGAAAACGCGGACGATGATCATCTCCAACACGAGGTCGGCCATTCGTTAAACCTTGCAGCATTCGGCAGTATATTCCACTTCGTTGGTGCCATCGACCAAAATCGAGCAGGTGGTGCGAGAGGAGATGCATATGCTGAGCTATTAGCGGATAGTAATGACCCACATAGGACTGATGCGACGCGACGTGCAGATGGTTGGACGAAAGATATAATACCTATGTGGGGATGAAAGCTAATCTCAGGGTCACGTCACACCGAGAGGTGAAATCCGGAAGGCTTTCGAGGATAGGGCTGAGGTATGCGCCGTTATTTTGAAACCAGGGAGGCTGGAACCTTACGTAACCAGTAGTCCGATCCGATTTGACACTTGGGCGGGTTTTCAAAGGCAGGTAACCACTGTATACCCGCACATCAAGTCTGACCAGAACAGTCTACGTCCAGATAAAAGTGTCACAAAGCAAAGAGACCAAAGTTCTATTTATCGCCTTATACGCACCGGCCAACCGCGCCCTAACAAAGCACGTTTTCTGCTGGATCTCAACGATCGGTGAACTAGGTCTTCATCCATAAATTCCGGATGCGGTATTTCCAGGCGTGCAGGGTTTAGAGGGATTAGATTGCGTAGATGCCCCTGAATCGCGGCTTCAGCCGTTAAGTATCCGTGGTTTTCCAATACTTTGATTTCGGCTTCAGAAAAAGCATCGAAATCAGTGCGTATAGTGGATATCACTTCTTCCGCCAGATTTTCAGGATACCCCGTTGCTGCGTTGGGGTATTTGGCCGCAGCACTCCTAATCCCCCAGTAGGCACCTTGTAGAGAATCGTTTTCAAATCTAGATAACAGCCACCTCTTTCTAAGCGCTGTACTCTGACTGTTAGTAAGCTCCAGATACCTTTTAATTTGACGAAAAAAATTGGTGCTCCCATCCAAGTCAAACGGAGCGCCGCCGTCAGAGACCATGACAATCTGGTGATCCTCCCATGTCGGTTCTAATGCTAGATTGTCATGCACGCCACCGTCAGTAAGCCTGAGTCCAGAAAGCAGCTTCTGGCGCTCTTGGCGTTGGTATTCTCCGCCTTGGAGGAACGGAGTGACCACCTGCATGGGCATCGGTCCAAATACAGGAGGAAAGCACGCGGAGGCAGCAACGGCTTGCGCGATTGGCCAATCTGGCGCAGGTGACACGTATCCCGCCTGCTCATCCCCGATTCTTGCTTTCTCGAACACCCAACTTATGCCGAACACCATGTCAGTTGCGCAGAACACAAATCGAGGCTGTCCGGGCAATTGGGGAAACCTCATTGCTGTGATATCTTTCTCAAATTTCTTCGCGAGAGAAGCTATCGCAGTACCGGAATTGAGCCACTTCCAAGGCCGGATCCACCGTTTCAGCAATGGCCATGTCCGAATATTACTCGATGCCAGGTTCTTGAACGGTATGCCTACTTTCTGGTCCCATTCCTGGAAAGCGCTTCCTGCATTTGGCCATGGTTGCATCCTATCCAGAAGATAGGCCGCTATAATACTACCCCCCGATACAGAACTGAAGGTATCGACTCTTGATAGAACTCCCAGCTCATTTAAACGTCTCAGAGCTCCAAGATGGAACAAGGCAGAACGGTATCCGCCTCCGGATAAACTTAGGGCAATCCCGGACTTACCGTCTGTTGGAGCTCCGCTGTATGGGCGGTTGATCGCGACCATGTTTTCACTCCTAAACTTGCGCTTTCAGGCCGGCCATCCTCTTCGGCAACCGCATAGTGAGTCAAGCTAATACATGAATGTTCACGGTAACTCGGGCACTCATCTTCTCCTAGGCTCAATGAAATTAACCGGTAAGCGATTGACAACAATTTTGGAAGGGAAAACCCTTCATATACAGTGGCCGACACCGCGCCAGCTTTGCCCGCGCAACTGGAGCGCTGTCCGGATTGCCAAGTAAGACCCGTGCTCTACCGGGAATGTTCGCGCCTACAAACCAGGGGTCAGTCTTTGTTCTTAGTAAATTGGCCAACCATTTCTTACAACTGAGCTCCGCCTACAACCTGTCGTACTGGGCAGGCCAATCATCCTCTGAGATTTCCAAGCCGACTGGGCGTCAAATGCGTGCAAAAACTCGCCTGGGGTTGCTACATTTTTTAAATAGTTCCGGGTAATTCGTCTTGGTCTCTCGCTGCTACTCCTGGTCGACCGGGCTTTTCTGTAGTGGTGCGCAGTAGTTCGCCATCCGGTGCAAGATGGTTAGATGGTAAGTTTCCATTATAGGAGTTAGCCAGTCCAAGAGACGTCGATGGGTTCACCGGTGTTATAGGGCAAAATCCTCTTTGAGTTAATTCGCCGAATTTCCGCAAATCGGCCATCACAGGCGGGAGATTATGTAGATGCGAAACATGGCATGGGTTTTGATATCTCTCCAGACCAAATAACTTCGATACCGCATTAGAGTAGAAATTTAAATCGGATGACGTTTGGTGGGCCGTGACGGCATTGTCTCTTGTCTTCACTCTATTGGCAACTATAGGAAGGAAGGTGCTTTTGATGCTTGCCAACAGATAAGGCAGGATTTAATGGACCCTTGTACACGCTGGGCAAGTTGATTAGGGATTATCACACCGTCAACCGGCGTGAGAAAAATTAGGACTCGCAGTCATAGCAGTCAGTGGCATGGTGTTGTGCCTAGCAGCCCCCGTCGGGCCTGATGGCAAGGCGGGCCAGTCGTTGCTTCGGCCCACCGGAAATCCCCTCCGGAGATTAATCACCGTTGGGTAGAAGCAAGGTCTGAATTACAATGTCGTTGGGCGATAAATCTCCGCCCAACGACACAAGAGATGAGACAGGAGGAAGCATAATGGCAACCAAACAAAGAAATGTGGGGGATTGTTGCCACCACTGAATTCCAGAATTAATCATCGGTCCCATTAGTTCGGACGTTTGCCAGTTCTGTAACAAAAAGGAAGGTTTCGAGAGTTCGATAGAAGTCGGAAATTGGGTACAATCTGATCTTACAATATAGTCGCGTATGAGACTCAGGGATAATGGGAGCACCTGAAGCCGGATAATTCTCAGGCCAAGCTCACTCTATTATCTGACTGCGAAAACTCCAAACATGGTGAAGTTATGTCCAGGGAAGGTGCATACGAACTGGTAGGTCCCGGGAGCGGGCGGGATGAAACTCACCTTCTCGGACTCTCCCGAATCCAACAGGCCGGTGCTCGTCAGCATCCTCGCACCTCCACGCGATATTCAGGTTGCTCTTGGTCCTGCCCCGGTGCCGGCCGCTGCCACCGCGTCTTAGGTGCCGGTCTCGACTAATACCCAGTTGTGCTGGTTAACCGAGGAACCGTTGCTAAATGTAAGCGTAACCTGGGAGCAGCCCGCTGCATATAACGTGGATTCGCTGAATTCAAGGGCGTCTCCGTTCCAATAAATCTCCGACGAAGATTAGGAGTTTGAGGCTGCGACGAAGCTGTTGGTTAAAGCGGCCCTGACGCCTTTGCGAATGTTTCTATTCTTTGAATATCTCTACAGTTGCTTCCGAAACGGATTTTTCATTCCTACCTCCAATAGCATACATTGCCCCATTTAGGGCGGATGCCCCAAATTGGTATCTTCCGGTATTCATCTCCGGCCCTGAGGCCCAGTCATCTTCTAGTGGATCATATCTTTCAGAAGTCGTGTAAGCTTCAAATATAGATCCTGCATTTCCCCCGATTAGATATATTGCGTTGTCTATCGTGACTGCCTCAGCACCAGATCCATGACCACTCGATGGAGCAGCAAAAGAAATCCAAGAATCCTTAGATGGATTATATTTGTAACATATAGGGAATACATAGATTTCACCTGCGTAAACGGCTGATGAAGGAATCTGCACAGCCTCTGGCATCGGTTCGCCTCGTGACCAAGTGCCTGTTGCCGTGTCCAAAATATAGAGGGTGTCGAGGGCACCGCCCTGCGAAGTTGAATAACCCCCGATTATGTAGATGTTATCGCCGATAGTCTCCGCTGTTGCCCAGTACATTGCCGTTGGCAAGCTTGGTCCAGTAGACCATTTGTCTGCGCTTATATCATAGATCTGCACTGTGTCCTGCGGCCCATAGGACCCAAATGTGTATATCTTGTCATTAACACGTGCCGCTGCCAACAGTGATTGACCTACTGGTAAAGGACTCAAGTGCGTCCAAGACCCTAGAATGGGATCGAAGACTTCCAAGATGGTAGAACCAACATCACGACCACCTACGGCGTATAGCTTACCTTCGTATTCGATTACATCCAATCCGTATCTAGCCACATTTAATGAGCGGCCAAACGTCCACGAGCCACCAAATACAGCCGGGGTTGGTGTGGGGGTAGGAGTGGGTATCGCTGTAGGTACAGGCGTCACAGTAGGCACGGGTATCGCTGTAGGTACAGGCGTAGCAGTAGGCACTGGTATAGCTGTAGGTGCAGGTGTCGCAGTAGGCACTGGCGTAGGTGTCGGGGTGGGAACCGGTGTAGGTGTAGGCCACGGGGTATACGTGGGATATGGTGTGTAGGTAGGTAAAGCGGTAGGCGTCGGTGTCGGCCAGGATGTACTCGTTGGATACGGAGTGTAGGTAGGTAAAGCGGTAGGCGTCAGTGTCGGCCATGGTGTATTCGTTGGATACGGAGTGTAGGTAGGTAAAGCGGTAGGCGCCAGTGTCGGCCGGGGTGTATGCGTTGGATATGGAGTGTAGGTAGGTAAGGCGGTAGGCGTCGGTGTCGGTGTCGGTGTCGGTGTCGGTGTCGGCCTAGGTGTATACGTTGGATACGGAGTGTAGGTAGGACCAGACACTGGTGTCGGCCAGGATGTATATGTCGGCGTAGGTACTGAAGAATCCGCCGGGTACAACGTAGCAGTTGGGAATGGTGTATACGTTGGCATCGACGTGACGGCAGATATCGGCGTCGGTGCTCCCGTTGGTGTATGTTCGACCATTGGCATAGGGATGCTGCTGGGAGGGATGAGAGCCGGTTCAATGGTGTACGTTGGTGGGTCTGTCGGTTCAGGCTGTTCGGTAGGATTCAGAACGGCTACCGGTTCCCCATCATCTCCGGTCCGATTCAGCGTAAACACTGCGGTCACCGCAACAATCACGCCAACTAAGACTAACCCTATGGCTACGGGTAATACAGGAAAGCTGCGCCGGGGTCCGTACAGCACCTGGCGGTGGGCTACGGTTCCTTCTTTCTCTATAAAGAACTGCTCTTGACCAGACCTGCCGGAGAATGCCGTTTGAGGCCGAAAGGCCAAGGTGACGTTATAGAAGTCTTCGTCCTCGGTCCCCGTTACCACCTCAAAGGCCATGGAAACGTTCCGGTAGTGACTACCGTAATCGCCGGGAGTTTCCCTAGCAGTTCTCATGGCCAGAACGCGGGCTTGAGCAAGGGAAATGTAGTCAACGGCTTCACCTTCACCGGTGAAGTCAAACTTTTCTTCTTCCTTGCCTTGGTCTTCTGCCACGGGGGGATTATAGCGGATGGGAAGCGGATATTAAACGGAGGTTACTAGGTAACCAAGCTGGAGGTGCCGTGAAAACAATCGCTATACGGGCTTTGCAGGGCCCGAGATACTGCTACGTTACCAATGTCTTGGGGCAGCCTAACATGTTTGTGCATTTAGTCAATTGACTAGTCGTCAGACCGAGTTAGCATCCCCCTTATCCCAAAGAGTTAACGAGTGATTAGTGTTCAAGTAACTCTCCGTCCATGGCCTCCTTCAACGGATCCACTGCGGTCTTGGTTGCATCGGGTCGGGTGCACCAACCCACAACCCTCACTTCGCTGCCTGGTTGAACAAACAGCGGAAACTGATATGGGGAACTAACCAGGACAGATTGCGTTCCCTTACAACGAAGGCTGTGGATACGATATAAAC
>Ga0315336_1002076_pt1 | contig 33008 bp, 29 predicted proteins | sample ASW5metaG_FD_204512 | JGI IMG/M metagenome (GOLD analysis project Ga0315336, IMG submission 204512) | Ammonia-oxidizing marine archaeal communities from Monterey Bay, California, United States - ASW #5 | ecosystem: Environmental > Aquatic > Marine > Intertidal zone | place: USA: California...
ATGGACGGCTCCTATTTCCCTGTGGTTCACTGAAACCACACTTTGGCACATTGCGATGCCGGCGGGTGGGAGCCGTCCACTGCATCAACAGCGGACCTTTTCTGTGGCGTCATTTTACGTCCGGTTAACGCCCAGGAACGGAAGTTTGATCCCGGGTTGTCCGGTTGTTGCATTAAGCTGAGGCGACCCGCACTAAAAGCGCTCATGAGCAACACCCTCTCTCAAATAATCGAAATGGAATACAGCCTAACCGCTCCCTGTGTCTTCTGTGGCTATTCGAAGAGCCTTGATCTAATGGCCATATCCAAAAACTTTGGTGATAAAATTCTGGTAACTGAAATCAAGTTCCTTCTGAAATGTACTGAGTGTGGCGGTTATTGGTAACTAAATAAGGTGTCGACGGAGCTCGTGTTGATTTTCCCCCCCAAAAAACCGTCTAATAAGCGGGTTGGTTGCCTAGACTAGAAAGTGCTCTTAAACTTGGTATGCAACAAATAGCAGAGAAGGTAGCGTAATGGGATCAGGTTCAACACGACCAAACAATGCTGATGAGAAAATGATAGCGGCTATTGAGCGCGGTGATCGAGAAGAGTTTAAAGATCGCAAACCACCTAAAAACACGGATACCAAACTCATTAAAGAAAAAGAAGCAAGATTAGAAACTGCACAGGGGAAAACAGAAAGGCTGAAAGCGTTGAGATTGGCAGCTGAAAAAGAAGGCAAGGCGAAATAAACACCGGGTAATTCGGTAATTCCGTTGGCACCTTATTTATCTCCACCGCCAACACGCGCATCAACCCCATCTTCTGGAATTTCGGGTCGACGATCCAAACTAGAATATTGGGGACATGACGCGATCCCGAAGGGGGCGTGATCCTGTGCTCGGTGTTCGGGAGGCGATGGGGGAGGGAGTGTGGCGGTTATTGGTCTTGAGAAGGTAGCCACAACGTCAAAGCGCGGGGACCAGGATATCGATTGTCTTTCGAAGCAAAAGTGCATTCAAATAATTATACTATCTCCGGATCTCATGAAACTTCATCACCGCTGATCACATCCCTTGCACACGGGGTAGTCGTCCAGATTTCCGGCGCGGTGGGCGGCCAGGAACTTTTCGTACTTCTCTCCGCGGTATATTTCGGCGATGGACTGCTTTCTCAAATCACCCAGAACGACTTCGCCATTATAGTCAAAACAGCAGGGCAATATTTTAAGGTCCCATGACACGTTAAGATGCATTCTGCGCAATCCGTGGACAACGGAACAGACAGTCTTGTCAGTATCCGCGGGGAAATAGCTTCGACCATCACCAAAATTATGCAAACTCAGCTCCACAACAGTAACACCCAGCGGTTCCAGAATAGACATCAGTTCATCGAACGCCGCTTTTTCTGCCGGATCACGGGCAATTGTATCCCATGTATTTGGCAGCAAAACCTGTACTTGAATGATACAAGGATTGCCGAGCGACTTGTTGAACTCCGCCAGACGGATCAGGTTTGCCCGTGCCGTTTTGAAGTCTCCACCGTTTTGGATCGCATCGTAGGTGGTTTGTTGAAACCCGTAGAAACTAACGACGATATTTCTGAGGCCGCCCGCGTCCAGCAGGTTTTTCAGATAAGATTCCGATCGCCGCACGCCCAGCGTCGTGAAAATGAGCGGGCTTGACGCCGGGAAACGTTTGCGAACCATGGCACTTTTTTCAGCCAGCCCCGGATCCAGCAGCGGTTCTCCGTAACCGTGCATGAAGAACGTGGTAGCGAAGGGTTGCGGAAGACCCGTCTCCTCGATGTACTCCTCAAATCGATCAAGGAAGCCCTGATAATCCTCCGGCGACATGATCCCTGTTTTACGGCTCATCTTTTCCCGCGGGCACATATCGCACGTGTATTTACATGCATTCGTGTTTTCGACCCGGACTTTTGTAAACGGAATCCCCTCGCCTTTCGGGATCGCATTCACATAGTCGGCAACCTGCCTGTCGCCGGGATCCAGTTCCAATGCCGAATACAGCGCTTGAATAGCTTCATCTTTCAACCCGAGTTGATAAAGCGTTATGCCCAAGATTTTGTGGGTATTTGCTTCATCGGGATCGATTTCCAGGGACTTGTTAAATTTCTCAACAGCTTCACTCAACAGGCCCTGTTTTTTTAATGCAAATCCCTCTTGGAACAATTCGTGCGCGCTGCTCATAGCGGTAAACCCCTGTCCATCAACAAAACATCTGGGCCGCCTGATCCTGTTTCGTAATAGAGGATCTAGCTCAACATTGTTTGATGTTAATCCCGCTTGCGTTGATGGTTCAAGTAGTCTTGCGCCCCCTGACTCCCTCTCCCTTTTACGCCCGTAGCTGGAGGAGAAGTCAAAAAGCGGAAAAACGTCCCCTTTCCGTGCAATTGCAGACAAAAGTCGAAGGGTAAGATTTAGTCTGCTTCGTGCTGCTATCTCAATCGGAAGTCAAAAATGGCAACCTGTAATTTCCAAAATATATGCCTGCTTTACCCCGTCATAGCGGAAGAAAAACTGAGGAGTCGGTAACAGCCGGTTTTAGCCAAACTCGGACATAGGGCGGCCTATATGCTATCGTCCGGCCTAGTTTAGAATTTCTCTGGGGAATATCAGTGGAGGGAGTAACAAATGGACATCGCGGCACGCGGTTACGTGAACCATAACTTGTTATGGTCGCCCAAAACTCTACAGGGACGGCTAGGGCAATCGGGTTTAGCGATCATCGATACCCGCCCCGCTGAGATGTTCGCGAAGGGCCGCATTCCCGGCGCACGGCACTTCGATCTGTATTTTGTTAACACTGATGACACCGATCCCGCGCCGCTGGAGTCCTTCACACGTATGTGGGCCAACCTGTTGGGTTGGCGCGGGATTCGGGAGACCGATACCATCGTCTTTTGCGGCGAGTTCACCGATATGTGCGTGGCGCGGGGGTTCTGGTTCGCGGAATACCTCGGCCATACCGATGTGCATGTATTGGACGGTGGAATTGCCGCTTGGTCAGCGGCGGGCCTGACGGTTGAAAGCGAAAGCAACACCCCGAAGCCCGTCAAGTTCGCTTTCAATCCCGTAGCGGAAACGGTAGCGACATATAGCAGTGTTCTTGATGCCATAGACGATCCTGACTGCGTAATTGTCGACAATCGTAGCCGCGAGGAATTTGTGGGGACAGACAAACGGGCCCGCCACGGCGGCGCTATACCCGGCGCCAAACACCGGGATTGGGAGGATCTGTACGACCACGATAGCGGCTGCATGAAGTCCGCGGACCAGTTGCGCGAAGCCTTCGAGGCCTTGGAAGCCACACCCGACAAGGAGATTACGCTTTACTGCAACACCGGATACCGTTCTGCCCATGCCTATTTGGCGCTTCGTCTGCTCGATTATCCCCGCATACGAAATTATGTCGGCTCCTGGCAGGAGTGGGGCAACCGTGATGGCCTTCCGATCTGGAATCCCGAGTGAACATCTCATTGTGGGGTGAGTATTTCGAACGTCCGCCTTGGGTCATTAAGAGAAGTTTTGGTGTGGGTAGAATTACGTCTGCTTAGGGCACAACAGCGGACTAAATCAGACCGGCTTGAGAACTTCCGAATCTAGCCAATAACGGCCATTCACGAAAACTGAACGGCTCATAATAAATTCATCTGCAATGTTTCGTATTATTTGGGGTTTTGATAGAGTCGACATTTGTTGAAAATATCAGGTGCCAAAAATGCCACGTCTGATTGTTATCTCATTTGTTCTTTTTCTTGTTGATGCAGCTGGTGCCCACGCATGTATTGCACCAATGGAAGGGGTATGGAATTCGGATTCGGATTCAAAATTGGTATTTCGAGCCTCGCAGAACCTTAATCTTCCTACTGACGCCACTACAATATTGATCGGAAAAGTTATAGGGATGGATACTGTAATAACCGATAGTGGAGCGAGAAGGATTGAAGCGGAAATCAAGTCAATTGAGACCCTAAAGGGCAAGGCGGAAACTCTACAAAAAGTCCTCCGCTATCCATCTGACGGTATGTCGTGCAATGTAGGCCCAATCCTGGAAACAGGAAAACTATACTTCCTAATTCTGCAAAACGTACCAACACGTATTCCCAGTGGGGTTTATAAAGGTGGCTTGATACAAGAAATTTACAGTAACGGCACCAATGTACTTGCAGCCGAAATAAACTCGAATTCCCAATGGATGCGCCAATTTGAAAGCTTAATGTCGGCAACTTTTAAAAAAACGCAGATTTGGCTCAACCTTTTTGACAATTAGCGCTCCCGATACTTTAAATAGTATAGGCCTGCGAAACTAATAACTTTCATAAACGCCAATTGAATAATTCAACCGACTATCATTGAATGGGTTAGGTGTCTCCTTTGGGTCATCAAGAGAAGTTTTGGCGGGGGTAAAAATACGTCCGTTCTCCCCCTCATAACGGACGTATTTTTACGCCAAATTAGGAGGTATCATGTTCAAAATATTTCGCAGGAAAAAACCGAATAAATCCGAATCTGTTACCAGAGAGACGCCTCCGGAAACGCTGCAACGAGTCAGCGCCATGATTAATAACGGGGCAAAGCCCATATTGGAAAATTTGTCACGCGAGGAAATGGCTGCTGCGGGGACATTGATCAATCAAGGAAAGGCACAAATTGACCAGGTGAATTGCCGCGCGTTTTTATCGGCGAAACTGAAAGACTAACCGTTCACGTCAATAGTATTTCTGTTCGCTCGTAAAATAAAGTCGACGTCTTCGTTTCATCTGAACACTCCATCTTTGTCTCAAAGATTAAAGTGTTGCGTCGACCTGTTAAGGTCACCGTCCAAAAGCAACCTTTATTATGATGGCATTTTCGGACTAGTTAAAAAATCTCTGATGGCCGCTTTGGGTCATTAACAGACCTGATGGAGCTACCATATTCACGTCTGCTTTGCGCACAGAAGCAGACATTAATCGATAGGCGTCGGAATTTCTGAGATTAGCTAAAACCAGTCTTCTCGGCGCGGCCGATTGCCTGAAGCCGGAGCTGCGTTTTGACTATATTTTCAGTTCAAGCTACCTTGTCCTGATGACCAGACCGTCACCAACAAATGCCTTCAGAGAACATAACTCCGGATCGTTTGAACATTTCTATCTGAACAACGTCGCCATCACTGAAGGCTGCGGCTGTCAGGAAGCCGTGATCCGCTATTTTGGTCCGCATCAGGGCGGCAATAGTGATCCACGGGGTCTACTGTCCATGATCAGTTCTTTATGCCGCTGGATCACCACCAAGCTTGGTAGTTAGCGGACCGAAACAGATCGGCTTGAGAACGTCCGAATCTAGCCAGGAGCTGAAGTTCCATAAAGCGCGATTTACGGAACGGCAACATCTACAATCTGTGCTGATCTAAATATTTTCGCAATTTTTCAAGGATTGGCAAAATGGAAGTCATATCCTTTGCAGAGAGCTGCTTCGATAATTCAGTAACCAGCGGGCCAACACCATCGACGCAACGGTTTCGCATATCGCGACCGGCCTTCGAGATGCTCACTTGCTTACCGCGCCCGTCTTCGGGGTCAGTTTTCACATCGATCAACCCACGTTTTTCCAGCCGTTGAAGTGTATTGGTCATCGCCCCCTTGGTTACTTGAAAGGCGTTAGCTAGTCGCACCGGTGACCATTGCCCCTCTAATCGCACGAGATGATTTAATACGCCGAACTGAGACATCTTGAGACCATCAGGTAACGATCGTTCAAATTGATTGCGCGATAGCTGTTCGATAATGGCGATTTCTGTGAACAACTGAAAGATAATTGGGTCTTTTGAATTTGCCAAAATTAGGTTTCCTTCAATCTCGTTTGTAATGGCCAGCGGGGTGCGGGACCAACATCCTTTGCGTAACCCAACCGTGCCAACATTTGCACCCGCTCACCAGGTCGCCTTATCAGCATATTATGTGCAGTTTCGTAATGCTGCGCCATCTCTGGATATTCCTGTAAGGCTTGGCTCATGGGTTGCATGACAAGGCCATCGGCAGCCACCTGTAGCGAGACCCGCATATAGGCCCGCCCGGCTTCAATTTGCGCGGTGCGATCATTGTACGGGGTCGCTATCCAAACAAAACCCATTGATGTCATTGCTCCTTCATTGGCCATATCGATGCCAATTTGAAAAGAACTCGACTTGGGGTCAGAAACACTTTTTCGGGACAATATGCCGGTTAAACTCAGCGTCTCCAAAAATGCGCCACCCAATGATATTCCATCCGGATTTGCTTCAATTTCTGAGCGACCAATACGCATCAGATCTACACTTTCCTGATAGGCGTCAGGCGTCTTGATCTCATCGACAAGCGCATTGCGCGTCAGTTTCCGTAGGCTATGCAATTGTTCACCCTTGTTGGTCGTGCCGGTTCTGACGGGCCCAGTCGCGATATTTTGCAATCGTTTTGCGATATCGTTTGAGATGGAACGGTTGACGTCATAGGGATTGCGATTGGTGTGGCGCTTTAGTATTTGGGCAAAAAGCGGATCGGGTTTGACGTCGGCTTGTTTTTTTAGCGTGAGCTCGGCGATGGGCCTTTGGTCCAAACGATCTTCGGCTTCTCCCTTTGGGAAATAGTGTATGTCAGCCTGATAACCTTGCTCCGCCGCGGCGATTGAGAACAGTTCAAGGAAGCACCCTAGTCCAATAACGATCTGGCGACTAAACGGGTCCGTTACCGGGAGAATCCGGTCCAAATCACAGGTTAGCACAGCCTCAGCATTGCTTTTCAGATCAATCATCCAAGGTTGGCGATTGTGCGGATTAGGGGCCAGAATTGCATATGATAACGCCCGCCGCATAGGATCGGAATAAAGCGTTCCGGCGTCCTTCCACGGTTTGAGAGCACTTGTTGGTGTCCGTGTGTTTGCAAAACCAATGCCGCTTGCGGCAACGATGACGGCAGTAGAGCCTGCAATTTTCAAAAAATTACGTCTGTTCATGACAGTTTCCTAAGTATGTGGATAAACATATAGTTTAACGATGAACTATATATAGTTTAACATTAAACTAGTCAACTGTTGTGAAGAACCGCTTAAATGAAATGTCCGCATTGGATCAACAGGAGATAATGATTTCTGCCTGGACTGAGAACCTCCGAATCTAGCCACGAACGGGCATGATGAGGGTATCCATTGATCAAAACTCCCTAAATACATTAATATGCAATATGAAATTGAGAGAGCTGAAATGGATGACTCGTCACTTGACCGCCATAAGGTTACCATCGAGGCGCTGCGCCGAAGCGACGAACGCTTCAGAAGTATCTTTGAGTTCAGTTGCACCGGCATAGCGATCGAAACTACGGAAGGCCAGTTCGCCCAGGCCAACCAAGCATTCTGCGATATGCTTGGCTACACCGAGGTGGAACTGCTGGAGATGAACTGGCGGGATGTAAGCCATCCTGACGATGTGGTGACGTCCAATAATTTGGACCAAAAGGTCGCCAGCGGCGAAATTGATCATTTCAGATATGATAAACGTTACATCAGGAAAACCGGTGAGGTCATCTGGGTGGATTTCACGGCGTCTTTTATCCGAGATGCTGAGGGACAAATTCTTTATAACGTCTGCCAAATTTATGACATCACCGAGCGCAAACGAGGGGAGAATTCTTTACGCGAAGCTAACATAAATTTGGAGCAACGGATTGAGGAGCGGTCGAGAGAGTTGCAAAGAAACGAAGCCATGCTTGCTTCAATCGTCAACAATTTGCCGACGGAAATTGCAGTCAAAGACACATCCGGTCGGTATATGCTCGTAAACCCTCAATTTGCTAGTCGGTTTGGCGTTCAAAACTTCGAAGTCCTCGGGAAAACGATCAGGGAGCTTGATTTTGTGTCGCCGGAGTACGCTGAGAAAATCACTGAGCAAGATAAACTGATAAACGAAACACTGGAGGTTATTAGGGATGAAAATGAGTATGTTCTTCCGGACGGCCAGTCTGGTAGGGAACTCGTCATCAAATTCCCTGTGTTCGATGTTGATGGTGCCATCACTGGAATCGGTACCATCGCTACCGACATCACTGAACTGAAGCTCGCGGAAGATGCATTATTTTCGGCTAAAGAAGAGGCAGAAATCGCCAACCGGGCCAAATCCGAGTTTCTGGCTACCATGAGCCATGAGTTACGTACCCCACTCAACGCGATCATTGGGTTCTCGGAGTTGTTGACGAGAGAAATTTTTGGCCCCCATGGCGACCCAAGATATGCGGATTACACCACCGCGATAAATGTATCAGGAAACCATCTACTCGAAATTATCAACGACATCCTCGACATCTCAAAGATTGAAGCCGGAGAGGAAGAAATAATAGACACCGAGATCAATGTGGCGAAAGCCGTGAGCAGTTGCATCGCTATGTTAAAGACGCGCTCACAAGAGGCAGGGATCAGAGTTGAGATAGACATATCAGAGAATCTCCCTTCGTTACGCGCCGATGAACGCCTCATAAAGCAAGTCGTGATCAATCTCCTTTCCAATGCAGTCAAATTCACCTGTGCCGGCGGGAATATTACTGTCCATGCTTGCCTAGATGACAATCTGTGTATGAAGGTCATGGTCACGGATACGGGTGTCGGCATCGACGCCGAGGATATCCCGAAAGTCTTACTGCCTTTCGGGCAGGTTGCGGAAAGCGTCAAACGGGAACATGGCGGCACGGGTCTTGGCTTACCGATCTGCAAGTCCCTGATGGAGCTACACGGCGGAACCTTGGGGATTGCGAGCGAACCCGGCACGGGTACTACCGTGACAGTGCGATTTCCACCCGACCGAACGATTCAGCAATAGAATCTGAAAATGCCGGTTTCGTGCAGATGACTTCCGCTTTACGCCGAACAGTGGACCAGAACAGACCGGCTAGAGGACTTCCGAAATTAGCCAAAAGCAAACATCCTGTCCGACGTACCGCTCAGTTTCTCATATGGGTTCAGTCGGATTAACTTTGACGTTGACGCAGTAAATACGTAGACGCGATCCATGGGTAGCAGTTCAACAGAAATGAATTCACCTTCACTGACCTACGAAACTGGGAAAAAAGATCTGCAGGAATTCTTTGATGTTGCTGTAGTCATTCCTTCTGTCCTGCGTCCCCGATTTAGTAGGGACCGGGCTTGCTGCCAAAGTTCATTTTAATTTCCCGGTTTTCGATCACCCGAGGAAGGCTGATGCCCTTGATCAAGGGCGTTTAAACCACCGTAAAAAAAATCTGCGTTATCATCAATATCGGCATTGACTGGTGATACGGTTTTGATTTTATCAAGAAGCTGTCTGAACCAGTGTATTTTGCGTTCCGGTTTGGTCATTGCTGGTGTGCTCTTTCAAAACGTTAGCCCCAAGCCTGCTGCTATCATGATCTCTATAGGTAAATACTCGGTAAATATTCTCTAAAATCCGGGGGTTTCGTCAGAGGTGATAACGTCCATTCCCTCAACCGAGGTTTTGTTCCATTGTTCCGCCGTGAGCAACACCACCTTTTGACGATCTGATGGTATCACATTACGCTCAGGTCTGAGCGTATTGCCAAGGCAGAAGTTCATCAATACGATTGATTTTGTGATCGGCGATTTTGGCGAGCACTTCGGTCAACCAGGCTTGCGGATTGACCTGGGTTTCTGAATAGCCAATATTCAAAGCTGGCAGAGGGGGGGCGCCGGACGATCACCAGTAAGGAAGAATTGAATGCGCACAATTATATTCCCTCTATCGATTTTCCTCCTCGTGTTCATATTGACGCCTGCATATGGCCAACCAGCAGGTAAAATTAGGTTAGGCCTATCTGAGTTCCCGCCTTACATAATTGTAAACGGGAATAAGGTTAGTGGAATTGATATCGAATTGGCCCATTTGATCGCAGATAGGCTAAATCTCGAAATTGAGTATTACCAATGCTCCTGGAAACGTTGCCTGTCCTATATGAAACACGGGACAATTGATGTATTGACCGGAATGTTTAAGCGTCCGGAGAGAGAAAAGTACGCACATTTCATCACCCCTCATTACGTCCAGGGTACTCAGGCTTTTTATCTCCTCAATAAAAGAGATTTGGAGATCAATACCTATGACGACATCCGCAATCTGAAGATTGGTATTGAAAGAGGAGCGGGAAATTTTGAACCATTTGATAGCGATCCATCCCTTCGAAAATATGACTTCAATACGCGAAAGCAAGCGGTAAAGTTGGTTCTAAAGGGCTGGTTAGATACATTCATCTCTGCGACAATTGTGACTGATTATTATCTACTTCAAAACAACCTCGATACCCAAATCAGGAAATCCAATTTCCGCTACCAAGGGAAGACTGCACTCGCTTTCTTCGCGATTTCAAAGAAGTCTCGATATGCTAGTGATCTTCAGAAATTTGATAAGGTTTTAAATGATATTGTCTCCGAGGGTGGAGTAGATGCGATTCTTACTAAATATTCTCAAGGAGGGGATATTCGAGAATTCCCGTTGAAATGACGGAGATACAAAGTTCTTCTGCGAGTATCGTACGGTCAGACTGTCGGGGTCAGGCTCAATGGAGGCTCACGTTATCGAAATCTAGTCCTGTCTGAAATGTACGGAATGCGGATCGAAAGATTGTTCGATCACGGTTGATATTCAGGACTGGGGTGAAAATGGATAAAGAAAACCGTCCCCTTATTTCTGAGGCCGCTCCTGAATTCTCTACTGCACGCCAAGCGGTAACAGGTTGCTCCATGTAAGATTTGCTGACTCTAAGCATACCCGCTATAGTCGATTAGATAGCGCTATATCCATCATAAGGAGCCGTCTATGTCTATCTTGAAAACCACAGCTGTTGTCCTGACATTGTTTCTGATCCCTGTCACTGCTGTACGCGCGGACAAAGCGTTGCCAACAATGTATTCTCCCGTAGAAAGGTCATTAACTGATCTATTGAATGCGAGCTGGTCGATTTCCAATGTTACTCTGAACTTCCTTTTTTTGACGGACCGGGAAGGCCGGAGGAACATTGTGTGTGAAGTTATTGATCGTGATTCCAACGCGAAGTCAAAATGTTTTGCTTTAAACTGATAACTAAGTGCTCGGTATAATTTTGCCTATGGATAAGCTCTTCATGCTCGTAGCCGTCGCCTACATTGCTGAATGGACGGGCAAGTCTTCCGGAATTGTTCAGGTGGCAGGCTGTTGAGTTGGTTATTCTTCCTTACGGTTTTTGATCAGGGCGATAATGAGGACGATGGCGACAAGGCTTGCCAATAAGGTGAGCGTCAAACCGGACGCCATTATCCCGAAACTCAATGTAGCGTGAGGCACTAACTTCGAAGCGTAGGATATTTCAGGGATTGAAGGGAAATAAGTAATATTTATCGGTTCCCCTTCTTCTTTGTAAAACCATACTTTTTTATCGACGAACTGGGTGTTCTCATGATGATTGCCGGAGACACCGGTGAAGGAGTACTTGAGAATGTAGTTTTTGTTGTTGCCTTCGAACGAAATGACCTTTCCTTCCACTGTTGCTTTATCGATCTTGAAGGCAGCATAAGGGAAACCATCGGCATGGCTCATTATAACCATTGCGATTCCGACGAAGATCGCAAACATCGTGTAGACCAGGCGTTGCGCCAATAAGTCCCATTTGGCCTGGCGTGAATAGGACATGAAAAATCGATCCTTTGTTTAAAGATTCAATATTCAATAAGGTACGCTGCGAAGACTACTAGGGCTAGCACGAAGGCTCGTCTGGCCACAATTACGCCAACCTTCACCAAATCATCTCTTTTTCTTGTCCGGCCAGCAATCTCACGTTCCTGCTCATGTATCCATGCTGGTGTTACAAACGGACATTTGACGTCCGGTTAGTGCACAGAAGCAGACATAAATCGGTAGGCCTCGGAACTTCCGAATTTAGCCATAAGCGGACATGGTGTTCGCAATATAGCAACTGGATATAAACTGGCTACTTCTAGTAACAGCGGGTTTGGATTCCGGTGTGCCTATTGGCTCACTGGGTAAACCATAGCCTTGGTAGTCAGACTTTTTGTGGGGTTTTCGCCGCTTTTGTCTTTGGACCAGGCGACACTGTTCGCCGTTCAGACGATCTGCAGCACTTTATTTCAAAATTAGCCATATAACGAATTATCCGAAGAACTGCTTTATGGTGTTAATTGACTTTATTTCACAACTTTTGAATTTTGTGGTATATTGCCCGCTTACACAGAGCAATATGCGGTTCGGGGGGGGAGAGCTTCCATGGAACGTCTTGTACAAGGTAATGTGCTTACGTTGGGAGACGGTCGTGCCGTCGCTGGCGTCGTCGTCGATATTTATGAAACTGACGCGGACCCGAATGGCGCCATCGATCTCGGCGCGGCTGAGCGCCTGGCCTCCGTGGTCACGGATACAGCCGGCCGGTTTTCCTTTTCCTGGGACGACCCAGCGCGCGTGCGCGACAACGGTGGCCAGCGCCAGCTTGTGGTCGCCGTCTATTCGGGGCGCGAGACCGGCGGCCGGCGGCGGGTGCGTAAGCCGATGGTGTTGAGCAACCCGCGGGCCGGCGCCGGACTGCGCGATGATTTCATGCTTCATGTCGATGAGCGAACGTTGGCGCGCGAAGGGATCACGGTTGAACGGCCGGGTTCCGGCAAGCCGCGGCAACTGCCCGAGGACCAGTTCGCAGGACATATCGACCTGCGCACGGCGGCGCGCAAGACACGAACCCGGGTCGCCGGCGGCGAGGTGCGCCGGCGCCTGAAGGTGCGCGATGACGGTGTCACACTGGCCCGGCGGCTGCTCGGCAAAAAGCCGAAGACGGGCCGCACCGCCTCTGGCCGCTTTGTCGGCACCTTCGACGATCCGAAGGAAAAGTTGGACGAGGCCCGGGAGGCGGGGCTGGCCCGGCTCAACGGATTGCCACTCAAGGGCGCGACCGTGCACCTGTCCGAAGGCCTTCCCGGTCGCCTCGGCATTGATGAAGCGGCGCTCAAGGACGGGTCTGTTTCGTTGCCTGCGACAGCGGCGAAGGCCCTGCTAGCCGAAATGGCGCCGTCGGGGTCGGTCGAACGGTTGAGCTGGCTCCTCGATCAATGCCGGGCGCGCCGTGAGGCCCGGGTCCTGGCGGCGACGTCGGACACTGGTGACACTAACGCGGGGAGCAGCGACGCGAGCGACGGGGGTGATGGCGGTACGGCGTCGACCGAGGACACCCCCGCGGCGGACGTGCAATGGAGTTTCGAACAAATTCTGCAGCAGATTTTTGACCAGGTTCAGGCTCGTACTGAGACCTCCATCAGCGATCGCGCCGACATGGCGGCGATCGCCGCTGAATTGCAGAAGGAAGTGCCCCTGGGGCCAGCCGACACGCCGGCTTTTTATGATTTCCACCAGGTTCAGGTCGCCTGGCAGGACACCTGGACAGCGGTTCTTGACCGGTTGACGGAGACCCAGGTGACGGAACTTTACGAATCCATCGTCGAGGTCATGGACTGGCCGGAAATCGGCGAGGACATGTCGGAGATCGACGAACTGGAAACCCTGCTCAATCGGCTTGATCAGGCGGTGCAGGTGGCAACGACGACACCCGGCTTCGGGGCGCCGGCCGATCTGGTCGCCTGGGTCGGCGGACTGCAGGATGTGTGGACGTCACTGACCTATGATGAACAGGAGTGGATGTGGTTCCTGAAGCTCTATGACAAATATGCCGACGTGGCCGGCATCGATATCCCGTTCATAAACGAGGACGCCGTTGCCAGGGCCCAATTCCTGAGGGAGGCGGCGGATGCCGGCCACCCGCAGGCCTGGGTCGACGGCATTCCCGGCGAATTCGATGAGGGCTGGGGCGCCGAACAGGCCGAAGCATTTATCGACGGACTCGGCGGTGAGGACAACATCGCGGCACCGAGTTTGGGCCGGGCCAGGGATTTGCTGGAAGGCATCGCCGCGCGCATGTCCGAGCCCTACCAATTCGATGTGTTCGTGCCCAATTCATACAATTTCGGCATCATGACGACCTACCGGCAGCGTTGGAAACCTCTGACCTATCAAGTCGGCGAATTGGTCTCGTCGATCCCGTTGGCGCCGAACGAGAAGCGCAAATTCGTGAAAAAACAGGTGGTCAAGACACGGCGCTCTCAAAAAGAAATCGAAAAGGCTTTGTCGAGCCAGCGCGGTGAATACACGACCACGGGTCGGGCAGAGGCGGAAATCGTCGAGCGGGCGCAAAACCAGTCAAATTTCGCCATGAACGCTGACGGCACCTTCTCGCTCGGCATTGTCGATATCACAGCGGGCAGCGAGTTCGGCGCAGACCAGGCGCGCGAATCGGCGCGCACAAAAACAGATATCCGAGAGGCAACGCGGACTTCAGCCCAGGAGTATGGCAACGAACGGACTCTGGAGGTTTCCCTGGACGAGGAAACGACCGGAGAATTTGTCGAAGAAGGTGAAATCTCCAATCCCAACAACGAACTGACGGTGACCTACCTGTTCTATGAACTGCAGCGGCGCTACCGGGTGTCCGAGCGGCTCAACAAGATTTCGCCGGTGGTAATGGTCGCCTTCGAGGTGCCGTCGCCCGATCAGATCGATGAGGACTGGCTGTTGACCCATGAATGGGTGTTGCGGCGGATGATTCTCGACGACGGCCTGCTTGAGGCGCTGGACTACCTGAGCGAGACCTTCACCGGTGACGAGGTCGGCGTCGAGATCCTGCGCGTGCAGTGGGAGGCGCAGATCGACGTCGTTGCCAGCCTGCGCGACAATGTCGCCGTGCAGGCACGGCTGAGGGATCTGGCCCGGGATTCGATCAACGAGGCAACGCAAATGGTCGCCGACAAGGAAGGCGTGGTCAAGAATCTGCTCGACCTGATCATCGGCGAGCATCCGGACGAGAACGACAAGGAGGTGATCGCAGCACGGACGGAGGCGGCGCAGCGGGTTCTCGAATGGGCCGAAGGCGACTTTACCAACGCCGAGTCGAAATTGCAGTCAGCGGCGGTGGCGTTGCGCCAAGCAACGACGGACTATCTCGACGCCGTACAGAGCCGACTAAACCGGCGCACCGCTATCGACCAACTGAGAATGCATGTAAAAGCCAACATCCTGCATTACATGCAGGCGATCTGGGCCCACGAGCACCCCGACCAGCGCTATTTCCGGCTTTACGACTTGGAGATTCGTTGGCCTGAACCTGGAACCAGCGGCTACACCCTGACGGCGACGTCATTGGTGAAGAAAAATTTTACACCGCCCGGTTTCAACCTGCCGGGCCAGGGTGGCGCCAGCCTGATGTTTCCTAAGGTCGAGTTCGGCGAAGAGCGGTTATTGCACGAGGTCGCCGACCTCGACAACCTGCTCGGCTTTAAGGGCAACTACGGCATCTTCGCCCTCAAGGAGAACAACGCCATCACAAACACAATGGCGCAGGATTTCCTCGACACCATCTACGGCCTCGGCGACCCGGACCCCATGGGAGAGATGCCGACCACGGACGAAGCTCAGGAACTGGTCGAATGCGTATGGAACCATGCCGGCACCACGGACGACGACCGCGAAGCCCTGACCGAGTGGCTGATCGACGTGCTCGCCAACCAGCACCGGATTTCCGAGGAAATCATCGTGCCGACGGGGCAGCTTTACATTGAGGCCCTGCCGGGCTCAACGCCGCTGCTTGAGGACTTCAAGCTCCGGCATCGCCAACTCGACCTGGCCAAGGCGGAAACGGCGATCACCTTCCAGGAATTGGAGGTGCTGCGCCGCGCGCTCAGGCTGGCCGAGGGCGACAAACGGGATCCGGACGTTGACCGCAGCATCGAGATCAACGCGCCGGTGGTACCGGCGGTTTCCGTCGATCCGGATTCGGGCGGCGGCGCCTGAGATGCCCGGTGGCCCCGGCCAGGCCTATGAACTAAAGGGGCGGGGCCATGTCTGAGACATGGTGGGCCCCTGGCGGCACGGCGGACCCGGCCACCGGCGACCGCGGCACAATGGACCGCGGCACCGAGGCGGCGGACGGCTGGGGCGACTGGCTGAACCCTTCTGCGGCTGGCGGCTACGCCCTGTCGACACTGATTCCCGGACCCGCGAACCTGATTCCCTTGGAGGTGACGGTCAATGCCGGATCGCTCGGCGCCGGCTTGGGCGCAGGTCTCATCGCCGGGTCGATGCCGCAGAGCTGGAAGGACGCTCTCAATGCGGGCATTGCTGGTGTCGGCATGCCGTTCATTCTGGTCTGGCACATCGACAGCCTGATCGTCGGCATCTACGACGGCATTGTCGAAGAACTGTGGGGCTGGTGGGAGCTACTCAAGGGCATTTTCTCCTGGGACGCCTGGGCCAAATTGTTCACGCAGATCGGCCAGGCCCTGGAGATTCTGTTCGCGGGTCCGGAAAAGGCGTTCTACGTGGGCTGGGAGCTCGGCAAAGCGGTGACCGGGTCTATGTCCCAGGCTCTGGCCGGCCCCTACGACAAGCTAGCCTACGGGGTTGGCAAGATCCTCGGCCCCTTCATTCTTGACGCCGTGCTCGTCTGGGCCGCCGGCACGGGCATCGCCAAGATGTTCGCGCGGCTCGGCAAGGACGCTCTCTATGGCGCGATTATGCGCATCGTCCGGATTCTCGACGGCGCGCCGATTCCGGATGAGGCCATCAATGCTATGCGCCGCTCTGAGGCCGGAGAGGTTTTGGAAGGCGCGTTGGGGACTGTCGACGACGTGCGGCAGCCACCGAACCCGCCGGATCCGCCGGTCGTCCCTGATCCGCCCAAGGCGCCCGGCCCGCCGCTGCAACTTGATCCACCACCCGTGAAGAGCGAAAAACCGCCGTCAGCGCCGGCCGAAAAACCGCCGAAACAGGCCGAGATCCCGGCTGATGAGCCCGTTCAGGCCAGTAACCGGGCGCCCGACGATATGGCTGACGACGTGGTCGACGACCTGGCCGACGACTTGGCCGGTGACGTTCCGGATGGCCAAAAAATTCCCGACGGTGAACCGGGTATCGACGATGTCGAGCGCGGCCTGGGTACGCGCCAGTCGCAAACTCCTGACATCGACAATAAACCGCCGACACCGGCCGATCCACCTTCCAGTGTCGCCGTCGCCGACGACATAGATGATATCGGGCGCCAAGGCCAGGGACCGCAACAAACAGTGGACCAGGGCGGACAAGGAACTCAAGGCGCCCAGGGCGGGCAAGGAACTCAGGGCGCTCAGGGCGGGCAAGGAACTCAGGGCGCTCAGGGCGGGCAAGGAACTCAGGGCGCTCAGGGCGGGCAAGGCCAACAACGCTCGGCGGCGCAACCGATGGATCGCCCCCAAGGCGGCCTGGGTCAGCGGCCGGATGCCACCGTCGATCCGGACCGCCGCGGTCTCGGCCAGGGCAACCGCACGGGCGACGCACCTCCGGATGCCGCCGCTGGCCTCGATGATGCCGCCGACGATCTCGCCAGGCAAAGGGACGGCGCGCCGAGCTCCGCCGACCAGGGTTTAGAAAAGCCGCCGGGCGATGGGGTGAGCGAGGTGGAATTGGACGACATCCGCCGCCGCATAGAAGCGGAAAGGGGTCGGCCGCTTGACGAGGACGAACTCCTGATGCTGCGCGATGACCCTTACATTTTTGACGAGGCCGATGACATCGCCGAGGTCCTGCCCGGTCACGAGGCCGTCGAATTGTCGGGCAGCAAGCGCGACTGGTGGCTGGGCTCGACCCTCAGCCGCAAGAGCCTGAAAAAGCTGCGCAAAATTCTGAAAACCATGGCGGACGAGGGCAAGCTGGTCGTTCGCAAAGCCGACGGAACGGAAATCAACCTAAAAGATCTGCCGGACAAAGAGGTTGACAAAATTTTGGAGAAGATGAAAAGCGACGGGAAGTGGAAGGATAAGAAAGGCAACGATCTCGGTGAGGTTATGGTCAAGGGCAGCGACGGCAAACTCTATCCCTTCGAGGAGTGCGACATGGGGCATCGCAAGGATGCTGTCACCGGTTGGAACGAACGACGCGGTCAGGAGGTGCCGAAAAGCCGCGATGTCCGCGACTGGATGCTGGACGAGGACAACTACGAACTGGAGCCGAGCGCCATCAACCGGGGTAAGGGAACAGGTGGCGAAACCTATGATTATCCGGAAGTGCGCGCGCGCGATCCGGATATCGACAGCGACGATCTGCCCGGCGACACCATATACATGAGCGACGAAGAGTATATCGAGCGTTCCCACTGGTACCAAGACGGCCGCGCCATCGGCGATCGGGGAACCGGCGACCCTGGCGTCGACTGAGAGAACGCTGTCACGGCCACACCAAATGTCGAGTCGTTTTCCGGAGATCCGGGAGATGGTGCCAGCAGATGGAATTGAAACGCCGGCCTCATCATTGTCAGGAATACTGATTTGGAGGCGAGCAGGCCGCCAACCCCGTGTCAGCGTTAGACGATGAACCACCGAGGACCGAACCAAACTAATAGGCGAGAGACTCTGAACACTGTTCATCATCATTTCACCAAACGCCGAGAACTGAACCTGTTTGCTGGCCGAATGTCCGCTAAGGGTCATTAACAGACCTCATGAAGCTTCCATATTCACGTCTGCTTAGCGCACAGAAGCAGACATAAATCGGCAGGCGTCGGAACTTCCGGGATTAGCCATGAGCAGACATTGACCGTGTCGTAGATTAGAAAATTCGCAGAACCAGAAAGGTAACGTCGAGCTGATTGACTACTTCAGGGCTGAAAAGATTGCTTCGAAAATCGACAAGTGTTCTTCTGGATCATCGCCTCCCGCGATCCCCAGAGCGGCTCGATCAAACATGGCAGACAATTGAACTGTCAGGATGCCAAGTGGCAGTGATTTAATCTCACCGCGCTCCATTGCCGACTTCAAGCCATTCCTCAGCGCACCTGCCGAAGTTTCCTGATCAATAGAGTCCAGTTCCAATCGCCCTAATACCGCTGGAGCATCCAGTAATATCAACCTAACCCGACCAGCTTTGCGCATAGCGTTTAGGTAGCCACGGCTACCTAGCATCAAGGCGTCAACCGCGCTACTTGGTTCTCGTGCAGCCGACGTTGTAATCTCAGTCATGACCGCTTCGTACTCAGCACGCACCACCGCTCGGAACAAATCTTCTTTATCTTTAAAGTGGTGATAAAGCGCACCTCGCGTGATGTCTGCAGCTTTCACGATCTCCGGCGTTGAAGTTTCTGCATAACCTTTGTCGATAAATAGTGCTCTTGCTGCAGCGACGAGAGCCTCGCGAGTAGCCTTACTGCGGGACGCGTTAGATCGTCTTTTGTTTTGATGTTGCATACATACAGCCTGTATGTTATTTGATATAAACATACACACTGTATGTTTATATCACAGGAGACACAAGACATGAGATGCGCACAATACTATCCAGTTATCCAAACCTCTGACGTTACCGGCACCACCTCGTTCTACGTGGAGAACTTCCGCTTCAAGGTGGTTTTTGATAGCGATTGGTACTGTCATCTGCAGTCTAAAGAAGATGACAGTGTTAACATTGCAGTCCTGTCAGGCACCCACCACACAATCCCCCCTGAGGCGCGAGGAACGGTTTCAGGGTTGATCTTGAATTTCGAGGTTGAAGACGTGGATAGTGAGTACGAATGCGCTCAATCAGCGAACTTGCCAATTCTCCTCGCGCTACGGGATGAACCTTTCGGCCAACGCCACTTTATTACTCGAGACCCAAACGGCGTCCTGATCGATGTGATCAAACCCATTCCACCATCGCCAGAATTCACAGCACAATATTCTGATGAAACCCGACATCACGGATGAACGATGGATACGCTATCAATGTCTGCTATGGGCTATTAACAGACCTCATGGAGCTTCCATATTCACGTCTGCTTATCCCCCAACAGCGGACCAAAACTGACCAGCTTGAGAGCTTCCGAAACTAGCCAGAAGGAGACATTACTCTAGTTGATACAACATACTCACCCTATGTTGTTTAAAGCAATTTGAGCTGACTGGAAGATGGCTAGGAGAACTGCAGGTGAATCGTTGGGGAATATTAGCTGTTCTCTTCATCGTCCGCTCGGTGATGGGATTTCAGTTTCAGTCGATTGCATCAACCTCACCGTTTCTGGTTGATGATCTTGGCATCGAATTCACGGAAATAGGAACCCTTGTAGGGCTCTACCTTTTACCCGGCGTTGTCGTTGCGTATCCGAGCGGCGCACTGGCAAAACGATTTGGAGATGCACGTATTGTCCTGACGGGCCTACTGATGATGGCGATCGGTGGTTATATCGTCGGCATTGGTCAGGATTACTCAACGGCGATGATTGGTCGAGTATTGTGCGGTGCCGGGGCAGTTCTCCTCAACGTATTACTGACCAAGATGCTTGTTGACTGGTTTTCGGGTCGCGAGGTGATCGCCGCCATGGGGATATTGGTGAACAGTTGGCCGTTTGGGATTGCACTTGGGCTGATCTCTCAAGGATGGATTGCCGAAAACTATTCGTGGCCCGTGGTGCAGTATATCGCTGCTGGATTGTCGATTGCGGGGGTGTTGCTGATGGTTGCGCTTTATCGCAAGCCACCGGCCCGCGACGTAAAACCAATACCCGGAGGCAAGCCAAAGGGGCTGTCTACGAGAGAGGTTTCTCTGGTGAGTGTGGGCGGGTTGATCTGGTGTCTGTACAATGTTTCACTGATTTCGATCATCAGCTTCGCGCCCAATGTCTTGCGCTCAAATGGGATGACGATCACGGACGCGGCCATACTCGTAAGCGTTGGAACCTGGCTCGGGATCGCGACCATACCTGCGGGCGGCTATATTGCTCAACGCTACCAGGCCTCAAATACAGTGATGATTGCCAGTTTTCTGGCGGCTGGCGCTGCCATCCTTTGGATGCCGGGTGCTTCGTGGCCATTAATCGCGTTTATTTTGTTTGGTATTTTCGCGTGGGCGCCTGCGGGCCCGATCATGGCGCTCCCCGCCGAGATATTGCACGCCGACAATCGAGGCCCGGGTATGGGCGTATTCTTTTCCTGGTACTACGTCGGAATGGGCGTTCTCCCCGCGTTGGCCGGTTATACTTATGATATATCGGGGGAGCCAGCTGCGCCGCTTTACTTTGCCGCTGCGTCGATGGTTATTTGTCTCCCGTTGCTTTGTGTGTTCCGGCTTTTGCAAAATCGCACTTCGTCATTATCGGAGATTTCAACGTAGAGAGGGTTTATCATGAACATTCGAAAATCCATCCTCATTATAGAAACCGTCGAAGCAGATGGTGTTGGTGAGCCCTGCGATCCCATAATTCGGGTCGCCGCGATTGCCGTCATTAAAAATCCTTTTGCCGGCCAGTTCGTCCATGATTTATCGCCGCTCTTTGATCTGGGTGGTGAGCTTGGCGAACACCTAATGACGGAAGCCGTCGGAATGCTCGCGGGTCAGCCCGTCAGTTATGGAAAGGCAGCCATCGTTGGCGTTGCCGGTGACCTGGAACACGGTGGCGCGATGATCCACCCAAAACTGGGCAAGCCAATGCGTGCAGCCGTCGGCGGCGGTAAAGCACTTATTCCGTCAAACGCCAAAGTTGCAGCCGCAGGCACGCCTATTGATCTACCGCTCGGGCATAAGGATGAAGCATGGTCGTTCGATCATTTTGATACCATGACCCTGATGGTCGCCGACGCGCCGCGCCCTGACGAGATTGTTATGTGCATGGCTGTTTCCGACGGCGCCCGGCCTCATCCGCGTGTTGGTAGTGGCCCTATTGCAGATTGAGTATAGTGTACGAAATCAGCTAGAAGCGGAAATCCTGTATACCACACAGAACAACGACCTCATGTACTAAACTTGATGGGTTTTGTTTGTGATACTCCACACCAGCTAGATAAACTTCTAACGACCGGATAGCGTGTTTCACAGGAACGGAATGCACAAATTTCAGTTTTCAATATGGATTTACTTGAAACCCAAGACCACCCCATTACAAATATTTTTGAGTGCGCACCCTGAAGCATTGAACCAGAAACAGAAAAACGATCTGAGTAGAACCATCGATTGGAGAGACAAGGGTATCAAGAATGGAACCAAGTCAGTTAACCTCTCAATCGAAATGGCCAGATTATTGAACACTCACGTATGTGAAGTTTGAATCGCAATCCAGTATTTGATAAAGTGTCACGGTATGATTAGCCAACAGCAAATTGACGACATCGTCACTTGGGATGGATTAAGGGAGTTTGGCCATTTCGTCCTGTCTTATTGTGAGAATGATGGTCTGCCAGACTATGACCAAATTGATCTGACTAGAGTCCCAAGGATAGTCCCGAATATATTCGTGCTGGACGAACGCAAATTTGAAACCACTGACAAATTGATGTTTAACTTTGCAGGTGGAGAACTCACTAAGGTTCATGGCAAGACCCTTCTGAATGAAGACGCATTCGAAGTTTTTGCAAACGACGTACACTTTGAAGAAATATCCAGTCTCTATCGCAAATCACTCGCAGAGAAACTCACGTCTTACACAAAAAGATACTACGAGCAAATTGGCGATTTCGGAAAGAAAGAGTGGAAAACCACTGAGGCACTGTTCTTCCCATGCTCATCGGACGGAGAAACCGTAAATTGGGGAATTGGCTGTGCACATTACAGCATTGGCATCTCCAATGGACAGAACGTTTACCTTCATTTCTAAGCAATCAGGTTTGGTTCACGCCTTTAACTGAATTTAACACCGCGGACATCTGAACGTAACATTGCGTTGCTCGGGTTGCTGATCTCATAAGGTCTTAGATTGCAGGAACGAGTTGGCTGGAAACATGACATATGGTGACCCGTTAATGTCTGCAGTGGGTCATTAACAGACCTGATGGAGCTTCCATATTCACGTCTGCTTAGCGCACAGAAGCAGACATTAATCGATAGGCGTCGGAACTTCCGAGATTAGCCAATAACGGACGTTTTAGATGCTTGTGAGAATTCGAAAAAGTGCTGACTAAAACCAGTGCCTAACGACCTTTTGCGCGAAGCTCTGCCAATTGTTTTTCGTAACCGTACGCCGTCCTACACCTTACGTCTGATCCGTTGATCTGAGACTCTGTGTTCACTAAGCGGGCAACAGGTGTCCGCTTAACTTAGGCGGACACTTAACGATGACAGAGAGACGCAAACGACGTAAATGGAGCGATGAGGAGAAGAGCCGGATCGTTGCTCAGACCAAAGTGCCTGGCGTCTCTGTCCCTCAGGTCGCCCGTCGCTACGATGTAAACAATAACATGATCTTCAAATGGGTACGAGATTTACGGTACAATCCTGACATTGAAGGCGGGCCAGAAGCCTTGAATTTCTTTCCTGTTGAAGTCACATCCAATTTGCCAACGGTAGAACCAGAGCAGGAATGTTCTGAGGCTCCAGATACGGTAAAGATATTTCTAGTAAACGGCCACCATCTGGAGATTAGCGGCACCTTTGACACGGATACCATTGTTCAATTAGCCCGTGGTCTTTCTGAATGATCCCGATCCCGTCACAGACAAAGATCTGGTTGTGCGCTGGCGTGACCGACATGCGTAAAGGGTTTGCAGGGTTGTCATCACTGGCCGAGAAGGTTTTGGGTCAGGACCCATACAGCGGACACCTGTTCGTCTTTCGCGGTCGTCGGGGTGATCTGATCAAGGTCATCTGGTATGACGGCCAGGGGTCGTGTTTGTTCAGCAAAAGACTGGAGCGAGGCCGCTTCGTCTGGCCTTCAAGTGCGGATGGCAAGTTGATATTGAGCCCGGCGCAACTGTCCATGTTGCTGGAAGGCATTGACTGGCGGGCACCTCAGAGAACATGGCGGCCATTGACTGGCGGGCACCTCAGAGAACATGGCGGCCATTGACTGCCGGATGATGCAAATATCTCGACAAAACGACGATTATTTGTCCGTCATGGATTCCCTTTTCCTATCTGTTCCGCTATACAATGGCAATGTTAAACAGCCCCTTAAACCTCCCCGATGAACCGGACCAATTAAAGCAACTGGTCGGCACTCTGGCCTCAGAGGTTAAGTCTCAGGCGTTACTGATTGAGAAGCTCAAACACCAACTGGCGGGTATGCGCCAGCATCGTTTTGGTGCGAGTTCCGAGGCTCTGGACCAGTTGCAGTTGAGCCTTGAGGACGAAGAAGTTGCGCAAGCCGCAGAGATTGCAGATACGTGGGATGATACCCCTTCGGAGCCAGCATCAGATTCAAAAGACCAACCCAGGCGCAAACCATTACCTGACCATCTGCTTCGCTTTGAAGATATTCTTTCTCCCGGCAGTGAGTGCTGCCACTGTGGCGGCAAGTTCAAAACCCTTGGTCAGGATACCACCGAGGAACTTGAATATGTGCCCGGTCGGTTTGTCGTTAACCGGATCATCCGCCCGCGCATGGCCTGCGCCTGTTGTGAGAGCATTCAACAAGCGCCATTGCCATCCCGCCCGATTGAGCGCGGCCGTCCCGGCCCGGGATTGCTGGCTCATGTACTGGTTTCTAAATATGCGGATCATCTTCCGCTCTACAGGCAGAGCCAGATCTTTGAACGTGACGGCCTGGACCTGTCGCGTTCCACGTTGACCGACTGGGTCGGTCAATCAACATCTCTACTGGAACCACTGGCTGATGCCATCAGAAAACACGTGCTCCGAGGACAGGCCATCTTCGCCGATGATACCCCGGTTAAAATGCTAGCACCGGGTTCTGGTAGAACAAAGACAGCACGGCTTTGGGCCTATGTGCGTGACGAGCGACCCTGGGCCGGGGATGGACAACCGGCGTCTTGGTATCAGTTCTCGCCCGACCGAAAAGGCGAACGCCCCAACAAACATCTTCTCGATTATAAAGGGTTTATGCATGCCGACGGCTATGCCGGGTTCAATGACCTCTACCGAACGGGCAAAATAACAGAAGTTGCCTGTATGGCTCATATCCGGCGCAAGTTCGTTGATGTGTACAAATCTCAAGGATCAGCTATTGCCGAGGAAGCCATAAAACGCATCGCCAGGCTTTACGGCATCGAGAAAAACGTTCGGGGGCAGCCCCCGGATGAACGGTGGATGGCCAGACAGAGCCAATCAAAGCCTGTGTTTGATGATCTGGAAGTGTGGCTCCACGCTCAACTGACCCGGATATCCGGCAAGTCCCCGCTTGCCTTGGCCATTCGCTATGCCTTGACGCGTATGAAGAAATTACGACCCTGGCTCGATCATGGATTTCTCGAACTAGATAACAATGCCGCCGAACGATCCATGCGACCGATAGCCCTTGGCCGCAAAAACTATCTGTTTATGGGTTCCGAGCGTGGCGGCAAATCGGCGGCCATCGCTTATACCCTAATCGAAACGGCCAAACTCAACGGCGTTGATCCACAAGCCTGGCTATCCGATGTCCTCGCCAGAATTGCCGATCATAAGATTAATCGTATTGATGAACTTCTGCCTTGGCATTACGCTCAGACCTGAGCGTAATGTGATATCCTCAGATCGTCGAGAGGTCGTTCCCCGGACGCTCACATTCAAACTGCCAAAACTAGCGGACATCAATCTCTATAAAAGTTTTGCTAATGCGCATCACTGGGGATAGCGACCGTGACCACAGTACCTTGGCCTAGTTCGCTTTTGATCGTAAGTTCACCTTTATGTAACTCGACTAGAGATTTCACAATTGCTAATCCTAGTCCGGTGCCTTCATGGGCTTTATGTGGGTCAGATGTTGACCAGACAAATGGGTCGGTGATTGACGTTATCTCTTCAGAGTGGATGCCGATTCCTGTATCACTCACCCGGAAGATATGGTGACCATCTAATTCCGTTGCCGACAGGGTAATCTCACCATTCTCTTTTGTGAATTTGATGGAGTTGGAAAGCAGGTTGAGGAGTATCTGCTTTACAGCCTTCGGGTCAGCATAAAGAGGCGACAAATATGGCTCGGTCAAAGACAAGAATCTAATTCCCTCGTCAATGGCAGTTTTCTCCATTAAACGAGAGCAATCGTCAATAATTTCTTGAGCGTCAAGGTATGCCTCATTCAACTGATGCTTGTTGGCCTCAATTGCTGAGAGATCAAGTATTTCATTGACCAAGTGAAGAAGGTGTTCGCCGCTGCTTCGGATGTCGGCGGTATATTCTTTATATTTTCCTGAACCCAGAGGTCCAAAGTATTCACCTACAATCATATCGGAAAATCCGATAATCGCGTTGAGCGGAGTTCGAAGTTCATGGCTCATTGAGGCCAAGAACTCCGACTTTGCTGCATTTGCAAATTCAGCCTCTTGTTGTGCTTTAAGAAGATCAGATTCATACTCAACCTGCTCAGAAATATCCTCAATAGCGCTAACAAAATAGTCCGGTTCGCCTTTTTCTTTTCTAATCAGGACAACGGTTAAATTGACCCACACGATGTTTCCATCAGCCCGGATATAGCGCTTTTTCATGGTCGAAACACCTTCCCGACTAGAGACCATGCGGGTCGCAGCAGCCATACTGCTCGCACGGTCATCAGGATGGGTGATTTCCGCAAATTTCATCGATTGTAGTTTCTCTATTTCGTACCCAACAATTGAGGAGAAACGCTGATTCACCAAAATCAGTTGGCCATCTATACTGGTGTGCGCCAACCCTACACCGGCGTATTCGAATATTGCTTTGAAATAACGTTCGTGGGCACGCAGGGCTTGCTCAGCCTCTATCAGTTCCTGATGCTCATCACGAAGCTCAGTTACCAGGTTGCCTATTCTCCTGTGCGACAACAGATTTATTGAGGCTGCGAGAATAGTCAGCACAATAATGGCCATGATCAAAGGGATTGAACTGTTAAATGTTTCATATGGGTCGGCTGTCGCAACCAATATGAACGGACTATCTTTGACGACTTGCAAGCAACTTATGGCCTCCAGTGAGGGAAATAACCCGTCTTTCCTGTCTATGCTGTCTCTTGGCTTTGGCAAGAGTTCTTCACCCGTGTATTCTGTACCGTTGGCAGGTATTTCGTCGACTGACGTGTGAATTTCAAGGCGGTTTCCATTGAGCAGCAGCAGGGACGACTTGCTATCGCCAATGGCCTTGGTCAGGAACGATTTGACCCGATCCACCGAAAAGGCTGTGGAAATGACGATCGGGCTGTCGTTGAACAACACCTTGTAAAAAATCGCAATCGTGTCTCGGCCCGTGTTCACATTTTTCGTACGTGGGCCAAAGGTAATTTCCCCCACCTCCGTCTTCTTCGCTGTCAAAAAGTACGGGCGTGCAGAAACATCAAATGATTTACCAGCATACTTTTCATCCAGAAGCCAAGCCTTCCCGTCATCGTCGATTATTGCGATAGCATGGCTGTCTTTCGGATCAATGTTCATAACGCGCGAAAGTGCCAGCAAGTTACGATCGGATTCAAACATGACGTGGGGGTTTGTCGCTAACCAGGCGGCGACTCCTTTGACAACACGAGTTGATTGCTGCGTTACTCTTTCAAGGTGCTGGGCGGCAAGATCGACACTTGAACTGCAACGGGCGTGCGACTGCTCAGAAGAATCAGAAATGGTGTGAATTACGACAACAGCAGCGACCACAAAGCCGATGATCGTTGAGATGAATTTGAGAGCCGGGATTGGTGGGGGCTTGGTCACCATTGACAAACCACTCAATACAATTCTGAATTGAAAGATTGTAACTGTTATAAAAAATCTTACATACTATTGGTGCCATTAGTAACGTTTGCTAAAAATTAGAAGATGTTAGTTGGGTACATGGGTGCATTGTTCGATTTGTCAATAATAACATGCAGCCGGTCCCTAGCTCGATTTCGAGAAATGCGTTGCAACACTTTGAAATAATTCAAAATAATATTCTCATAGAAATTGTGTGATAATTATCCTTATAGAAAAAGAAACCGAATAAAAAGCTACCCAGCGTGATCAATCATTTGACCAAATTGGAGTACCTCATGAGTTTCAACGACCTAAAAACCAAACCCAAAGTTTTGATCGGGATATGTTCCCCCCTGGTATTGCTGATTCTTCTTGGCGTTATCGCCATCTATAACATCAATTCGATTACAACAACGGCTGGCTGGGTAGATCATACCCGTAAGGTACTGGCCCGGGCCGCCTCTATCATAGGTTCCGCCGTTGATATGGAAACCGGCATGCGCGGCTATCTGCTGGCTGGTAAAGAAGGTTTCCTTGATCCCTACAACAACGGGGAAAAGGCAACTTACATCAAGATCAAGGAATTGCAGGAAATTGTCAGTGATAATCCTGGCCAGATCGCACGCTTGGACGAAGTCACGAAAACACTCAAAAGCTGGCAATCCGACGTCACAGAGCCAACGATTGCTCTCCGCAGTAAAATTGGTGATGCGAAAACCATGAATGATATGGCGGCTCTCGTGGGAGAGGCGCGAGGTAAAGTCTATTTCGATAAATTCCGTGAGCAAATTGCGATCTTCATCGGTCGTGAAGCCACATTGATGGGGAAACGCCGTGAAGCCTTTACCCAGGCAAAAACGGCGGTTTTGCGCCTGGCGAAATCATCGTCAGGCGGCAGTGAGATCAGTGATAAGTTGAGCATCATGACGAAAAACGAGGAATGGGTGAGCCATACCTATAAGGTCATAGCAATCGCAAACGATATCCTGGCCTCTGCGGTTGACATGGAAACCGGCATGCGAGGGTATCTTCTTGCCGGGAAAGAGGGCTTTCTTGACCCATATAAAGGTGGCAGCGCAAAATTTGATATGCTGGTGGCAGATCTGAGCAAGACCGTCAGCGATAATTCAGCCCAGGTGAAACTGCTTGGTGAAATTTCGCAAGGCATCAAGGAATGGCAGGTAAAAGTTACTGAGCCAGCTATTTCACTGCGCAGGAAAATTGGCAATGCCAAGACCATGGACGATATGGCACGCCTGATCGGTGAAGCCAAAGGTAAGATTTACTTTGATAAGTTCCGTGGTCTGATGGGTGAATTTCAGGCTGAAGAACAGGGCCTGATGGAGCAACGCCAGGCTGAGAACGAAGCAACCGTCACCTCAACGTTCACGATGATTGCTGCTTGCATTATCGGCGCATTGGTAATCGGTCTGGGTCTTGCGTGGATCATCGGTAACGGTATAGCCAACCCGATCCGCAATATGAACGAAGCGATGAGTGAAATCGCGGGTGGAGAGTTGGAAACAGAAGTTCCCGGTGTTGGCCGCAAGGACGAAATCGGCGACATGGCTGATGCTGTTCAGGTGTTCAAGGAAAACGCTGTTGAACGGGTTCGTTTGGAAAGTGAGCAAGAGGCCAATAAACAAAAAACAGAAGAAGAAAAACGCCTACTCATGAACAGGATGGCTGATGACTTCGAAGCCAGTGTTGGCTCCGTTGTAAACGGTGTTGGTTCTGCCGCCGATGAAATGAAAGGCTCCGCCGAATCATTGGCCTCCACCGCTGAACAAACATCTAATCAGGCTGCGAACGTGGCAAGTGCCTCAGAAGAAGCCGCAACCAATGTACAAACTGTTTCGGCAGCAGCGGAAGAGTTATCTTCCTCCGTGTCTGAAATAAGCCGACAAGTCGCGACTTCTACCGATATTGCCAGCAAAGCCGTTGAGGATGCAAAACGAACGGATATCCAAATCCAGGATTTGGCTAAAGCCGCATCCAAAATTGGAGAGGTTGTCGCATTGATCACGGACATTGCGGAACAGACCAACTTATTGGCCTTGAACGCGACCATTGAGGCAGCCCGGGCTGGCGAAGCCGGCAAGGGGTTTGCGGTTGTTGCCTCGGAAGTTAAGAATCTAGCTACCCAGACCGCGAGAGCAACCGATGAAATCGGATCTCAAATTGGCGGCATCCAAACGTCAACACAGGATGCGGTAACAGCGATCCAGCGTATCACAGCTACAATCACGGAAATAGATGAAATCGCCACAACGATTTCTGCGGCGGTGGAAGAACAAGGTTCTGCCACGCAGGAGATCGCCCGCAACGTTGAACAAGCGTCCAAGGGCACTTCAGAGGTTTCAAGCAATATCTCTGGTGTTACAACTGCAGCGGCTGAAACAGGAGTGGCAGCATCACAAATCCTAGGCTCCGCATCTACATTAGCGGAACAGTCAGACACTTTGAAGGCGGAGGTGGATAAATTCATGAAACAAGTCCGTGCCGCTTAAAAAGCGATAACCTGCCAAATAGGCTACCCGGCACCCACCAAGAATTCCGGTTGGGGCCGGGCGGTTTATTGATCACAAAGTTGACATTGAGCCTCCTGTTAGGCTGCTCATGGTACGAAGCAGCCCAAATCAAGAACCTCCGTAACGGTCTGCTATGCGGGGTTAAGCAGACTTGGCTGCACACGTTATAAGTACGTATGCAGCCATATGTTGCTTTAGCGCTTGGCTTTCTTCGCCTTTGCAACGGCACTCCTTTTCCTCAGTTCCGACATCGCCTGCTGGATTATTTCCTTCTTCCGGTCTGCCTCATTGATGGCACCTTCCTGTTGTGGTTCGTCATCAAAACCATCAGCAACACTCGCAACATAGGGTTCAACAACGGCTGAGTTGCCCCATGAACCGCTCTGGTATGAACTGTAATAGCGCTCTGGTGGGGGTCGGTCTTTAAGGCGTTTGTAGAGCATTTCATGCCATCACCTCGCCATGGATGCGCGAGTTGATGAACGCCTGGAGGCTCAAACCCTACCCCAAAGTCACTAATGACCAAGTAATATCAATGTGTTACGGGTGTTTTTGCCTACACAACATCGACAAAAAAAGATGTGCTGGGAACACACTGGCAACACGCGGGAGAGAAAACTGGCGTATACATGAAATCAAAATGGCTATCTCTGGATCCGAACCTACACACTGAATGTCTCTTCTTGGTTAATTTGAGACTAAAACCGAACCGTCGATTTATGTCCGCTTCTGTGCGTTAAGCAGACGTGAATATGGATGCTCCAAGAGGTCTGTTAATGACCCAACTCGGACATTATCGGACTACGCCAAAAGGGAAATGCCGTGTAGGAAGTGTTTGCAAGAACACCCGTTTGAATTAGATTCAATATTTCTGGTTGATTAAACCTAAAGGGCAACTCGTTGAGTAAACTTTACGATCTTACCAATCCTATACATATGGGGGTCATCGGCGGAATTTTGATCGGAACTCTATCGGGAATGTTTATTCCTTTATCTGATCCTATCTTTCTCGATATGCCTTTGAATAGATTAATTCTAATCGTTGTTATTTACGTTTTTTTACCGCCATTCGGCATCCCCCATGTTTACTCCTATTGTCGCCGACAAAATGGAAATTGGATGATTAAGGTCCACAGCAAATTTGATTTACTATATTGCGGAGTTGGGGGTTGGTTAGCTCTAGCTGGAGTGATCTTGGTCCGACTCGAGTTTCATGACTTGGGACATGGGTACGATTTTGTGATCACTGCATTTGCCGGTGCTCTTGGGATGTTTATAGCGGCTTTCGAGGAACAACGCCGGGGAAAAATCAAAAACATTGATGTCCGTTCTTGGCTAAAACCGGCTGTTACCGAAACCCCCGTTTAGCTTCCGCTATGAAGGGGTAAAGCAGACATGAAAGGGGTTGCCATTGGCTTTACAGAATTGCCCCAAGAGTAAAAAAACCTATTCCTCCTCATCTGCAGAGGTAGGGCCATATGCGTTTCGTATCAGGCGGTACGACTACGCCTCTAGACGTCATATAAGGTATCTGGACGGTTTTTTTATCCGCGGGCAAACTCAATATGGATTGGGAATCATAGGGAGGCTGAAGACGGTAAAATGCATTTGGGTCCATGAAATATCCGTCTTTCGGCGTAACCACGCCGCCGTCATTGGACCATTCCGGGCGCTCACTGAAAAAGACCGCGAAATGTAGTGCGTCGCGGCGCACTCTCTTGCCCATTTTTCCGGTGTTGCTGGTTTTGCCGATTTCATCACCCATCTTGACTGCGGTTCCGATCGGCAGAGGAGACATATCCTGAAGGTGGGTATACTGAGTATATGTCCAAAACTTCAGGCCAGTTTGGGCCGGCGTGTGCCGTAACATTACCTCTATCCCTTTTTTGTTCCCATCGTTCAAGAACCGGCCAACAACAACACCATCCGCAATGGCACGTATGGGCGTGCCTCTCGGTTGAGGGATGTCGATACCTTTGTGCAATGCGGGTTTTCCTCGTTTGTAGGAATAGTCGATAGCCCATTTTTCGCTGTCGATCTCGGGACATTCGGCTCCACCGGAAAATTCCGGATACAGGCCAGTTTCGATCACGCCCCGGGCTTGCTGGATTGCCACATTCTCCGAACCGCCACCGCCTCTATATTTGCCGACCATTTTTCGAATTGTTTCATCGATCTCGCCTGGTGGCACATATCCTTCCAGGCTTTTGCAATCCGAACAGGACCCGGAGCCATTGAGAGACGTTGAGCTTTCTCGCCTTTTCTTCCTGCCTCCTGATTTTTGTCTCTCGCCCTTTTTCAGCTTAGCCAATTTCATCACCGGGTTTCGAGCCTTCAAAGACCTACCGGTTCCTGACGTTCGGTTGGGCGCATTCAATGTATTGCTGGTGCTATGAGCGGCCCAGGGCTTGGCAGCAATAACAACAAATACTACAGAAATGAAAATGGCGGGCAAACATAAGGAACGGCTGAGCATGAGGGCATAGTCCTTTTTCAGCGTATTCCACAACATGAGTGGTGCTATGTAGCACCGAAGAGCATACCATTTGGGGGTTGCTTAGCCACCATGGAAGTGTGTGTCGGAATATTTCTGGTACAGGTAAATCCAAAACTGAATGTCTCTTCTTGGTTAATTTGAGACTAAAACCGAACCGTCGATTTATGTCCGCTTCTGTGCGCTAAGCAGACGTGAATATGGAAACCCATTGAGGTCTGCTGTTGATGCAGTGGACGGCTCCCACCCGCCGGCATCGCAATGTGCCAAAGTGTGGTTTCAGTGAACCACAGGGAAATAGGAGCCGTCCATGAACGAAGTTATCACAATAGGTGTCGATC
>Ga0315336_1002077_pt1 | contig 33000 bp, 33 predicted proteins | sample ASW5metaG_FD_204512 | JGI IMG/M metagenome (GOLD analysis project Ga0315336, IMG submission 204512) | Ammonia-oxidizing marine archaeal communities from Monterey Bay, California, United States - ASW #5 | ecosystem: Environmental > Aquatic > Marine > Intertidal zone | place: USA: California...
TGGAGTCAGCTTCAGCGGTTTCAGTCGAGGCCCGGTGGTCGTCTTCGCCTTCATAAAGAAAAGGCGTCTACGGGTCCTATAATGTTACGCGAACTTTAGAAACGGGACACTAGCAACATGCAGCAGGCGACGCCCCGAGCCGTTTTCATTGTTCGTATCACGCGCCCTCTGCTGATCAATTGTGGTCCAGTTTGCACAAGATCTTGGGCAGATGCCTAGTCGGAAGCTGCTCCAGTCTTCTTGCCGTTTCTGATCGTTCAGCAAGCGACGATACGCTGGTTCTACCTTAGCGTGCTCTCCTACAACCTGGGGAACCTGTGGCGGCGGCTGGGGCTGCCGTGACGGATCAAGCGCTGGTCGCTGACGAGCCTGCAACACCGTTTGATGAAGACCGGCGGTCGGCTGGTGAAACACGCCCGCTACTACTGCCCGCTCCTCGCCGAGGGGCATCTCGACCGCAAGCTGTTCGGCGAGGCCCCCAGACTCGGGTTTCGAGACGGCGAAGTGCTGATCCAGCACGCAGAGATGCGGATTCTGCGCTGATCAACGGATACGGCGGAGTGTCGATTGACAAGGAGGGGCCACGCAATCCCAATACGAAACTTGGCGGCCTGGGTCCAGATACTGGTCCGCGCCTCGCCATAATAAGACGCATGTCTGACCGCGCCGAACGCCGCCTCTCCGATGTCGATTGGGAGGCGCTTACCGCAAACCGGATCTATCACCCTTCGCCGGCCGCCTGGGAAGACGAGATTCTGTACTTCCTTTTCCTCGACCGTTTTTCAGACGGCCAGGAGCATGGCGCCTTCGCGGATTTGCAGGGTGCGCCGGTCGCTCCGAACGCCGATAGGACAAGGCCGCTTTTCAACTTCGCTACGGACGCTGGCACCGCGAATCGAGAAACGTGGTTCGATGCAGGAAAAACCTGGTGCGGAGGAACGATTGCCGGCTTGCGCGACAAGCTTGGTTATTTGCAGCGCTTGGGGGTTACGGCGGTTTGGATCAGCCCCGTCTTTCGGCAAGTCTCGGGCTCGGACGACTACCACGGCTACGGCATTCAGAACTTCCTGGATGTCGACCCCCATTTCGGCACCCGCGAGGAGCTACGCGACTTCGTCGCCGAGGCCCATCAGGGAGGCATCCGCGTCATTCTCGATATCATCCTCAATCACGCCGGCAACGTCTTTGCCTACGAAGGAGACCACCCCTACTACTACCACCAAGGGCGGCGTTTCCCTGCCGAAGGGTTCCGGCGCGACCGCGACGACGCGGGGACGCTCGACTTCGGTCCGCTCTCGGAGGGGTCGCCGATGGCTGAGGGCGTCTGGCCGACGGAATTCCAGCAGCCCGAAGCCTGGGCGCGACAGGGCGAGATCCGCAGTTGGGACGCTTTTCCTGAGTACATCGATGGCGACTTCCTCTCGCTTAAAGAGATCGAGCTGGGTCCCGCGCTAAGAGACCCGTCGCTCGCCTGGGACGTTCTTCGGCAAATCGATGGCCATGCACCGTCGCAGGCGCTGTTTGACCTATGTGAGGTTTACAAATTCTGGATTGCATACCTCGACGTGGACGGGTACCGGGTCGACACCGTCAAGCATATGGAGCCTGGCGCCGTCCGGCTGTTTGCAAATGTGATTCACGAGTTTGCCCAGTCGCTTGGGAAAGAAAACTTCTATCTGATCGGTGAAATCACGGGCGGCCGATCACACGCGGTGAATATCCTGAACACGACCGGCATTGACGCTGCCCTCGGCATTAACGACATTCCCGACAAGCTCGAATTCCTCGCCAAGGGGTACCGTAGCCCCGGACATCCGGGAACGGACGAGCAGGAGGGCTATTTCGATCTGTTCCGCAACAGCTTGCTGGAGCGGAAGGAAACCCACCAGTGGTTCGGACGCCATGTGGTGACGATGTTCGACGACCACGACCAGGTTGGAACCCAGCACAAGTTCAGGTTTTGCGGACGACAAGACGGCTATCGACACCTGCTGGCCGCTCTCGGGCTCAACCTGACGACTATGGGCATTCCGTGCATCTATTACGGATCCGAGCAGGCTTTCGACGGCGCCGACCATCGGGAAGACGACGACTCCTACAGCGATGTCTTTCTTCGGGAGTGCATGTTCGGAGGGCCGTTCGGGTCGCTGCAGTCGACCGACAAACACTTCTTCGATGAGCAGCACGAGGTCTACGGGTTCATCCAGAGCTTAGCGGCCCTGCGGCGCGAGCACATCGCGCTACGGCGCGGCCGGCAGTACTTGCGAGAGGTCTCGGCGACAGGTCTAGAAGGTGACTTCCACTACCCCCAACCGATAGGCGGCGAGTTGAGGTGGGTGGTAGCGTGGTCGAGGGTCTTCGCCAACGCCGAGTATCTCTGTGCGATGAACACGGATGCCGACCGTGAGGTCACAGTCTACGCCACGGTCGACAATCGACTAAACCCGCCCGGAGCGGAGATGCAGTGCTTGCTCTCGACGGACTCGGGTCAGGCAGGTGGGAGAACCCCAGTGGAGGCTAGAAACGGCTCAGCTTTGAAGATCAACCTTTCGGCTGGAGGGTTTGCGGTTTACGCGCTTTCTTAGAGCAGGAGAATAGCGTTTCGCGAGTTCCTGGGTTCAGGGGGCCAAGACGCCACGACCCGGGTGGGGCCGCCAAGAGGCGGAGGTCGTAAACCAACGAGGGATACCCCCGCCATGGCGGGTTTGATGCATCTGGTGGGTTGCCTTGGACAGCGCGTTGCTCTGGCTGTCGGTAAGCCCGCACTTATCACGGCAGTCCGTCACTCGCCCAGGCCGACTTGTAGCAGGCGTTCCAAAGTGGGAGACTGATTGCATTCCCAGCCGAATGTCATGTGCTCTGACGAGCTGCCGGATCACAAATCGGGAACTTCGGACTGTTCGAACCGAGGAGACAGCCATGCCAAGCACGCGATTGCCGCTGGAGGCCGTTTTCTTTTGCGCGGCGCTGCTGCTCGGCCTATCCGTCCAAGCAAGCGCCCAAGGTCGGCCGGCTAAGCTTGCGGTCAAATTTGACAAGCGCACAGTCCAAGTCGGCGAGTCGTTTCAGGTTGAGGTGGGGCTGTTCGATGTTCGAAACGCCCCCGTCAGCGCTCCGAAAGACTTCCAGATCTCGCTCGATGTCCGCCTTCCCTCGGGCGGATCCGACCAGCACACGCTCGCGCTTCGCCGGGGCCAAGGGTCGGCGAGCATCGGCCTGTCGCTCACCGAGCCCGGCATTAACCGTTTGCGGGCGCGCCATCCGGAACTCCGCGAAGGCGGCGGCAGCGTGATGGTTCGCCCCCCGGGACGGAGTTCCCTGCGCGCTCGGGAACTCGTGGTCGCAGCCCCACCGCGTCCCGAGAGTTCCCCTGCCATGCCCTCTCCCGTGCGGGGTGTTCGCCCCCCGGCAAGGGCAGGCGCCGCTTCCAGCCCGGGCTTGCAACCGCGTGGCCTCGATGCGCCGGAGCCAGTCGATACATCCGAATCGGAACCGGCGGTTGTTGACACAGGAGGTGCTATCCCAACGCAGCCAGCGCCAGGAGCAGCAGCGCCCTCAGCGCTACCTCCGCCGCCGGAAGCCGGCAACGCCGTTCTGGAACTCGACTTCTCGCCCCAGCGGAAGCTATTGGCCGACGGCCGCGATGAAGCCACGATCAGCGCATTTCTCACACCTGGCAGCGGTCTTGACCGCGAGGTGGAGGTCCAACTCCACAACTCCGACGGCACGCTGGAACCGCGGGTGCTGAGGTTCCCTCGCGGCGAGTGGGTCGCCGATTCCATCTTGACTTCCGGCCAGCCTGGTCAAGTAACAGTCCGGCCTGTGGGCGTGCCTCCGACCATTGAAGTAGGCGCCCCTGGGCAATTGAATCTTGATTTCGGGCCGCCCATCTACGAGTCGAAGATTGCGGCCGGTCCCAGGGAACTCACGTTTCTTGATCAAACCGAGATCTCGATCGAGCTTTTCGACCACAACGGCTTGCCGGTCAAGACCGATGAGCCAAGAGAAATCCACCTTACGCTGATGCAGGGCAGCGGCCATCTGGAGAGCACGGATCTCTTGATTCCGGCGGGGCGTTCCAACGCGTCTACAACATTCACGCCGACAAGTTGGGGAAGGATGGTGCTCAGCGCCTCAACGCCCGGTCTTCAGACCGTGGAGACGGATCCGCCGCTGGCAGTCACGTTTCCGTTCCTGGTGCTGAGTTTGTCCGCTGGCGGCGGCTTGCTCGGCGGCGTAGTCGCCTTTTGGACGAGAAAGCCTTCCCATTGGTGGCGGATCATTGTCGGCGCTATCACCGGACTTCTGCTCTTCGGCATCATCGACCTCGGCCTTCTGGCCGTCTTTCCCGCGGTGGCTGTGGCTAATCCCCTGGGGGCTTTTGTCCTTGCTGCTATTGGCGGCTGGATGGGTACCGAAGTCCTCGACTTGGGAAGGAAGCGGCTCGTGTTGGGTTCGCGCAAAAGCGGAGCATAGGCCCAAGAGTAGAATTCGGCGAGGCCACAAAGTCGTAGCTCCCCACACGTAGTTCCTACCTTCGTGCCGCGGTTGGTTGGACGACGGCACCGTAAGACTCGGACGACGCAAGGACACGCGGTGCGCTTGCTGACGATGATGGATGCCCGCGCTCGGCTATCCTGACCCCGGCCGGTGGGCCGAAACGGAAATGTCGGGTATGATGCCACCAGGGCTCAGCGGGGTTTGGGCCATATCGTTTTCGTGAAGCTTAAATGCTTACTCGCGTTGGCGCTGGCATGCCCGATCGCGGGACGACCCGCCTTGGCCGCCGGCAAGCCTTCCGCACAGGCTGTGCTCGAGGCGAACTGCCTGTCGTGCCACGGCAAAGCGCAGATGTCCGGGCTGGACCTTCGCTCGCGGGACTCTCTGTTGCGCGGCGGCAACCGCGGCGCCGCAGTTGCTCTTGGAAACGCAAACTCCAGTTTGCTGATCGAGGCGGTTGAGCGCACGGGGGAGCTCAAGATGCCGCCTGGCGACCAGCCGCTTGACGCCGCCGACATCGCGGCGCTCCGGGAGTGGATCGACGCCGGGGTCCTTTGGGAGGTTGGTGAGCCACAGGATTCGACCTGGTGGTCGTTCCGCAAACCCGTTCGGCCCGGCGGCGAATCGATTGACGAGTTCATCGTCGCCAAGCTGCGAGAGCAGGGGATCAAGCGAACCGCTCCGGCCGATCGACGAACGCTTGTTCGCAGAGCCTACTTTGATCTTCACGGACTTCCTCCCGCACCCGAAGAAGTCGATCAGTTCGTCGACGATGAGTCCCCCGACGCCTTCGCTCGACTGATCGACCGACTGCTGGAGTCTCCGCGTTATGGCGAACGCTGGGGACGTTACTGGCTAGACCTGGTTCGCTACGCCGATACCTCCGGCTTCGAGACCGACCACTTCTATACGGAAGCCTGGCGCTATCGCGACTGGGTGATCAAGTCCTTCAACGAAGACAAGCCTTACGACGTCTTCGTCAAAGAGCAGATCGCGGCGGACGAGATCTGGGGAACCGACACCGACCTCAATGGTGTTCTACGTTTGCCCGAGCAAAAGAAGAAGAACCTTCATCGGCGCATCGGCACAAGCCTCTTCACGCTCGGCGCTTTTCCTGTTGAGTACACCTACTACGGCGATCTTTACCGCGCGGAGTGGCGCGCTGAGGCGGTCGATATCGTTGGCTCGGCCTTCCTTGGGCTGACGCTGGAATGCGCTCGCTGCCACGACCACAAATTCGATCCGATTAGCCAGCGTGACTACTACCGTATGGCGGCGCTATTCGCCGGCAGCGCCGAGGAGGAGATTCCTCTCGGGAGCCTATTCGACGTTCAGTCCGCCACTCGAAGCTTTCCGTTACTCGAAAACGCGCGGATCTTAAAGCGCATGGCCAAACAAGCAAAGGGGGAAGAACGCGCAGCGCTGATGGAACGCCTCGGCGAGGCCTACCTGAAAGCTCCCGAGCCGATGCCGATCGCCAAGGTCGTTGGCCATGAAGAGACTGTCCCCGAGACCTACGTCCTCGATCGCGGCGACTTTAAGAGCAAGGGAGAAAAGGTCGAGCCCGGTTTCTTGAGCGCCCTCAACGAGGGACTGCGGATCGAGCACAACCGTGCGCGGCGCAAAGCGCTTGCCGAATGGCTTACATCCGGCGATCAGCCTCTCGTGGCTCGGGTAATGGTCAACCGCATTTGGCAACAGCATTTCGGCAACGGCCTCGTCCGGACGCCGAACGACTTTGGCCGCCAAGGCGAACCTCCGACGCATCCAAAGCTGCTCGATTGGCTCGCCGTCGAGTTCGTCGAGAGTGGCTGGAGCATCAAGCGGATGCACCGCCAGATCATGCTCTCCGACGCCTACCGCGCCGGCAGCGTCGGTAACGAAGACGTCGACCCCGACAACCGCTACCTCAGCCGCATGTCGCGGCGCCGTCTTGACGCCGATGCGATCCGTGATTCCGTCTTAGCCGTTGCCGGAACTCTGAATACCAAGATGGGAGGCGTCGGCGTCATCCCCCCGCTGAGCAAGGAGGAAATCCTTGCCGCCCGGATGCCCCACCTTTGGCCCGCGAATCCCGATCCGTCGGAACACCTGCGCCGCAGCGTTTACATGCAGATGAAGCGCTCGATGGCTCTGCCCATGCTGCAGATCTTCGATGCACCCGATTCCGCGACGAGCTGCGCGCGACGAGAGACCTCGACCGTGGCCCCCCAAGCTCTGGCGATGATGAACAGTTCCTTCATGACCGACCAGGCCAATCGCCTTGCGGACCGCATTCGTGAGCAGGCCGGCGCCGAGCCCAACGCGGCGGTTGAGTTCGGCTGGCGATTGGCCTTCGGACGCGTTCCGAGCCGCCAGGAGCGGCAGGCGGCTCTGTCTTTCCTGGAGCGGAACTCCCTGCCCCAGTTGTCGCTCCTGTTATTAAATATGAGCGAGTTCATCTATGTGGACTGACACGAGGCTCGCTCGTCGGGAGTTCTTGACTAAGTCCGGTCTGGGGCTTGGCGGCTTGGCCGCCTCGACATTGTTGGCGCAGGCGCCCTCAGCCAAGCGCGTCATCCACCTGTTCATGCAGGGCGGCCCGAGTCAGGTCGATACCTTTGACCCCAAGCCGTTGCTGCAGAAGATGGACGGAGAGCGTCCTCCGGCGAGCTTCGGGACGGCCGACTTCCAGAACAGTCAGTTCAGCGAGCGCCCCCTGATGGCTTCGAGGCGGACCTTCCAGCGTCACGGTCAATCGGGTATCGAGATCTGCGACATCTTTCCCGAGGTCGCCAAACATGTCGACGATTTGGCGATCATCCGCTCGAATCATCACGAAGGGTTCACCCATTCCCAAGGGCAGTTCCTGATCCACAACGGCTGGCCTCGCATCGGTCGCCCGAGCCTGGGCTCCTGGGTCCTGTATGGGCTTGGGACAGAGAATGAAAACCTGCCCGGATTCGTCGTGCTCCTGCAAGGCGGTGTCCGCTCAGGCCCGGAAGTGTTCGGTGAAGGTTTTCTCCCTGCCGTTTACCAAGGGACGTCGTTCCGCCCCGGCGCCAATCCGATCCTCAACCTCAAGCCGCCGCCTGGGAGGACTCCCGAACAACAAGGCGACCTGCTGTCGACGCTCAAGCAGATGAACCAACGACACCTGGAAGAGCGCGCCTACGACTCGGAGTTGGCAGCGCGTTTGGAGTCCTACGAACTCGCCTTCCGGATGCAGATGGCCGCTCCGGAAGCGACCGACATCTCCGGTGAAACCGAGGCTACCAAGAAGCTTTACGGTCTCGACAACCCCGTCAGCGCGGACTTTGGAGGCCGCTGTCTCCTAGCGCGACGCTTAGTCGAACGAGGGGTCCGATTCGTGCAGGTCTGGTCGGGTAACGGCAAGAACGACATCGACTGGGACGGCCATCGCGAGTGCGACAAGAACCATCAAACCCGCGCCGCTGAAACGGACAAGGCCGTCGGCGCGCTGCTTGCCGATCTCAAGTCCCGCGGCATGCTCGATTCGACGCTCGTCATCTGGGGCGGCGAATTCGGCAGGACGCCCACATCTGATGGCGGGGTCGGCCGAAGCAACGGCCGCGATCACAACCCCTATGGCTTCACGCTTTGGATGGCCGGGGGTGGAATCAAAGGCGGGCAAGTGGTCGGATCAACCGACGAGCTTGGGCTTAGGGCCGCTGAGGACAAAGTTCACCTCCATGACCTACACGCGAGCATCCTAGCGATTCTCGGCCTCGATCACAAGAAATTGACCTACCGACACCTAGGTCGTGATTTCCGGCTCACCGATGTTGGCGGCTCCACTTGGCTGGCCGACCGATTGCGTTCTGGATAGACGCAATGGCGTCGGTCGATCCGGCGGTTCTAGATAAGGCATCTTGCGAAGAGTCTCTTCTAGACGGTGAGCCTCGGAGACTCCTAAGCGGACTAACTTGCCCAAGGGGCATCGATTTCCTGCCTGGCTTGCCGGTCCGGCGCGAACGAATTCGGATCAAGCGCAGGATCGCCTCGATCAGGGAACAAACGCGGCGTCCGAGAATGGGAGGCCGACTTTGCCGAACTAGCTGTCAAATTCGCGCTGTCGCGCGATTCAACCGGCGGCGCCAGTCAGGCAGCTTTCACCAGAACGGCACTCATGCCGCCGCAGCCCCCTGGTGTGCTCCAAACTGAATGTCGGGCGGAGATGACCGCCGCAAGGTTGGCTCAAGAAGACCAGCAACGCGGTCGAACGTGACGGTACACGACGCAGACCATTGCCTCTGGGTGTCATGGGCATTGGGGTCTCATGCGAAGGGCTGCGCACCATCGAGCAGACTCCGATCGGCTTCGGGACGGCTGTGTATGGCGCGGCGGGTACCGTCATCGGGCGCGGTCGTGTTCTTCGTTGATCGCCGGCGACGAGCCCAGTTAGCCGCTTAGTTCGATCCGCAAGCGGGCAGGCATAAATTGATCGTGACCTCCTGTCCGCCCGAAAACTGCGTCACCTCAAGATCGGACCCGTTCGTTCGGACCACGACGTGATCTCCATCCGGAGCTTGACTGGCCGTGAACCCGGCCGCCGCGTCGCCCACGTCAGTACGATAGATCCGGGTCGCCGCATCCTTGCAACAATAGCGCCGCAGCGTAGACTCGTCCGGCAAGAACGTGCCGCCGAAGCTTCCGCGCCCGGCGCAGACCACTACCACTTCCGGTTCGACTGCGTCGATGAAGTCCTGAGTGCTGGAGGTTTCGCTTCCGTGGTGAGCGATCTTCAAGACTGTGGAGCGCAGGTTCTCCGGCGGCTGTTCGTCCAGTAAGATGCGCTCGACAAACCTTGGGACATCGGAAGCATTGGCCGCGTCGCCACGGTGCTTCCCCTCGGCGTCGCCCATGAACAGGAACGAGTGCTCGCCGTATTCGAGTCGAACCACGATCGAGCCGTTATTGATCCGCGTACCCGCATCGTTGCCGAGGTTCGTCCCGTCGTCCCGGAAGGAATAGAGAATCTCGGCGTTGAGTTCGCCGCCCCAGTCCAAGTCCTCGAATTCAGTGAGTCCGAACATGAGGTTCGACGGCTGCCCCTCGATCGTCTCCTGTTCGACTTCCGTTATGAAGGCCGCGTACTCGGAGCTGGCTGTCGGCACGTTGGGGTCGTAGTAGTTCGCCACTTCAAAATGACGAAAGATCGTCTCCGCGCCGTTGTAGTGATCGGAGTGCGGATGCGTAACGATCAGGGTATTGATCGTCGCGTCGTGGTGGGCGCGATCATGCAAGTACGGAAGAAAAGGGTTGGTCGTATCGGAAGATCGCCTCCCGCCGTCGATGACGATGTTGTTTCCTTCGAAGACGCCATTGCCGAGGATCCCGTCATCGTGTGTCCGAATCCAGACCGCGTCGCCATGACCTACATCGACAAAGTGAACCTCGAGGAAAGCATCCGACGGCAGCGTAGCAGGCGGGTCGCTCGGGGTCGGGATCGGCGTGGGCTCTAGGAACTTCTTGGCCGCCCAACCGCCGCTGCCGTCCGGGAGGACTACTCTGCGCCAGAAAGGTGCGGTCTCAACGACCGTGATGACGGTACCAGGTGCAATGCAGTCTCTCTGCGCCGAATCCGTTGACGGGTTCTGGCGGACCCGGAGGCACGGTGTTGCATTTTCCCGCACGACGTGGGGCTCGGAGAGCTGAGCCGACCCAACCGAGATCATTAGAGCCCCTAGCCAGAGGCAACGGATTGCGACGACGCCTCGCCGCCGCGCTTTTGAACTGCCGGCCACCGAGTGGAGCTTACCGCTCCCCTCATTCGAAATCAAGCGTTTTCGCGATCGCAGTCAGAGGCTCAACCCAAAGAAAATCATCCACAATGGCCGAACAGGTCCTCGCTTCCGGCATGCCAGAGCATAACTTGGTAGCCATTATTGTGAAATTACAAATCTTTACGTAATTATTATGTACGATTCTCTCATAATTGAGGCAATGGCAGGTATCATCATCTTGCCGGACACCGGCACCGAGACCCGCTGCCGTCTCGATTGCTCCCCGACACGCCGCGTTAAGCCCGGAGCCGCCGGGGTATCCCTTTCGCCTTCGTTTTTGGGAGAGCACTCCGTGAACTTTGCAGCAACTGATCCGCCGGACCCGACGCCCCTTGCGATCTTGGTCGTCGATGACGATCCATCCGTATCGGCCTTCGTGAGGGCCGCGCTGGTCGGGATGGGCCATCGCGTGACGAGCGTGTCGAACTGCGCTTCCGCCCTCGACAAGCTCAACGATTACGGTCACGCAATCGACGCAATCATTCTGGACCTTCAGCTACCCGACGGCGACGGCCGAAGCGTAGCGGACGTCGCGCTGACGCGAAGGCCGGTGCCTACGGTAGTTTTCGTTTCCGGATGCCGCGACGCGATTGCGCAAGTCGCTGGCTCTCATCCGAACAGCACAGCCTTATCGAAACCTTTCGACGTGGCCGAGCTTGAGAGTGCGCTGCCGAAGCTCTCAGCAAGTGACGGATTGGTCCTGAACGGGTAGGCCCCAGACCTTGGGGGGCAAGCCGACCCGCATCCTCATCGAACACGCGACTTCGCTTCAGCTTCCGGCTCGGGGGTGAGATTCGAACACCTCGCCCACGGTGCGCAGAAGGGGTCGGAAGTGGAGCCGTTTAGATTCTAAACGGATCAGCAGGCGGAGGGCGTTACGTGCCGTTTAGAATCTAAACGCGGCGCGGCGTTCGCCTTCCTCAAAGACGCTGAGGGGCGCTACCTGGCGGCCAACCGATTCAGATCGGGGATCCGCGATGGGTCTCGAAGCAATGGACGGAAGCGCCGAAGCGGAGCAGACTGACTCGCGCCGTGTCCGGATGATCAATCGCGCCCCGATCAGCGGAAGGACCTGGACGCCGGGTTACTTCTTCTTCCCCTTGTAGGCGTCAACCTTCTTTTGAGTCACGTCTCCCGGATAGCACAGCGGCGCAGCCCCGCCGGGACGACTCTGTATGCGCTTCGTTTCCCGCAGCGCTTCCCCCCTCGATCCGTGTTGTACGGACATGGGCAACTGCCGGTATAGCGGGCGATCGATTCACGGATGAGCGCCTGCTGGATCTCCTTTAGGGTTGTCGGCTTGTCCTTCGCGGCGGCGGCGCTTAGGAGTACGACCACGGTTGCGAAGCCTAGAAGAACCTTCATAGGAGCCTCTTCATCGCACGCCTGGCGACGGCGTCAGTAAACGAGCCCTCCCGTCCAACGGTCATTCATTTCGCTTCTAGCTCGGGGGCAAGCTCGAAAACCTCGCCCGCTGTTACCATCACCTTGCGCTCCCAGTTGCGGAACCCCTTCTTTGTAAGCTTGAGCTTGTACTCGCCGGGCGCAAGCGCCTGCGTTCTTGGGGTGACTCCGACGTACGCGCCGTCAATTTCGATCTCGGCTCCGCTGGGTTGGGTGGCGATCGACAGCCCGGTGACTGCCTCCCCGGCCGGGGGCGGCCCCTGGCTGGCAACGGTCTGCTTCTCGTCCTTGATGCCTTCTTGGTCGTATAGCATCGTCAGGTTCGTGACCTGCTCGATCGCCCGAAGCGTGCCACGATAGTTGTCCTTGTGTAGCTTGAATTCGATCGCGCCGACGAGTTGGGCTCCGTCGTCGAAGGTCAGCGTCATGTAGTGCTTGCGACCCTTCGAGAACAGCAGCAACGGCGTGACCAGAATCGCGGCTCCGATGCGTCTCCCGGAGACGCGACTGTAAAAGATCTCATCGATTGCAGCAGTCGGGAGACTGAAGTACTCGATGTCCTTCTTGATGTTCTTCATGAAGCGAATCCGATCGTGGGTCACGACCAGCTTGCCGTCGTTGCCGCCCTCGGCTTGACCGTAGTCAGTGCGCAGTTCAACCCGGTCAAAGGTCATCTGCGCGGGAAGCCCGGCGCACACAAAAAGAGCGAGCAGGGCGGTGAAACGCATGATTTGTTCTCCTTCAGTTCGACGATCCGCACTTATCCTACGCCCAAACCCCGACCACCGCAATGAGGTACTGGGCTGGATTTTGGCGGATTGCTGCGGCTTTCCGAACGGGGCGGCGCATCGACCTTGATGCTGTATCCTTGGCGAGTGTCGGTCAGCGAACGGATTCTTCTCAAGTGGGCGTTGAAGAAGGCGGAGTGGGCTTATTTCCAGTCTACCGACGAGCTGCGCTCGCCCGACGGGCGCATCTTTCGCGCCTCCGAGCCGTTGCCCGCCGACGTACTCGAAGAATTTCGCCGACTCTACGAGGGACCGAGCCGTGCGGCGATCGAGCGTGAGTACCGCAGACGGCAGAACCTAAGCTACCGGAAATCCTCCGCCCGTCGCGCATGAAGCGTTGCCCTAAACCGACGACTCCAGTGCGCCGAGCCTGGCTGGGTTTCAAGAGCCCGCTACGGCGCTTTTTCGCCTCGTAAATTCGGATACAACTGAGCAAGCGTCTCAGCACTAGGCGTTCGGACGGACGCGGTCTGTGTCCCCGCCGATCTGGTCCAGGAAGGGTTGTACGGACCCTCAGACCGAACGTAATCTCGCTCAGGCTGGGAACGCTTGGGCAGCCGAATCGCTGGGTCGCGCAGGGTCTCGATTCAGGCGGCCCGAGAGCTTTTCAGTTAACAGCGCGGATGTCCTTGGTAAAGCACTGATGCATCCGATGACTTGGCTAAGGCTCGCAATAGACTTTGAGGCCGGTCTTCGCAAGGAGCAGGCCAAGGTAGATGGCTAGCGGATACCAGAACGACGCCACAGAGAACCCAACGGCCAGAACGCTATCAGCGATCGTTGTTGGCAGCGCGGCATGTCCCACCAAGCCGTCTTTGAATTGCCCATAAGGACTATCCTTTCCCGCGCAGATGGTCTCCCTCCACTTGCGACCGAACTTCTTCACAAGCGGATGGTGATCGAGCGGATTGGTCTTAGCAACATCGAGCGAGAAGAACCGCCAAAACAGGCGCTTTCCTGGTTTGAGTGTCCACTCATGCACAATGCCTGGGGACTTCAACTGGGATACGGTAGGGCGCCCCGTTTTCTCGAACTCTGCAAATGTGTTCGGGAGCGAAGCAAGAGGCAAACCGTAGTAGTTCGGGAACGCTCCCCGGCCGTAACGGCTTTCTTCTTCCTCATTGACCATGGACACAAGGTCATTGAATAAGTCAGCGTCGGGCCGGGGGACAGCCGGGCAAGAGTAAGTTTGGCTAAAGTGATAGAAACAAGCCGGTTGAGCACCAGCTTCCTTTAGCTGGCGAAATATCTCGTTGTCATGATAGACCCTGCGCCGAAGGGCCTTGGATCAGCCGTCAGGCGCTCGCAGCGAGCCGGACACCTACTCGTTGCTGGGTGCCCCGCCCGAAAGAAAGTTGGATCGTTTGTTCCCGACACCTAACGCATCGGCGCTAGAATTGGCCTGTCGTGATCGGCCGCACTTTCTCGCACTACAAGATCGTGTCCCAGCTCGGGGAAGGCGGCATGAGGGTGGTCTATAAGGCCGAGGACACCAAGCTCGACCGTCTCGTCGCCCTGAAGTTCTTGGCCCCTCACCTCGTCTCGAACGAAGACGTACGCAAGCGATTCGTTCGCGAAGCCAAGACAGCCGCAGCCCCCCAGTACCCCAATATTTGCACCATCTTCGAGATCGGCGAGGCTACGGGAAGAACCTTCATCTCTACGCGGTGTACAGAACGATGATCGCAACACCGGACAACACGCTGAGCACCGCAAATCCCTTGCCGCGCACCTCGGGATGCAGGTCGAGATAGTACGTGCCGGCCTCCAACCGCGTCGGACCGATGACGGCCGGCTGGCCGGTTGGCGGGACCTGGTCCAGCAGGACGCGCCCCGCGCCACAGCCGCGCGAATTGGCCCGTCTCGTACATCAAGACGCTGTCGCCGGCGGAGAGAGTGTTGACCAGCGCCGCTTCCCAGTCCCCAGTCCCGGAGGACGGGAAAATGACGACCGGGCCGCCCCTGCCGACGGCGCAGGGATCGAGCGTAGGAGCGCCCGAACCTGAGACTCCACTGACGGACCGTCTCGTGGCTGACAGTGATGCAGGTCTTCGACGTCCCGGAAGCTCAGACAGAATCGATGGTATAGCCAATCGCCCGGTTTGATCCATACGAACACTCAGCAGAGCGGACCCGCTCTAGATCGAAAGAATCGTGCCCGGAAGCGGTAGGGGCCCGCCGTCTGCGACGGCAGGCCCGTAATATCCCAATACTCGGCCGAGGCCCTAATTCCGGGCAATTTTCGTCACCCACGAATCGGCCACCGTTTTGGCCGCCTCCCTAGCGCCCACGCCGAACGCCAAGGCCGCGGCAACGGCTACGCTACCGATCGTGAATCCGAACGCCATGTTGACAATGTTGTCGGCGAGGCCCATCGATCTGAGGCCCATCGCGAGAACCAGACCGAGAATCGCGATTCGCGCGATATTCGCCAGACCCTCGCTCCCGTTGGCTGACAGTTTTTCATGAGCGAGCGTGCTCAGGAAGTTGCCGATTATCAGGATTAGGCCACCGACTAACAAGCCGCCACCGAATTCGAGCACCCCGGCAAAGATTTCAGACACGATATTGATGCCCAGCAAATTGACGGCAGCCGTGCCGGCGGAGAGCATCGAAAAGAACAAAATGGCCCCGCCGATCAGGCGTGTCGGTGTGAAGGATGCAGTGAATAGACCCTGGATGCCGAGTCTTGCGGGCAAGGCATCGATGTTCATGCCCTGCAGCAGGCCTGTCAGCATGTAAATGACGAATTTCGCCACGAAGTAGGTCACTAGGAGAATGATGCCGGCCCCAATGACATTGGGCACCGCCGCCATCAGCTTCTGAAGCATGGCTGATGCCGGGTCGGAAATGGCTGGAATGTCTAGCACGCCCAGCGCGGCAACGGCGATCGGCAGCAGAATGCCACCAAAGACAAAGGCACTCCCAAACGGCGACACCTTTATGTCGCTATTACCCGTGCGCTGTGCGATTTGCCCGTCGACTTTCGTCAGCGCGATACCCGCAAGCTCGGACACGATCATCGCGATGATCCAGCCAGCATAGCCAATCACGCCCGCTCCAATGACATTGGGCACAGCAGCCGTGAACTTGTTCACCATGTCGCGCAGAGGCACCAAAACATCCGTCAGGCCAAAGTGCTGGAGCACGGCCATCAGGACAAAGACGGTCAGCACCGCCTTGATCAGCGACGTCAAGGGCGATACGAGGTCGGTGACCGAGCCGTCTGCCTTCGCACGCCTTAGAAAATCGAAGCGCTTCAGGACGCGCGCCGCAATACCGGCGAGGAACTTGACGACGATCAGTCCGACTACAAGGATCAACAGGCCGATTAGGGCATGGCCCAAAGCACCGGATCCAGCCGGACCGAGAAACTCAGTTAACCAATTCATCAGATCGTTCATCGATACCCCCGTTTGATTGGGTTGAACACGCCGGCGAGTGCTAAGCCGCCCAGCGTCCCAAGCGCATAACGTTGAATGCTCATAGATTTCGTTCCTAGCTCCTTTCTCAAACCTTTGCCAGGCGGTAGGGTTACCTTACCCGACTCGCCCAGTCCAGGGCGTACGCTCCCTAGAGCAGTTCGCTCACCAAACGGAATCCACCTCGCAACCGTTTTATTTTGCATGACTTACGGGGAGTTCCCGCGATGAGGCCCTGAATCGTAAGACGTATTCGCCTGAGACGATCTGTCTCGGGTGAGATACATTCTCGGCCGGCGACGCCCTGGTCAGCGGAGACGGCCGTGGAAAGTTTGGGCTGCGATCTTCGCGAATCTGAGCAATGGCAGAGAGCGGCACAGCAGAGAGCGGCACACGTGCGCCGGACGGCGTGTCGATCATTGTTTGCCGAATCGTCTCCATCTGCTCAGGCTGCTCGCCTTCGTATCGAACCACCAGAGGGAAGGCCACCTGACCTTCCAGAATCGAACCAACTTCCTGGCCCCAAAACGCTGTCTTGAGCGCCTGGGCTGCGGTGCCGGGCCGGCAACCCGTAGCGCGCTAGCGCCTCCCGGTTGAAACGGACGTTAACGGTTGGAATGTCCGTTTGCTGCTCGACAGAAAGATCCACGACACCGGGGACGTCAGTTGTCGCCGCTCGAACTTGTTCGGCGAGCGCTCGCAGTGTCCGCAAGTCATCGCCGAAGATCTTGACCGCGATGTTGGAACGCGTCCTCGACAGCATGTGATCGATACGGTGCGAGATCGGTTGGCCTACATTCACGGTCGTTCCGGGAATCAGCGTCGCGCGGTTGCGAATGTCAGCCAGAACGTCTTCTTTCGGTCGATCGCCCATCTCAAGTCGGACGTCGATCTCCGCTCCCTCGACGCCCTGCAGGTGTTCGTCCAGCTCGGCGCGACCCGTACGACGGCCAGTCGAGACGACTTCCGGGACCGCCAAAAGCGAACGTTCGAGTGCGGCGCCTAAGCGGTCCGATTCGGCGAGACTGGTGCCTGGAAACGTGACCGAGCTCACGGTTAACGCCCCCTCGTTGAACTCCGGCAGGAACGACCGCCCCATCCGCGAGAAACTCCACACCGCTGTGCACGTTTGTACCGATGACGGGTAGCTTCACGGAGGTCGACAGGCGTCCGCCAATCGGAGCCGTCACCGCGACTCGCCCCCCAATGCGCGGCTGAATCTTCGCGGGAACCGTCAGGCTGTCGCGCAGGATCGCGCTCTTCGACGATCTGCGTTGAGAAATCGAGCGTCCACTGCTGCTCTTTCAAAAACGAGATCTCTTCACCGCGAGGCTGCTCCTCGCTTTTAGCGGTTTGGTGTGGATGCGCGTGGTCGGCCTCCTCATGCGGTCGCGGATGGTCGCCTTCTCGGCGCGTAGCTCTTCAGTGGTCCTGCGCAAACGAGATTGCTCATGCCAAAAGCGGAACAGCGTCAAGATCGAGTAGTTGATTGTCAACGCCAGCACGGGATACAGAGGCGAAAGGTAGAGAGGCCGATTCTCAGCCCGCCCGGACCTGCTGTCTCCCAAGAAGGTAGAAGTGTCGCGGCGTGTCTCATACAGAGACACTTCCTGACCTGAACCGCCCAAGGTCAACGTAGAAGCACACCAAAGCGTCCAAGAGTCCCGTGGACCAAGTAATTTCCAGACCCACGACAAAGCCTAAAGTTAGCGCGTGCTCTACCCGAGAGCGTCCAACCTGCGCGCTGGTCGGCGTTGTATCAAGGGTGGCGGAAGAGCGCTCCTGCCCTGTTGTCGAGGACCTGCCGGTGTATGCGTCAGCGACCGCTGCGGCGGTCTCGGATCGCGGGCGCGGCGGTCCGGCGGACTCGTCTCGGGCGCTTGAAAGCTTCGGGGTCCTTCGCCTGCGGAAACGGAGATGGCTTCGGCGGCTCGGGGCGCATCGCCGAAGACCTCGAAACGTCCGGCTCGGGCCGATGTCCGGCGGAGAGCGCAACGTCCTGGGCCTCGGACTGCTGAGGCTCCCGCGACGCCTCGGCCCGGTGCATCTCCGCCTGTCGCGCGCATCCGAGCGCCGAGCACAAGCCCAGCGCCGCCAGAAGAGCGAGCGGCCGCGAGGCACGCCGACTCATTGGTCCCTACCGAAATTGACCCTCAACCCAGTAGACGGCAGCACATCGTTCTTCTGTCGGCCGGGAACCGGATTACTCAGGAAGCGATCGCTGAAGGTAATCTGCCAGGCCAGCCAGTTGTTCAGCTTCGTCGACAACGCCGTGTCGAACTGCATGCGGTACGATCCTCGGTCGGAGACATTCGGATAGACGGCCAACCGTTGCGTCCAATTTGTGCGGTCCGAGATCGTCCAGACGGACTCCTCGCCGAGCACGATCTCTCCTGATCGCCGCGTAAGGTCGGTGCTGAAAAACTCTTGGTTGAAGGATCCGCCGGCGAAGACGTCAAACGTAAGATTCTCGGATTGAACGACGTGATATCCCAAGCCTCCTCCAAGGACGGCTCGGAGGTCGAGATCCTGAAACTCATCGGCCTCGAGGTCTAGAAAGGCGAAGGTGAACAGTTTCTTGCCGATGTCGATGTCGTAGCGTGTGCCGCCGCGAATGGCGTTGGCCGTCGTCTCGGTCTCGCCGCCGTCCACGCGATTCCGACTGAAGATCTGGTTGTAATGGATCGAGATCTTGTCGCGCTGCGTCTTGCGTTGGATTTGCGAACTGGTCGCGAGAGTCGAACTTCGTGCGTTGCCCTGGGCCAGGCTGTAGCCGGCGTCAAAATACCCGCTCCAGAAATCGAGCAAGCTGGGATCGCGCAGACGTTCGATCTCGGTTTCATGGGCTTGTTGACTTGTCTCCGAGCGAACCGCGGCCACCGCCGCGATTGGGACGGCGACCGGGCCGGCGTGCGCAGTTTGAACTTGGAATTCCTTGTCCTTCGTCCGGACCGCGCCAGTCAGCACCTGGCCGTCGTCTGACTGCAGGTAAAGCTGCTCGTCGGAATGAATCTCGACGATCGCGCTCCAATCGCCCTTGACTTCGCCCATGAAGGAGGACTTGACGACCAGCGCCTCGCGGTCAGCGACCAAGATTTCGCCGCTGACGCGATCGCCGTTCTCAAGAACAACGTAGGCGGCGGGCGCCGAAGGCGCCGCCGCTACGCCGAGAATCAACAGCACAAGAACGGCGGCAGGCCAAGATGAGCTCATGCGAGCAACTCCTATCTCTTGTTGGGTTGAGAGGTGCCAGCCCGCGTCGCTTCTACTCCCGTAGTGATCTCGGGGCTTAGCATTGCGGGCTGCGACCACGTCGGGCGCTCTAGTACGTGATCGCCGGATTGAGATCTCTGGCGCGCTCTACCCAGCTTCGCACGACCGAAACCGCCGGCAGCGCGCGGGCGAGTCGCTTCTTTTCATTGACCGCCTCCAACGCCGCCGTTAGGTTCTCCGGATTGCGGTTGCGCAGCTCCTTGACAGTGTCGACTCCAGCCGCCTCGAGCAGCTCAGCGTACTGACGGCCAATCCCCTTGACTCTCATCAAGTCGGCTTGATTGCACCATTTGAGAATGACCGCCGAACTGATGCCCGTCAGCTCGCTTAGCTCATTTCGACCCTTCGAGCTTGCTCCCAGCTCGAGTAGGCGCTCGGTTGTATGCACGCCCGCCATGGCGAGCGTCTTTCCGTAACTGGGTCCTATGCCTTCGATCTCTTCAATTCGGTAGGACATGTTGGTATCTATGCTCCTTTCAATTACTCAGTTTTCGAACAGCGGCCGCTGGGGCCAAGACTATCGGCCGGTGCTCAAGAGATCGCGAATCTCGGTCAACAGGGTTTCTTCCTTGCTTGGGGCGGGGGGCGGCGCCGGAGCCGCCTCTTCTTGCTTCTTCATGCGGTTCATTTGCTTCACCACCATGAAGATCGCGAAAGCCACGATGAGAAAGTCGATGACCGTGTTCCCCCACGCTCCGTAGTTGATCGTGACGGCCCCGGCCTCTTTCGCGGCCTCGAGGGTCATGTAGCTTCCCTCGGAGAGATTGATGAAGAGGTCGCTGAAGTTGACGTTCCCCAGGATTAGCCCAATGGGCGGCATGAGGATGTCGGCTACGAAGGAAGAAATAATCTTGCCGAAGGAGGCTCCGATTACGATTCCGACTGCCATGTCGACGACGTTGCCGCGCATGGCGAATTCTTTGAAGTCTTTGAACACCTTGAATTTCTCCTTCTCTGAATCGCGGGAGCCGTTCATGCGGCTGCCGGTGTCGTTAGACACGAAAGCAAGACGAGGGCCATCCAGCGGCGAGAGGAGTAGGTCTTTCAAAACGAGGGGCTTAAGGTAAACCTCCCCGCCTGGCCGCTGGGCGGGCGTCGACGGTTGAGACAGTTCAACTGTCTCACCGATGATTCAAGATGAGACAGTCGGCGGCCCGCGGCTCAGCTCTTGGGAGACAGATCTAGCTCGGCGAGGCGCCGGTAGAACGTGGCGCGACTGACGCCGAGCAATCGTGCCGCCTTGGTGCGATTGCCGGCGGCTCGCTCCAGCGCATCGAGGTAGCGCTGCTTCTCATCCTCGCCCTCTGCCAGCGGAGAGGGATCCGCAGCGCTATGAAGCTCGGGCGGAAGGTCGTTGAGCTCGATTAGCGCGGTGCGGGTCCGGATCGCGGCGATCTCAAGGGCGCTGCGGAGCTCTCGCACATTGCCCGGCCAGCGATGCGTCGTGAGCCGACGCATTGCTTCGGCGGAAACGCCGGCGAGAGGCTTGCCCATCGCCGCACGTAACTCGCCCAAGAATCGAGAGACCAGCAGCGGGATGTCGGCGGCTCGCTCCCGCAAGGGAGGAATCCGGATGCGCGCAACCCGAATTCGGTAGAGCAAGTCTTCCCGAAAGCGCCCTTCTTGAACCTCTTGGTTGAGATCGCGATGCGTAGCCGCGATCACGCGCACGTCGATTCGGCGCGGCGCGGTCTCGCCGACTCGCACGATCTCTTTCTCTTGCAGCACGCGCAGCAGACTGGTCTGCACCGCAGCCGGAATGTCGCCGATCTCGTCGAGGAACAGCACGCCGCCGTTAGCCGCCTCGAAGACGCCGCGTTGGTCCTGGATCGCTCCGGTGAAAGACCCCCGCCGATGGCCGAATAACTGGCTGGCAGCCAAGGACTCCGTCAGCGCGGCGCAGTTCAGCGCGACGAAAGGACCGCTGCTGCGGGCGCTTCTGCGGTGCAGCGCTTTCGCCACAAGCTCCTTGCCGGAGCCGGTCTCGCCTTCGATCAGCGCCGTCGCATCGACGGGAGCGAAGTCCTCGATCAGTTGGTAGACCTGCTGCATCGGGCGGCTCTTGCCTACCAGTTCTTCGAAGCTTCCCTTGTCGTCCAACTGGCGCCGCAAGTCGTGGACTTGGGTGACGTCGTAGAGGAAGAGGATCTTTTGGCGAGGCTCGCGCGGATCGTCCTGAAGGTCCGCTTCCATCCAGATCTCGCGGCCGTCATCGCTCGTCCAGCGCAGCGGGACGCGGCCGCGCATGGCGGCCGGCGCCTTGCTCATCTCCTCGAGTTCGGCGGCTTGATCGGGGCCCAGGATCGGCAGCTTACGCCAGTCCTTGCCGAGCACCTGATCTTCGGGCAGGCCGAAAAGCAGCTTCGCCGGGTCGCTGAGGAAGGTGCAGCGCTCCTGCTCGTCGGTAAGAATAGCTCCGACGCGCAGTTGATTGAGAATGAGGAGCAACTCGTCGCGGTGGCTGCGCATCAGTAGCAGCGCGCCGAAGAGCTCTCGCTCGGCGGCCTTGCGTTCGCTAACATCGCGCACCAGCACGAGCACCTCGTCGGAACCGCAGCGAGCAATGCGCGCTTCAAGCTCGCGCGGGCCGCCGTCGAGGTCGGACGCATACTCAAAGCTCCGCGGCGTGCCGTCGGTCAAGGCCTTCTCCACGTGCTCAAGGAAGCGGCGGGCGAGCGCCTCGGGCAGCACGTCGGCCAGCTTTTTGGGCTCACTGGGTTGCCCCGATTCGCTGAAGTCCAGATAGTCGCCGCCTCTTCGGATCCGGAACAGCGTGTCCGGAATCGAGCGCAACATGGCGCCCGCATCGGTTTCGGAGGCGATGAACGCTTCATGCAGACGCGCCAGCCGACGGTGGGCCAGCGCCGCGTCGCGCGCCGTCTGCAGCACCGCGCGTGTCTCCTCGTAGGCCTCGCCGAGAAGCTCGATCAGCAAAATGCGGCTTTCGCGATGGAAGACCGCAGTCGCTTCGAGGTTGCGCTCGAGTCCCGCGGCGGATACTTCGATCCAGGGACCGGAGCGGAATTGGCCGGGTCGAGGCCGGCGCCAAAAGGCATGAGCGTCGATGAGGAAGTTCTCTAGAAACGGGAAGCGCCCGCCCAGATCGAAGCTTGAGCCGGTTGAATCCGAGTGGAGCTCGAGGTACCAGCCAGGCAGTTGGTCGATCGCCTCGAAGCCGCCGTCGGGCAGCTCGCGGAAAGCCGCCAGGTCGAGGGCCGCAAACAATCCGTCGGTGATCGGTTTCGCCATGCCTAGGGCGTCAGCCGTTCGGAGAGGAGCGTGAAGATCTCGTCGACTCCGTCGCCGCTCTTGGCGCTCGCTTCGCGGCTGCGACCCATCCTAGGGCAATGCCCGCTCAACATGGAGTCGCCCCAAGCCTTCCTCGGGGCTCATCAGCTTCCTAGAACCCGACTCCAACTCGCCTCGCAGCTCCGCGAGAGGCAGGCACAGTCCCGTGGCGGGAACCCCGAGTTGCGTGAACACTTGGCCCAGTGCATGTTCCATGGCTGCTAACTCCTCGACATTCATTTCTTGAGAACGTGCTTCGACTCTTTGGTCACTTGAAGCGCGCATTCTAGATTCGGCTCGGATCGTCGCTGTCCAAGCTCCGGAGCCCAGGTCGTTGTCGTGTTGCTTTCAAATGCAAGCCCACGACCATTTCCGCAAGTCCATCCTAACCAACAGAAAAAGAATCACTTACCGTCGCACGCTGGATGTTCCCTGTTAGCGTCTGAGACAGTCGATGAGACATTGGCCTGTCTCTCCGTCGCCCTTCTGAGACAGGGCCCTGGTAAGGCCGACCCGCCTCGCGGTCGAGAGCGCCGTCTCGGCGACGCCCCAGCACCGTGAATGAGAGGGGGACCAGCGTCCAACCGTTCGGCGCAACGGGGCAAGTGTCTCAGCCGGTCGGCCCTTGAAACGCTCCTTGAAACAGAGCAGCGTTTCACGAGACCGTATCCTAAAGCGCGCCGCACGTCGGAGAATCCCCGTACCTTCCTCTTTTTCAACGCGTTGCGGGCGGGCGACTCGGTTTGGTCGGCAGCATGCACAACTCGTGTTTGGTCGAGCGAAGGCTCAACTCCAACAACAGGAGATCGCCATGAACGGCATACGCAAACAACTTTGGTTCGGGCTTGCACTTTCTTCGTTGCTCCTGGCGCCGAACCTATCGTTCGGTCAAGGACAGACGGGCAAGCTCAAGACCAAGATCAAACCGGCCACCGCGGCGGTTTGGGTGGACGGCGAATTCGTCGGGCACGCCGACCGCTTCAACGGTCCTGGACAAGCCCTTGACCTTTCGACCGGCGATCATGAGATCCGCGTCAGCCTCGTCTACTACGAGGACTACGAGACGCGGGTGAGCGTCGAGCCCGGCGAGACGACGGTCGTTAAGAGCCTGCTCGGACCCTCCGACGAAAAACACCCGAGCCCGCCCTTCGCCGAGGTGAAGATTCGCTGCAAGCCCGAGGTCAAGGCCGCAGTGATCGTCAACGGTCGATTCGTCGGCCACGCCGACGAAATGAACGGACCGATGCAAGGGCTGCTGCTGTGGCCCGGCGACCACCAGATCGAGATTCGCCACGCCGGATACGAGCCGTTCCAAACCGCCGTTCACGTCGAAGAGCCGATGGCTGGAAAGCGCATCGAGGTTAAGGCCCAGCTCGAGCCGCTTCAGCTGGCCGAGTACGCCCGTCGCTAGCAATGAGCAGTGCGTCTCATCCCGTCCGCGGGCGGAGCCGCTGGATCAGTTAAATCATTCAATAGTCCCCAGACACAGGAGAAGACACAACACCATGTACACGTCAGCAAAGCGCTTTCTTTTTTCAGCAGCGGTCGCAACCGCGTTCGCTCTGCCCGCCGCAGCCGCGGAGCCGGCCGGCGAGCTGTTCCCGCCCAACGCCAAGCCGGGCGAATGTTACACCCGCGTCTTCGTCCCGCCGGCCTACCGGACGGAGACGGAATCCGTGCTCAAGCGAGCCGAATATCAGCGCCTCGGCGTGACGCCCTCGAACTTCGTCGCCGAGAGCGAGACCGTGATGGTGCGCGGGGCGTCCGAACGCTTGGAAGTCGTTCCGGCGACCTATGAGTGGGTCGAAGAAACAGTACTCGTGAAGCCGGCAAGCAAGAAGCTGGTCCAGCTGCCGGCCGAGCTCGAGACCGTCGAAGAGCGCGTGATGGTCAAGCCCGCCCACACAGCCTGGAAGCGGGGCCGCGGTCCGATCGAAACAGTCAACAACGGCACAGGCGAGATCATGTGCCTGATCGAAGTGCCGGCCGAATACAAGACCGTTAGCCGCCGCGTGGTCAAAACGCCGGCACGCACGAGAGAAGTCGAGATCCCCGCCGAATACAAGACAATCAAGAAGCAAGTGCTAAAGACCCCGCCTTCCACTCGCAAGGTCGTCATTCCGGCCGAGTATCAGTCGGTCTCGGTGATGAAGCTCGTCCAAGAACCGAAGGTCGCCGCTACGACCGTTCCTGCCGAATACCAGAGCTACACCCGTACGGTCAAAGTTTCCGAAGGTGAGATGGCTTGGCGACAGATCCTGTGCGAGACGAACATGGATCGCGCAACGGTCATGGAGATCCAGCGCAAGCTGCAAGCAGCCAGTCACTACGGGGGACCGATCGACGGCATCATCGGCTCGGAAACGATGCAGGCGGTGCGCTCGTTCCAGAAGGCTAAGAACCTGCCCCAGGGTGGCCTGACGATGGATGCGATCCGTAGCCTCGGCGTCGCGGTCAGCGGAGCCTAGTCCGAGCTGACGCTGTTTTCAACCCTCGGAGATCGCGGCAGACGCTTCGGCTCGGCAAGCCCCGAGCCGAAGCGCGGCGCGGTCACCGTTTCCCTCGGCCCATGTTAGCGTGAGAACCAACTAGTGAATAGTGAAGGAGTCCCCAATGAAACTTCATGCTTCGACTACCCGCCGCGGCCTCCTCCGCGGCGCCGCATTGCTCCTGCCCGCGACCGCTGCCAACGCTCAGTTCGGCAAGATCCTCAAGGACGTTCTCGGAGAGGAGCCCGGCGACCTGCCCGACGGCAAGATCGTCTCCGGCCTCAAAGAAGCGCTGACCATAGGCACGGAGAACGCCGTCAAGACGACCGGCCGCGACGACGGCTACTTCATGAACGAAGCGATCAAGATCCTCATGCCCGCCAAGCTGCGAACCGTCGAGAAGGGGCTGCGAATGGCCGGCATGGGGGACAAGATCGACGAGCTCGTGCTCAGCATGAACCGCGCTGCCGAGAGCGCCGCGCCCTTGGCCAAATCGATCTTCTGGGACGCCGTCAAGCAAATGAGCTTCAGCGACGCTCGCAACATCCTCGGCGGCGGCGATACGGCTGCGACCGACTACTTCAAACAGACCACGACCGAGCCCTTGACCACGGCTTTTGAGCCGATCGTCTCGAAGTCGATGGAAGAGGTTGGCGTCACGCGGCAATACAAAGAGCTGATGGGTCGCGCGCAGTCGATTCCCTTCATGAAGACCGAAGCGTTCGACCTCGACGACTACGTCGTTGATAAAAGCCTGGACGGGCTTTTCCACGTCCTTGGCGAAGAAGAGACCAAGATTCGCAAGAACCCCGCGGCGAGAGTGACGCCGCTACTCCAGGACGTCTTCGGCTCCGTCTAAGCCGGGCGGAGTTTATCCGCGGTATCGGGAAAAAAGCCGGCTCATAGGCCGACCGGCAGAAGGAACTTCTTGCGAAACGGAATCGAGCGGGCGCCTTCGAGAGCGATTCCTCTCGCGGGGACGACGCAGCGGAGATGCGATCGCCTCGCTGTCGAGTTGAGTAGGATTTGACGTATGCGCAGCGCATGCCTCGTGCATGACAAAACGCATACGGGCTTGAGGCAGCAGCGTCGACTACGATTATCACCGCTAGTCTCAGGTCCAGGGCAGGGAGGGAGTGACCCGCGCCGTGTATGCACGACTGCATACGCGTCGCTAGCGTTTTGGGCGGCGCAGCGGCCCAAAAGGCGGGGTCGCTCCCTCCCTGCCCTGGACCGCGGTCCGCCAGCGGCGGGCCGCGCTCCTCTTCCAACCGGCTTGTTTCCCAAGTACATGTGCAGCCGAAGAGGAGAACACCGAACCGACCGTCTTGCGATACCTGCCGAGATTCGAGCGCTACGCCGTCTGCGCCCTTCTGGCACGTTACAAACGACGTTACAAGCCGTTCTCAGTGACCCAAGAAGCTGTAGCTTTCGGCGATCAGCTGGGAGATCAACTCGCCCTTTGGCCAGAGTCGGCGCGGCTGCGGCTCGACCAAATCGTAGACCGCCTGGTCTGAGGTCAGCGCCCAGGTTGCGAACAGCGAGTCGTATCGCGCGGGAGAGAGCTCCGCCTTAGCGCGCTCGATCAGCGCGAAGTCCGAGCGGCGCGGGTAGGAGATTCGGCCTGCTCGAATGCCGTGATCCGTCCGGAAGGCCTGCAGAAGGCGCTCCTGAATCGTCGTCTGGCGCGCTTTCTCAATCGGCCAGTGGCGCTTCCGGAAGGCTCGAAAGAGCCGCTCGGCCTGCCTGGGATTCCACCTCCGGTCCGTGATATAGACTAGGCGAAACTCGCCGAGCTCCTCCCACAGGCGGCGCTGACGCTCCAGGAAGGAACGCAAGCGGCGGGTGGAAAACAGCTGCGGATCGACGTAGCAGAACGAGACAAGGCGGCGCGGCGGGACGAGCCGGCGTGGAATGTGGAGCGGGAAGCGGTCGATGAAAAGGCCGCCGTTGGCCGGCAGCGCTTTCGGCGGAATCCCGCGCTGCTCGGTCAGATACTCCTTCTTCTCGGCGTCGGCGAACAGGAATCGAGCGTCGCGATGGTCGAGGACGTAGTCGAGCGTCAGCAGTCGAGTTCTGATCGCCGACGGCGGACGTCGTCTCCGGTTGCGACTTTCCGGGCTGCCAATGGCGCGGTAGAAGCGGCGCGGGGAGAGGTCATAGAGTTCGATCCCGCGCGCTCCGACGGCGACCTTGGCATGGCCCTTCTCGCTGAGCTTGCGAGCGAGCACCACCTCCGAGCGGCCTGGTTTCTGGCCGAGGAACCGGCGGAAGTGTCGGCGCAGGAAGTAGCCTCCGGCGTCTGCGGCCAGACAAAGAAACTCGGCTTCTCGCTCGGTGTATCCCCGGCGACGAAGCAGAATTGTGCGGTCGGAATCGATCAAAGCGAGAAAATCTCGACCGTGATCTCACGCTCGTCGCGAACCGGGGAGCCTCCCTGGGAGGAGTTCGAGCCCAGCGAGTAGAGCCGGAATCCGGCCTCGGCCTTGGCGGCGATCTGTCCCTTGCGATAGTGCTCGGTGGTGAGCTCGAGGCTCACCCGAGCGGTCGAGCCTTGCGCGGTCTCGTACTCGATCCGAACGTCCGGGATCTGAATTCGGCCCCGAACAACGCGCAGACCGTGACGGGCGGCGACATCGTGTTGGACTCGGCGGCGCTCGTCCTCGGCGGCCCCTTGCGCCTTGCCGAGCTGGCCGTAGACTTCGCGTTTGAGCTCGAAGTCGAGTTCGACACGCCGGACGGCACCGCCCTTTTGGCGGATCTCGGCCGCTTCGGCCTGGTACATGCGGTAGAGGGCGGCGTCGTGTTCGGCTTCGCTCGGCTTGACGAAGCCGCTGTAGTAGCGCTGTCGGGAGTCAGGATCGGAGAATTCCGCAGCCGCCTCTCTGCCGCGATCGGTCAGCGTAACGATGCGCAGTCGTTCGTTGTCCGCAGTCCGGATGTTGTGTCTTTCGATCAGCCCTTGCGCCCGCAGAGACCGGAAATCCTCACGCATCCGTGTCGAGTCGTCGGCGTATTCGAAGCGCTCCAGATCGTTTTCATCGACGATGCGAAAGCGCCCGACCTGCTGCAGCGCATCCACCTCGCTTTGCCGCAGTCGATAGACTTCGTCATGAACGCGAACGAAGTCCCGGGCGTCATGTTCGGGCAGCTCGCGATCGAGAGGGATGCGCTCGCGGTCAAGACTCCGAATCCTCGTCCGCAGCAACCACGTCCGGCCGCTTCTGCTGTCGTCGTGATCGCCTACCGCTCTCCTGTCGTTCCATGACGACGATCGTTCACGCAGGTCGTTGACTTCCCGATCAAGTCCTCGGCTCATGCGGCTGTATTCGTCCCCCTATTGAAGTGAGAGTCTTTCCAACCGGGAAAACTCAAGAAAAGAGATTTTGAGTTTTTGGCTTTCCCAGGACTCTCTATCTATGCAGGGGTTGTTCGGGTCGGGCGAGCTGCGAGGGTTCTTGGTTCTTCCTGCCGTGGCGCAGGACCGGCTGCAATTGGAACCGCCGCTTCCCGGTTATCAAGCGGAGCGAAACGCCGGCGGCAATCCTGCAAGGTGGTCGCAGGGGCCGTTGATGATGGCGATCGAGGAGACGCCTGCAGTCCGGGATCGCCGCAGCGATAGAGTTCGAAGAGACTTCAGCAACGGTCGGACAACGCCATTCTCTCTTTCCCCAACGACCGATCACGGTGTCGAAACACCGGACATTGGAGCATTGCCGCCGCCGCTCCGGCTGGCTTGGTCCGGCGCAGCGTAACCGACCGGAGCTGACTTGAAGCCGACACGACCCACAAGAACACCATCAGCAAGGAGCGTTACGACCAGAGCGTGAGCGCTAGAAAACGGCCGGATCGTAGCAAAGCCGATACCGCTCTGGCGCTCTCGGAGCACGAGCTCAGCGACCAGACCGTGCGGGGTCTGATCGACGACTGGATCGTGCCGGCGCTGGTGGAGCGGTTTCTCAGCAGCAAGAAGTCGCTTTCCGAGGCGACGCAAGAGAGGCATAATCAAGACCAATGAGATGCGCCATCTACGCCCGCTACAGCTCGGATCTGCAACGAGAATCCTCGATTGAGGATCAAATCCGCCGTTGCCGCGAATACGCCGAACGGCGCGGCTGGCTCGTCGAGGAGGACTATGTCCGCTTCGACGAAGCCGTCTCCGCCGCGGCTCTCCACGGGCGCGAGGCGCTGCAGTCGCTTGTCGCCAACGCCAAGAGGAAGCCTCGCCCCTTTGAGCGGATCCTGATCGAAGACACTTCGCGTCTCGCCCGCAACCTCGAAGACGCTTTGCGAACGATCGAGACGTTGCGCTTTAACGGCGTCTTCATCCACGCAGTCAGCCAGGGAATCGATTCGGAACACAAGACAGCGCGGCAACTTCTCACGCTGCACGGCATGATGGACGAGCAGTATCTGGTAGGGCTGGCCGACAAAGTCCATCGGGGACAGCAAGGGCTTGTTCTCCAGGGTCTGCAGCCCGGCGGTCGCTGCTACGGCTACGTCAACGTGCCGATCGAGGACCCCACTCGGCCGGGCAAGTGCGGACGCCCCGCGGTAAGCGGCGTGCGCTTGGCGATCAACGAGCAGGAGGCGAGTGTCGTACGGCGGATCTTCCAGATGTACGCCGAGGGCGACAGCCTGGCGGGTATCGCCAAGAAACTGAACGCTGAAGGAGTTGTCTCGCCGCAACCGGCGCGGCAACGGCTGCTGCGAGCCTGGTGTCCGTCTTCGATTCGGGAGATGTTGCGCAACGAGCGCTATCGCGGCGTCCAGGTTTGGAATCGGACGGTGAAGCAGCGCAATCCCGAGACGGGCCGCAAGGTGAGCCGTCGGCGTCCGGAGAGCGAATGGATGCGCGTCGAGGTGCCGCAGTGGCGTGTAGTCCCGGAGCCGCTATGGGAGGCGGTGCAGGCTGCGATAGCTGGAAAGCAGCGCTTTGGCGTGCCCTGCTGCGGCGGCCAGAATCGGACCGAGCAGAGCCGGCGCTACCTCTTCAGCGGTCTGCTTCGGTGCGGCGTTTGTGGCTCACGGATGGTGATCGTGAGCGGTCGCGGCAGAAGCAAACGGGGCTACACGCGCTACGGTTGCCCCAGTCATCGCTATCGAGGCGTGTGCGAAAACGGCCTGACAATCCGCAGAGAACGGCTCGAAGCGCAGCTGCTCGCCGCCATCGAGGAGCGAGTCCTGCGGCCGGAGATGATGGAATACGCGCTTCGCAGATTCGCGGAGCTGATGAACAAGCGCCTCCGAGAGATGCGCAAGAAGCAAGGCAGCTCGGCTATCGCCGCCCGTCAACGGGAGCGCAAGGAACTTCAGGAGAAGGCTCGAAGAATCGCCGAGGCAATCGCTGCGGCCGGTCACTCCCCAGCTCTATTGGCACAACTAGCTTCAGCGGAGTCCGAGCTGAGACGCGTGGAAAGAGACATCGAGGCGAACAAACCGCTCGACGTCGAAGCAGCGACAGCAGAGATTCGTGACTTCTTCTCGAAGAGCGTCCTGAACCTCCAAAGCGTTCTTCAGGAGGACATCGGCCGGGCCAGGTCGGCGCTGGCGAGACACATCGAACAGGTCGTGTTGACGCCTAGGCAGCAACCCAGCGGCCCCGTTTTCGAGGTATCCGGCAAGTTCGAGCTGCTTGAGAAGCAGGACGTAATGCAGATGGTGGCCAGGGACGGAATCGAACCGCCGACGCCAGCCTTTTCAGGGCTGCTTGCCGACACACGTAAGCCCTTTATTTTCAGCACAACCTACTGAGATCAAACGACTTCCCCCCAATAGGTTTTGGGATCACTTGGGATGGTCTAGGCTGGTTTCGCCTCTAGGATGTGCCTCTATTGTGCCTCGTCTTCGGGACTGCCCCGAAAGGTGGCCATCAAGCGGACTTGCGACCGTGAGTCCTGGAATTCGACGATTTCCCCGACCCTGCGGCAACACTCGGCAGGGATGGCGCATCGGGTGTAACGAGCATGATGGACGCGCCAAGATTTGTGATCGCTGTCCGTCTTCAACGACCAACTTCCCAAGGTTGGAGAGCCTGGCGCGAAGTCCATCGTGACAGGCTTTAGGGCTAGCGCACAATGGGTGCGCGGGCTCAGGAGAGACGGAACGCGCTCACTGTTGGGCAGGGGGGGACGGCCTCTAGGCCGCCCCCCGAACTGATGGAACCCATAAAAGGGGTACCAAGAACCGGAGGTGTGCCTTGCAGAGAAGAACACATGGCAATCGTCGAAAACGGCGCATTCGCCGCTTCATGGAACTCGTTAGGGATGGTCAGGTCCAGGGAGTCCGATTTGGCAACCACTGGCGCATCAACCGGCGGTTTGACTTTTGGCCAAGTTCAGGAAGAGTACTGGACCGAGGCGACCCAGAACGTTGGATCGAGGGTCGGGTGTCCTGTCCTGACGAAATGGTCGCGGTGGCACGCGGCGCACAACTTCTCCGCATGACGAAGGTCTCAAGGAAGACTCCTTGGCGCGCTCCGTGGAACGCACGCGCGGAGTCCACATTTCCCAAGGCGACGATGAGCAAAGGCGAACGCTCTTGAAGACCGACGCCGGGATGCACGTTGAGAGCTACAGAGAGGTCACCTTTCGCACCGATACCACCTTCGCTAGCCCGAGATCTGCGAGGCGATCGATGAGCGCGGGAGGGATACGTGATCGGCGTTCTGTCGGGCGCCGCCGTCAGGACGGCTCCTCGCGGCTTCGGGACGCTTTGTCTTCCTGGAGCTCTTCGAGCGGGTCGAGTTCTTTGGGACGGTGTACGGAGAAATAGACCGCGAGCGTCCCAACAAGCAGAATCGCTAGAAGACTGGTTGCCAAAGCGCGGAGGTTGACCGCCCGCAGGGCGGCCATCGCTTCGCCGGAGTCTTGAACGACTAGGGCCACCCAATCGATCTCGGGATGCACCTTCGCAAGTCCGAAGTCGGAATACCCCAATAGGGCCTCTCCGCCTCCTCTCAAGGAAACAGCGAGGTGCCCGGAGGACCGCTCTTGCAGCACCGCAGCGACTGTTTCCATTTCATCGCTCTCGCCTTGCATCCCGGGGACTGCGTCACGTGCCGCCACGATTCGGCCGTCTCGCTTGACGATCAGCGCTTTGGACCGCCCGCCGGGCTCAAGCTGCGCCACCAACGTTCCAAGCGAGGCCACATCCATGAACCCGCGTACGACGCCGATCACCCGCTTGGTCCTGTCGTCCACGATGGGAACGCTCATGGCCAGGCAATCGGTTCGAGTGATCGGGTCCCAGTGAGCGTCTGTGAGGTTGGCCGCGCCCGCATGCCCTCCGCCGTAGGAGGTAATCCACCAACTCTGGTCCCCGTGGTAGTACAGGTCCGGCTTATGGGTGGCGGCGACCGTCACGCCCAGCCGATCCGCCACAACTATTCGAGTGAAGTCTGCGTTCAGCGCGAGGTAGTCGCGCAGCGAGACGGCCAGCGGGTTTCCGACGATCGTCTCGACCACGGGCTCCGCCTGCTTCGACTGCCACTGCTGATCGATCTTCCTGTACTCGTCTTCGGCTTCGAGCTGGATTCTACTTCCGTGGGCGCGGTTCGCTGCTCGAACGGATGCAAGTATTTCGTTACGGGCTGCGAGAGCGCGTAGGTCCGCGACGTTCTCCTCCACGAAACGGGACGTCTGACTCGCCGCGTTTCGAGCCAACGTTTCCAGATAGTCCCCGGACTGCTCGATGAAAGCACCGCGGCTGCGGTCGAGCACGAGAGTCAGGTCGATTAGGATCGGAGGCACAGTGATCAACAGGGCGGTCAGCAGCACTCGGACATTGACCGTCAAGCTGACGCCGCTTGGCCTGGGCATACGAACGCCTCCACATTGATCTTACCCGGATTTCCTTAGCGCCCGACCGCAAACCATCCCGATGCACGAAGAGCCCCTACAGATTAGGCCAAGTACTGGACGCGGCTGTCGTGTCATCGCGTCCGGGCGAACGAGGCGCGACTGCAACTCGCCGTGCTGGCCTACAACCTTGGCAACCTGTGGCAACGACCGGGACTGCCGCGACGGATAAGGAGCTGGTCGCTGACGAG
>Ga0315336_1002078_pt1 | contig 32978 bp, 29 predicted proteins | sample ASW5metaG_FD_204512 | JGI IMG/M metagenome (GOLD analysis project Ga0315336, IMG submission 204512) | Ammonia-oxidizing marine archaeal communities from Monterey Bay, California, United States - ASW #5 | ecosystem: Environmental > Aquatic > Marine > Intertidal zone | place: USA: California...
AAACACTTCTTTGCAGAATCCGTTGACAATCATCGATACCGCGTCTTCTTCGGAAAGTCCGCGCTGACGACAGTAAAACAACTGGTCCTCACCAATCTTCGAGGTGGTCGCTTCATGCTCAATGGTCGCCGTGGGATTTTTTACCTCAACATAGGGGAAAGTATGTGCACCGCACCGGTCTCCCATTAACAAGGAATCGCACTGCGAGTAGTTACGGGCCTGCTTTGCCCCCTTTAAGACCTTGACCAGACCCCGATAGGCGTTCTGTCCACGTCCGGCGGAAATGCCCTTGGAGATAATCGTGCTGGAGGTATTTTCACCGATGTGCACCATCTTGGTTCCGGTATCCGCCTGCTGACAGTTATTGGTCAGCGCCACCGAATAGAATTCGCCCGTCGAATGGTTGCCCTCCAGCAGCACGCTCGGGTACTTCCAGGTAATAGCCGAACCCGTTTCGACCTGGGTCCATGAAATTTTGGCGTTGTCTCCCCGGCAAGCGCCGCGCTTGGTCACAAAATTGTAGATGCCGCCCCGGCCCTCTTCATCGCCTGGATACCAGTTTTGCACCGTGGAGTACTTGATCTTGGCATCCTTCAGCGCCACGAGTTCCACCACGGCTGCGTGCAGCTGGTTTTCGTCGCGCATGGGTGCCGTGCAACCTTCCAGGTAACTCACGTAACTGCCTTCGTCGGCAATAATCAGGGTCCGCTCGAACTGTCCGGTGTTGAGCGCATTGATCCGGAAATAGGTGGACAGTTCCATCGGGCAGCGCACACCCTTGGGCACGTAGACAAACGACCCTTCGGTAAACACCGCTGAATTCAGCGCCGCATAGAAGTTGTCACCTGGCGGCACAACCGAACCCAGGTACTCACGAACGAGTTCCGGATGGTTTGCCATGGCCTCAGAAAGGGGGCAAAAGATCACACCGACCTCAGCCAGTTTGTCCTTGAAGGTGGTGGCGACAGAGACACTGTCAAACACCGCATCAACCGCAACGCCGGCAAGGGCCTTTTGCTCTTCCAGCGGAATGCCCAGCTTGTCGTAGGTTTCCAGAAGCTTTGGATCCACTTCGTCCAGACTTTGGGGCCTGTCTTCATCGCGTTTGGGTGCCGAGTAATAACTGATCGCCTGAAAGTCGATAGGCGCGTAGTGAACGTGGGCCCAGTCAGGGGTCTCCATTTCCTGCCACCGGCGGAACGCGTCAAGCCGCCATTGCAAAATAAAATCGGGCTCCGATTTTTTCCCTGACAGAAAACGGATCACACTTTCATCAAGGCCGGGCGGCAGAGTCTCCGCTTCGATGTCAGTAACGAAACCTTCCTTGTACTCGCGCCCAACCAGTTCGTTCAGTTCTTTAACTGCGGTATTCACTTGCTTCTCTCAGGTCTGAAATCAGTAGGGATCGGCTTACTTGAGTTGTCCGATGGCCGGGTCGGCTTCCACCACAACGGTCTTGAGACGTCCGGTGCGTAGGCCTTCGCGCACCGCCTCCTGACGCTCCGCCACCGCGATCACCTCCGGTCGGTGCACCAGCTCGCCAAGGGTGATGCCGTTCAGAAATTCGAAAATCTTGTCGCTAAGCTCTTTCCATAACTCGTGGGTAAGGCATTTCTCACCGTCAAGACAATCCGAGTTGCCGCCGCAGCGGGTCATGTCGGCATTCTCATCGACCGCAGAAATCACCTCCGCGATTGAGATCGCATTCATCTTTTTCGCGAGCCGATAGCCCCCGCCGGGCCCCCGGGTGCCCCGAACCAGCCCGGCCTTTCGTAACTTGGCAAACAATTGTTCCAGATAAGAGAGCGAAATCTCCTGATTCACCGCAATATCCTGTAACGTAACCGGTCTTTTGCCTTCCTGCAGGGCAAGGTCGAGCATCGCCGTCACGGCATAACGGCCCTTAGTTGTCAGCCTCATTGGTCTTGACTCCCTTTAGTTTTCTCAAATGAAGAAAGATTATTGGTGAACAAGCGGCCTTTCCTGGGGAGATATTCGGCCGTCGGGACTTGCCACTAATTACCAAGCGTTATTATAGGGATTTTGCTGTGAAAACCAAGTAAAACAGTTGGATTTCGGTCTCAGTGAGGAGCCGCCAGCCACTTTGTCTGTCATTCGGCGGAAAGCGTCAACGAGAGCCGTGCCGACGCAACAGCGATACTGCCAGAACAATCCCGCCGCCGAGGGTTAGTCCGGTGGCTAAAAGATCTGTGATGATACCCAGATCCAAAGACCGGGAGACGAGCGATACAGCAATCGCCCCGAGCAATAGCGCGGCCCCTGCAGCGAGGCCATTACGCTGTCGGGCGCACGCTTTAAGCGCGCGCTCCAGCGATGTTCTTTCCTCATCGTCACCGGTGCGGATATAAAGCTCGCCGTCACGCTGTCGGCGCAACAACTCGTGCATCAGTCCTGGCAGCTCCGGCAGCAAGGGCAGGACTGCCGGTAGCTCGCGACGAAGCGTTTTCATAAACGCTCTTGGCCCGATCTGTTCGCGCATCCACCTTTCCAGGTACGGCTTGGCTGTCTCCCATAAATCCAGCTGCGGGTACAGCTGTCTACCGAGGCCCTCGATATTGAGGAGCGTTTTCTGCAGTAGCACCAACTGGGGCTGAACAGGCATATCAAAACGCCTCGCCACCTGAAACAGCCGAAGCACCAGATGGCCAAAGGAAATCTCACTGATGGGGCGCGCAAAAATCGGCTCGCAAACGGTGCGCACCGCCGCTTCGAATTCATCGACCCGGGTTGACGCAGGCACCCAACCCGCGCGCAGGTGCGCCATCGCCACCGCCCGGTAGTCGCGGTTGAAAAAAGCCAGCAGGTTCTCGGCAAGATACTGTTTATCCGTCTCACCCAAAGTGCCCATGATCCCGAAATCCACGGCCCGGTATTGCCCCTCTTGGCTGACGAAGATGTTCCCCGGATGCATATCCGCGTGAAAAAACCCGTCGCGAAAGGCCTGGGTAAAAAAGATCTCCACACCATTATGGGCAAGCTTGCGAAGATCAACCCCCGCCCTTTTTATGGCATCAACGTCTCGGATCGGAATGCCGTCGACACGCTCCATCACCAGCACTTCGCGTCGACTGTGTTCCCAGTAGACCCGGGGCACATAAATCATTTCCGAGTCTGGAAAATTGCTGCGCAGCTGGCTGGCGTTAGCGCCTTCACGCATCATGTCCAGTTCATCATGAACCGTCTTGTCATAGTCGGCCACAACCTCAAGCGGGCGCAACCGCTTGGCGTCTGGCCAGTGCCGGTCTGCAAGACGCGCCACTTGATAGAGCAGTGCCAGATCCTGATCGATCACCTCCTCAATCCCGGGGCGAAGCACCTTGACGACCACCTCGGTGCCGTCTTTGAGGGTCGCTCCGTGAACCTGGGCCACTGAGGCTGACGCCAGCGGTTCGAGCTCGAAACTGGCAAAGTGTTCGCTAATGGGCGCGCCCAGCGATTGCTCAACCAAACCCTGGGCCAACGCTCCGGGAAAAGGAGGCACATCGTCCTGCAGGCGGATTAACTGCGCAGCAATGTCGGCGGGAAGCAGGTCGGGGCGGGTCGACAGGGCCTGGCCGAACTTGACGAAAACAGGGCCGAGCTCTTCCAGTGCTTCGCGCAGCCGCTGGCCCCGCTCGGCGGAACGGTCACAAAACCAGAAGCCCGGCAGAAGCCAAAGCGTAAAGCGGTAGGGACGTAAGAGGTGCAGGCGAAATACGAATTCATCCAGCCCGTGCCGAACCAGAACATGGACGATGCGCAGCAAGCGCCAGGAACTACTACGGCCCATGGGGGTTTATCCGGGTTTGGCGGCAGCCTTCAACCGCTCGATCCGCTGCTGCAGGCGCGCCATATCGTCACGCAGCGTTTCAACGTTATCGATAAAACGCTCTGCACGGGGTCTGCTTGCCAGAAGACGCGTTTCCTCGACCAGCGTTTCGGCAAGACCTGCTGCACCGGAATCCGCCGCACCTTTTGCCCAACGGCTCAGGGCCCGCGCTCCATTAGCAGCCTTGTGCGCCAAAGTGTCCCCCAGTATCTGCGCGAGCGCTTCCTCGGGATCCCAATCCAGCGCCGAGAACAGGGCCTTGATATCAAGCATCGACTGGGCATCACCCTCGATCCGGACCGAACCGTCTCGAACAATCTGGGGATCAGCACCGCGACGGCAAAGTTGCATCAGGGCGCCCGGTGTGCCCGAGACGGTAATATCAGGCGCCTCGTCAGGCGTACCTACCACACGGATAGCACCGTCGCTCACGGCGGCGTAACCGGTCACATCCAGGCCCCGAATCGAGACAGCAACGACTCGACCCTCGAGATTGCGCAGATGCTCATCGGCGCCCGAATCGCGGATGACACGGTTCAAAATACCTTCCAGGCGAAGTGCGATGGGATTCACGGGTGCAGGTCTCAGTAACGAAAGCCGGTATGCACGGCCACGATCCCAGCATTGAGGTTGTGATAACCCACATCTTCAAGCCCAGCATCGGTCATCATCTGGCTCAAGGTGTCCTGATCGGGGTGGCGTCTGATGGACTCGACCAGATAGCGGTAACTGGCTTCGTCGCCGGTGACCATCCGCCCCAGCGGCGGGATCACAGAGAAGGAAAAAAGATCGTAGGCGCGTGATAACAACTCTGAAACCGGATGCGAAAACTCGAGTATCAGCACACGTCCACCAGGCTTGAGCATGCTCGCCATTGATGCCAGGGCTTTGGGGATGTAGGTCACGTTGCGAAGACCAAATGCAATGCTCACACAGTCAAACTGATGCGGCGCGAAGGGCAGCGTCTCAGCATCGGCGAGCAGCAACTCGATGTTGGGACTGATGCCTTTGTCGAGCAACCGCGCACGGCCACACTCCAGCATGCCCGGATTGATGTCGGTCATCACGACCCGACCCGACGGACCCACCAGGCTTGCAAACCGTGTCGTCATGTCGCCGCTGCCAGCGGCAACATCGAGAACATGTTGTCCTACGCGCACGCCGCTTCGGGCCACGGCGAAATCTTTCCACAGCCGGTGAGTGCCCAGAGACATCAGATCATTCATCAGATCGTAACGACCTGCGACCGAGGTGAAAACCTCTCCGACCTTGTCCGCCTTCTGTGCTGACGCTACCTCACTAAAACCAAAATGTGTTGACCCCTCGTTCATCGAAGGGCTATTTCACTGGTGTCAGCGGAGGTGCTCATGCCCTAGGCTGACGTTCGTAACCCGCCTTTTCCAGTTCCTCGAGATAAGCCTGCCAGTAGTCTTCCTGCCGGGATCCGAGTTCGTAGAGCGTTTCCCAGGAGTAGATGCCCGAATCGTGTCCATCATCGAAAACGAGTTTCACTGCGTAAGCCCCGACCGACTCAACCGCTGAAATATTGACATTCTCTTTGCCGGTCTGCAGGACTCCCTGTCCCGGTCCGTGACCCCTGACCTCGGCAGATGGGGAAAAGACTCTCAGGTATTCACAGGAAAGGTTAAAGAGGCTATCGTCATTGAACGCGACTTCCAGCGTGCGCGACTGCTGGTGCAGCACGATTTTGGTGGGACGGGGCTTGGCTGTCATGATGAAAGGCTCGCGTGAATATTAATTGACATGCCGAAGAACGATTCACGGACGAGAACCGCCCAGGGGCAGTTAACGCTGGTGCAGCGTGGCTGCGACTTCCTCGGCGAAGTAAGTCAGTATCGCATCCGCGCCGGCGCGCTTGAACGCGAGCAGCGATTCCATCACCACGGCATCACGATCCAGCCAGCCGTTATTGGCAGCGGCGCACAGCATCGCGTACTCCCCGCTGACCTGATATACAAAGGTCGGTACACCGAACTCCTGCTTCACCCGAAGCACGATATCGAGGTAGGGCATTCCCGGCTTGACCATCACCATATCCGCACCTTCGGCTAGGTCGAGCTCGATCTCCCGCAAAGCCTCGTCGCTGTTCCCGGGATCCATTTGGTAGGTGTACTTGTTTCCTCCGCCTAGATTTCCGCCCGAACCCACCGCGTCACGAAACGGCCCGTAAAAGGACGAGGCGTACTTCGCCGAATAGGCGAGGATCCTGGTATTCACCAAACCTTCGTCCTCCAGCGCCTGGCGGATGGCGCCGATCCGCCCATCCATCATGTCCGACGGGGCCACTACCTGTGCACCTGCGCGGGCGTGACACAGCGCCTGGCGGACCAGGGTTTCCACTGTGGCGTCATTGGTTACGTAGCCTGAGTCATCGAGCAGGCCGTCCTGTCCGTGACTGGTGTAAGGGTCCAGTGCGACATCGGTGATGATGCCCATATCAGGCACCTCCTCCCGTAGCGCGCTGACCACTCTCGGAACGAGTCCATCGGGGTTAAACGCCTCCTTAGCATCGGCGGTCTTGCGACTGGCATCCACAACTGGAAACAGCGCAATGGCACGAATGCCGAGATCGTCGAGTCTTTTGGCCCGCTCCAGCAGAAGATCGAGGCTGACCCTTTCAACACTGGGCATGGAAGGTACGGCCTCGCACACTGCCGACCCCTCGCAGACAAAGACCGGCTGAATGAGATCGTCAACGCCGAGTGTGCTCTCACGCACCAGCGCACGGCTGAAGGCATCTTTACGAAGACGGCGCATCCGTGAAAGAGGATAAAAACCCATCGAACCCTCCTGGCCGTTATCAGCTACGGGCGCGCCGTTTCTTGGCCGTTTTCTTGGCGGGCGCTTTCCTGGTGGCCGATTTCTTGGTGACCTTCTTGGTTACTTTTTTCTTGGTCGAGACTTTCTTGGCGGCTTTCTTGGAGACCTGCTTGGCGACCTTCTTAGCTGCCTTCTTTTTTGAGGTTGCTTTTTTAGTCGTTTTTTTGGTGACCTTCTTGGTTACTTTTTTCTTGGTCGAGGCTTTCTTGGAGACCGGCTTGGCTGCCTTCTTTTTTGAGGTTGCTTTTTTAGTCGTTTTTTTGGTGGATACTTTTTTCGCTGGCGCCTTTTTGGCCGGGGATTTGTCAGACTCCCCGACAGATGCTTTTCCGGCACCGGCTTTCGCCTTGGACACCTCGGCACGATGAGCGGCCGGGCGTAATTGCGTTTGCGACTCCTGCAGAACCACGACTTTTTTGTCCAGGGGCCGGATCTCCGTGTCGACCACTTCGCAGATAGCAGCGAAGATTCCAGCGATGTCGCTTGAGGCCGGAATCGTGCGCAGTTTGTGCTGCGCCCGGTAATAGGAGATCAACGGTGTGGTGTCGCGTTCATAGGCCTGTAGTCGGGCACGGACAGTTTTTCCGTTATCGTCAGATCGATGCTCGAGTTTTTTGCCCCCGCACTGGTCGCAGACGCCTTTCTTGGCCGGCGGTAAAAAGAAACGGTTGAAGATGGCGCCGCACTTAGCACAGCTAAGACGGCCTGTGATCCGCTTCACCACGACATCGTTGTCCAGCGCAAAATGCAGCACCAGTTGCAAAGGACGGCCGAGCCATCCGAGACGCGTATCCAGTTCCTGAGCCTGGGGAATGTTGCGCGGAAACCCATCGAGCACGAATCCGCGGCGACTTTCAGTGCCCCGCAGCCGGTCTGTGACGGCATCGATGACGATGTCGTCTGACACCAGCTTACCCGCTGCCATGACCGCCGCGACCTTCTTGCCGATCTCGGTCTTATCCGCCACCGCTGCCCTCAGAATGTCTCCGGTAGAGATCTGTGGAACACGGTACTTCTCGGCCATCATCTTGGCCTGGGTACCTTTTCCCGAACCGGGAAACCCGAGCAAAACAATCCTCATACTGCCCTCTCTGCAAACGTAGCGGGCGCCTTTCAGGACAACCCGTTTGGAACCCCCGCTGCTCCCTTGACCAGCCGTTTGATGGCGCGAAGGGTCAAAAAATCGGGGCGTACACTATAGTGACCTTTTGACAGCTGTCAATGGATCGCTATCAAATAAGAGGTGCTTTGGGCTAGCGCAAACACAATCCATAGGTTGGGGCCCAGCGCCAGGGCTAGAATATTCGGCCCGGATCGCAGTCGGCCGCCTCGTGCCACCGACAAGGCTCCGGCACCAGCACAGGTTTTGCAATTTTAGAGACGACATATGGGAAAGACCAAAAATGCCTTTTACGCACAGTCAGGCGGTGTCACCGCTGTCATCAACGCCAGTGCCTGCGGGGTTATCGAAACGGCCCGGCAGCATCGCGAGCATATCGGCAAGGTCTTCGCAGGCCGTAACGGGATCATCGGTGCGCTAACCGAGGACCTGATCGATACCGGCAAGGAAAGCAAAAGCGCTGTTGCGGCGCTCAGGACAACACCGTCGGGCGCTTTTGGCTCATGCCGTTACAAACTGAAAAGCCTTGAAGAAAACCGGGCCGAGTACCAGAGACTGATTGACGTCTTCAAGGCTCATAACATCGGTTATTTTTTCTACAACGGGGGCGGTGATTCGGCAGATACCTGCCTCAAGGTATCGCAACTTTCCCAGACCGCGGGCTATCCGATCCAGGCTATTCACATTCCCAAGACAGTCGACAACGATCTGCCGATCACCGATAACTGCCCGGGCTTTGGATCGGTTGCCAAATACATTGCGGTGTCAACCCGCGAGGCGAGTTTCGACGTGGCGTCCATGGCAAAAACCTCCACCAAGGTATTTATCATTGAAGTCATGGGGCGCCACGCCGGTTGGATTGCCGCCGCCGGAGGCATGGCAAGCGACGACAATACGCCTATTCCCATCGTGATTCTCTTTCCGGAAGTCGCCTTCGACCGAAAGCGGTTCATGGCGCTGGTCGATCAGAAGGTAAAGCGTTTCGGCTACTGTTCCGTGGTGGTTTCGGAGGGGGTTCGCAGCAGCGATGGAGGCTTTCTCGCCGACCAGGGCCTGCGCGATGCTTTCGGCCACGCCCAACTCGGCGGCGTGGCGCCGGTTGTCGCCAGCATGGTAAAAGAGGACCTTGGCCTCAAGTATCACTGGGCGGTCGCGGACTACCTGCAGCGCTCAGCTCGGCACATCGCCTCGGCATCCGATGTGGCCCATGCTTATGCCACCGGTGTGGCGGCTGTTGAAATGGCGCTCGCTGGCAAAAATGCGGTGATGCCGACGATCGTTCGCTTGTCTGATAAGCCTTACCGCTGGAAAGTGGGGGAAGCGAGCCTTAAGCGGGTTGCCAACAAAGAGAAAATGATGCCCCGCAGTTTCATCAGCTCCAATGGGTTCGGCATTACAGCGCGCTGCAGACGCTATCTGGAGCCGCTCATCCGTGGTGAGGACTACCCTCCCTACCACAGGAACGGGCTGCCAAAGTACGTCCGGCTAAAAAACGTGGCGGTCAGGAAAAAACTTGCCGAAGCCTTTGAGGTCTAGAGCACCACTCACGCCTACTGTGTGCACCTAAGGGTGTAAGAATTCAAAATGTCCATGCCTGCATCAGAACCTACCGCCCAGACCATCGACACCGAACCTTTCTACGCCACGCAAGGTGATGAGGTCGCCCTCTTCGAGGCAGCCTGGCACAACCAGTTGCCGGTGCTGCTCAAGGGGCCTACCGGCTGCGGCAAGACGCGGTTCATGGAATTCATGGCGTGGCGGCTCAAGCGCCCGCTTATCACCGTATCGTGTCACGATGACCTCACAGCGGCAGACCTCGTCGGGCGCTACCTGATCGTCGGCGGGGAAACCCGGTGGATAGACGGACCACTTAGCCAGGCGATCCGCGTAGGGGCCCTGTGCTACCTTGACGAGATCGTCGAGGCCCGCAAAGACACGACGGTCATCATCCACCCGCTTGCCGATGACCGTCGACAGCTTCCCGTTGAGAAGACGGGTGAAGTGCTTAATGCATCGCCTGAGTTTTGTCTTGCCATATCCTATAACCCCGGGTACCAGAGCGTGCTCAAGGATCTAAAACAGAGTACCCGGCAGCGTTTCGTTGCGATCGATTTTGATTATCCTGATGAAAAGCTCGAGCGGGATATCGTGGTGCACGAGTCGGGTATTGACCGCGAGACCGCGGCACAGCTCGTGCGATTTGCCGGGATGACCCGGAATCTCAAGGGTAACGGACTGGAAGAGGGTGCAAGCACCCGCTTACTGGTGCATGCCGCAAAGCTGATGGCGAGCGGCATCGACGCCAATACCGCCTGCCGGTGTGCGATCGCCGAATCCCTGACCGATGAGCCGGAGATGCTGGCAGCCATCAAGGAGCTTGGGGGCTCGCTGTTCTGAAAGGCCCCGCGAAAGTCGCTTGGGGTTCTACAATACTCGCTCTAAACATTGGACACCCTTTGGGGGCTGATTGACAAATCATCAGCGATGACTGAACACCACCAAAAACCCGTTCTCGGCATCATCGGCGGCAGCGGCCTTTACGAGATTGATGGACTCGAAGACGTCCGTTGGGAAAAAGTTGCCTCGCCCTGGGGCGAACCTTCGGATGAGCTACTTTTGGGCACACTGGATGGAATCCAGCTGGTCTTTTTGCCGCGGCACGGCCGGGGTCACCGCTTTAGCCCGAGCACAATCAACTATCGCGCCAACATCGACGCCTTAAAACGCGCTGGAGTAACCGACATTGTTTCGCTCTCTGCGGTCGGTTCTTTCCACGAACATCTCGCGCCGGGCACATTTGTGATCGTCGATCAGTTTATCGATCGGACCTTTGCGCGGGAGAAAAGTTTTTTCGGCACCGGCATGGTAGCCCACGTCTCCATGGCGCATCCTGTCAACACGAGACTTGGTGACTGGTGCGAAGCCGCCTGCAAATCTGCGGATATACCGATGCAGCGCGGCGGTACCTATCTCGTAATGGAAGGCCCGCAGTTCTCGACCCTGGCGGAGTCCAACCTCTACCGGCAGTGGGGCTGCGATGTGATCGGCATGACCAATATGCCGGAAGCCAAACTTGCCCGCGAGGCTGAGATTCCCTACTGCACGGTCGCGATGGTGACCGACTATGACTGCTGGCATCCGGATCATGACAACGTTGAGGTCGACGCGATCATCCAGGTCCTGCTGAATAACGCGGATAAGGCACGCCAGCTTGTCCGGACTGTCGCGGGCAGGATGGCAGAACGCCCTGCTGTGTGCCCCTCGGGTGATGATCGCGCCCTGGAGACTGCCCTGATTACCCATGCTGATGCCCGGGACCCCGTACTGCTGGAAAAACTCGATGCGGTCGCGGGGCGCCTGATCAAGGGAGCAGCATAAATGGCCAACAAGATCCAAGACCTGATCCGCTCACTGCCAGATTACCCCAAGAAGGGAGTCATCTTTCGGGATATCACAACCCTGCTGCAAAGCCCCTCGGGTTTTCGCCAGGCAGTGGATGAACTGGTTCAGCCTTTTGCGGGCACCGGCATCAACTGTGTCGCCGGAATTGAGGCACGAGGCTTTATCCTCGGTGGTGCGGTAGCACACCAGTTATCCGTGGGTTTCGTCGCGATCAGAAAAAAGGGCAAACTTCCCTGGCAAACCATGTCGGTCGAGTATCAGCTGGAATACGGCAGCGACGAAGTCGAAATCCATACTGACAGCCTGGAGGCGGACCAGAAGGTCCTGATTATTGACGACCTCATTGCGACCGGTGGTACCGCCTGCGCGGCGGTTCAGCTGGTGCGCCAAGCCGGTGCCGAAGTGGTGGGGGCGAGTTTTGTGATTGACCTTCCCGACCTTGGCGGCAGCGAAAAACTTGCGACGATGGACGTTCCTGTCCGCACACTCATCAGTTTCGAGGGGGAATAGATCCACCCGGTCATCGGTCGTCACCAAAGTGCTAACCGTTCTGAGGTAACACGAGCGGGGGCTTGCCGGCCCTGCGGCGAATTGCGTCCATCGCCCGATGGACGGTAGGGGTACGGATAATTTTCCTTTCCAGGTCTCGCTTGCCGGGGAAATCCAACAGGCTGATGCCGATAAGAAGCGTGAGTACACCTTGGCCTGGCAAAACCAGCATGGCGAGACCCATCAATACCAGAACCACCCCGAGAGCATTCTTAACCAAAAGGCCGACCCAACGCAGAGTTGGATGGCGTTGACGCCAAGCACCCATGGGCGCCTCATCGCGCACAAAATAATCAGGACTCATCCGGCCGATAGCAATAAAAATCAGCGCCGCGTAGATTACAGCCAGCAGCAAAGAAGCAATGACCACCGCTCCAGTCACTCCCGGGTGTGCTGCTATCCAGGCAAATAGTTCTGAAAGCATGGCTTACCCCGACGGGTATATCTGACGTTGTTTTTCAGGGTGATCCTGGGCGTTACCGAAACAGCAGAGTAGCAACCCCTCCCATGCAAGCAAACGCTGAGCAATAGCTGGATTACGGCGAAGGTCAGTAGGTCGCAAAACTAAGACTATACTGCCTGCCTCCATCAAACGCATACCCCGCCGTACACCCTATGGAAGGCCTGTTAACTGCAGATGAGATCCAGAAGCGCCTGGACGAGATGCTGGATGCAGTGTTGTCTTCCGGGCGCAATACTGCGCGACCCGCGGGACAGCTCGCGCTTTGCAGTGCGGCGCAGCAGGAATTTGTGCTGCATTGGCTTGATGTGATCATCCGTACCAATTCTGAACTCGGCTTTCAGTTCATCGTAAACGTCCCTCGGGCCTTTGCCGTGATGGGCCTTGACCATGTCGAGAACTGGGTTGTTCATGCTATGGACGTTTATGACCAGCAGGGTCTTTATCCCGGAAGTCAGGCGCTTGCAGCCATCGACACCTTTATAGAAATCCAGGGCCAAAACGAGTATGCGGCACGCCTTGACGACACCAAGGTCTCGATCCTGAGTCACTACCTGCGCGGCCTTTCTGCAAGGCCGCTGCGGGTGAAAACCGCGGATACGGCCTACACCGATACCGAAGCGGTTTATCTTCCCCCTTTCATCACCGAGTTCCAAAGCCCGGAAGAAAACGCTGCCCTGTATCGTCTGACTGCCACGCAACTGTGGGCCCAGATGCACTTTGGTACTTTTCGGCGTGAAAGCCCAAAAGCGCCCATGCTGTCACAGACGCTGGATCGTTACGCGGATCCCAAGCGCGCCCGGCAACTCTTTCAGCATCTCGAACAGATACGGCTGGACGCCTGTGTGCGACGAGCCTTCCCGGGCCTAGCACGACAAATGGATCGGCTACAGAGTGTGTCTTCAGAAGCCAATGATCAAACACGTGCCCTTGCCGCACCGCTTCTTCAACCAGACGCAACGGTTCAGGATACTTTAGCGCTGCTTGATGACCTCTATGAGGATGCTCCCAGGCTGCCCCCAGCGCCGCCGTGGGCAGGCGAGATCGATATCGCCCGTGCGGAAAAAATAAGTGCTGCCCGTATCGAGCGGGAAACCCGACAGTTGACCAAGGCGCTTTCCGAGTTGCTGGCGTCAACGCCGAACCCCGCCGGACAAACCGACGAAGTCACTCTGCAAAAGGATAGAGCGGTCGGCGAGCGACCGGGTGAAACCGAATCTTTCGTCATCGGCGTAGGCGATCAAACACTCCAAGCTCCTGAAGAAATTAACGACCTGCTGCGTTCGATACACCTGGATTTTGAGGAAGTTTCCCTGCCCGGACTGAGCACGACATCGGGGAGTCAAGCCTACGATCCGAGCGCCCAGCCAGACACCAGTGATGCCGCGGAAAGCACCGAACAGGCAACAGATGAAACTGTCTTTCTCTATGATGAATGGGACTTTCGGCGCCGTCACTACCGCAAGGACTGGTGTGTTCTGCGGGAACGCGATATGCCCGCTGGGCAGGCGGCTTTTTACGCACAAACTATTGAAAAATATAGAGGTTCCGTCTACACCCTACGCCGCGGCTTTGAGGCGTTGCGAGCCCGGGTCCAGCGGGTCAAGCACCAGCAGATCGGTGACGAGATCGATCTGGATGCGCTGGTTCGTGCCCGAATCGATGCCCTCAAGGGCGAGGAGATGAGTGAGCGCATCCTGTCGCGGCTGGACCGGCGCGAACGTGATATTGCGGTCGTTTTCATGGTCGATGTCAGCGGCTCTACCAAAGGCTGGATCAACGATGCAGAACGCGAGTGCCTGGTGCTTTTGTGTGAGGCTTTGCAGATTCTGGGCGACCGCTACGCGATTTACGGGTTCTCCGGGATGACGCGCAAACGCTGCGAACTCTATCGGATCAAGCACATCAACGAATCATACTCAGACGAGGTCAGGGCGCGCATTGCGGGGATTGAGCCAAGAGACTACACCCGCATGGGCGTAACTATCCGTCACCTGACCCAACTGCTGAATGATGTCTCGGCGAGAACTCGCCTCCTTATCACGCTCTCCGACGGCAAGCCCGATGACTATGACGGTTACCGCGGGGAGTACGGCATTGAAGATACCCGACAGGCACTCGCCGAAGCCAAACGTACCGGGATTCATCCCTTTTGTATCACCATCGATCAGCAAGCGCGCGAGTACCTTCCGCACATGTATGGAGCCGTGAATTACACCCTGATTGATGACGTCCGACAGCTGCCAATCCGGGTCTCGAGCATCTACCGCCAACTCACCGTTTGAGCGAGCCGCATTTTCCAACTGGTTTTGGCGCCATCCCCAAAAAAATTTGACCTCCCTATATGTTGGGCGTATTCTTTCGACGACGCCACAACATATAGTGTTTCCGACCAGGCCTACCCATAATTATGTGGCGTAATCGATTTCTAACGTTTTAGTACCGATGTAAAAAAGAGTTCGGAGTAGGCTTTTGCGCTTCGAACCTGAGGGGCGTTTATGCCCGCAAGACTACCGGCAAACACTTAACCATCAATGAAAACAGCCGCCTCACCGAACACATCAGGCCCGGTCGAAGAAGTCCCCCTCCAAAGTGCTTCGGTCGATATCTGGGATAAGAAGTACCGACTGAAAACCAAGTCCGGCGACGCCCTGGACCAGGACATCGACCACACTTACCAGCGTATCGCGAAAGCACTCGCAGAAACCGAGGAGTCCGAAAGACAACAGGAGTGGTTTGAGGCTTTTTTGTGGGCGCTTCGCAATGGCGCTATCCCGGCGGGCCGGATTATTTCCAACGCCGGAGCACAAGAGCACAAGCCGGCCACCAGCACGATCAATTGCACCGTATCGGGCACGATCCCGGACTCAATGAACGGCATTCTCGGGCGTACCCACGAGGCCGGGCTGACCTTGAAAGCAGGCTGTGGCATCGGTTATGAGTTCTCGACCCTGCGCCCCAAGGGCGCTTTCGTCAGCGGCGCCGGCGCCTACACCTCCGGGCCGCTTTCTTTTATGGATATCTACGATGCCATGTGCTTTACGGTGTCTTCGGCCGGGGGCCGCCGGGGCGCACAGATGGGCACTTTTGATATCGCCCACCCTGACATTACCGACTTTATCCGTGCCAAGCGGGAAGACGGCCGGCTCCGCCAATTCAACCTATCCTGCCTCATCACCGACGGGTTCATGGAGGCCGTTCGGGACGACGCAGACTGGGAGCTGGCATTCCCCGCCAATGAAGCTGACCTTGCCGAAGCCGACGCTCGCATTGTCTGGCGCCACTGGCCGATGACTGAAGGTTACCGTACCAACGAAACGGGTGAGGTGGCCTGCAAGGTGTATCGATCGATCCCGGCCCGCCGGCTGTGGAATCTCATCATGGCCTCAACCTACGACTACGCCGAGCCGGGATTCATCCTGATCGACCGCATTAACGAGATGAACAACAACTGGTTCTGTGAGGATATCCGTGCAACAAATCCCTGCGGCGAACAACCGCTGCCGCCTTACGGCAGTTGTCTTCTCGGTTCGGTCAACCTGACGCGGTTCGTGGACACACCGTTTACTGACGGCGCGAGTTTTGATTGGGAACGCTTCAGGAAAGTCGTTAGTGTCTTCTCACGTATGCTGGATAACGTCGTTGAGATCCATGGCCTGCCGCTTGAGCAGCAGGGTGAAGAGATTCGCCACAAACGCCGCCACGGTATGGGCTTTTTGGGGCTGGGCTCGACGCTGACCATGCTGCAGATGAAGTACGGGGATGAACCCTCTCTGGAATTCACCGAGCGGGTTGCGCGCGAGATGGCAGAGGTTGGTTGGGAAACCGGCCTTGCGCTTGCCCGTGAGAAGGGCGCTGCGCCGATTATGCTCGACACCTTTGAGGTGACGGCGCAGATGCTTGCTCAACGTCCGGAAATGGCTCGGGACGGCTATAAAGCAGGGGATAAGGTTCGCGGCTCCGTGCTGATCGCCAAATACAGCCGCTATATGCAGCAGTTTGACGCGGAACTCACCGACCAGATCGCGGAACACGGCGCCCGCTACAGCCATCACACCTCGATCGCACCCACGGGAACGATCAGCCTGTCTTTGGCCAATAACGCGAGCAACGGCATCGAACCCTCTTTTGCCCATCTCTACAGCCGGAATGTCATTCGTGAAGGTCGCAAAACCAAAGAGAAGGTGGACGTCCTCTCCTATGAATTGCTGGCCTATCGCGCTCTGATCAACCCGGATGCGGCGCCCGGCGGCGAGGGACCTAATGCCTTGCCGGACTACTTCATCAGCGCGGATGACATCAATCCCCGTCAGCATGTCGATGTTCAGGCAGCCGCGCAAAAGTGGATCGACTCCTCTATCTCGAAGACCGCCAACGTCCCGACCGATTTCCCCTTTGAGGACTTCAAAGATATCTACATGTACGCCTACGAGAAAGGACTCAAGGGCTGCACGACCTTCCGCTTTAACCCGGAAGTCTTCCAGGGAGTACTGGTCAAGGAAGAAGATCTCGAAAACACCACGTACCGTTTCACGTTGGACGATGGTGAAGTCCTCGAAGTCAAGGGCAACGAAGAGATTGAATACGATGGCGAAGTGCATACCGCAGCGAACCTCTTTGATGCGCTCAAAGAAGGCTATTACGGCAAGTTCTAACTTCGTTAAGCCGAACTGCTGAATCAGGAAACCAGGCCATGGCCATCAAGATCGCCAAACCCATATCTGAATTTGAAGTGGTATCGCCCGATATACCAGAACCGGCTGCTGAACAACCGGAAGTTTCAACACTCGTCGTAGATACTGACGGGCTGCCGGCCAATGTGGTGCAGATGCACGAGAAGGTCGAGCGGCCCGAGATGCTGGTCGGCAGTACCTACAAGATCAAAACGCCGCTATCGGATCATGCGCTTTATGTCACGATCAACGACATTGTTCTGAATCCGCAGACGCCCTATGAAAAGCGCCGGCCGTTTGAGATTTTCATCAATTCGAAGAACATGGATCATTTCCAGTGGATTGTTGCGCTCACGCGGATCATCTCAGCGGTATTTCGCAAAGGTGGTGACGTGACTTTTCTGGTGGAAGAGTTACGCAGCGTTTTCGATCCGCAGGGCGGATATTTCAAACGCGGCGGCAAGTACACCCCTTCGCTGGTAGCGGAGATCGGTGATGCGATTGATAGCCACATGCGCATGATCGGGATGATCCGCGATGAAGGCTTGGATGAACATCAGCAAAAGCTCATCGACCAAAAGCGTCGCGAGTTTGAAGAGCATAGCCAGTCGGCCAGCACCATTGCAGATGCTGCTGATGAGTCGCCGGCCTTTCCCCCTGAAGCCCGCCTTTGCCTCAAATGCCAGACCAAGGCAACCGTCCTGCTGGATGGCTGCATGACTTGTCTCAACTGCGGCGACTCCAAGTGCGGCTGATCACCTAGGCCTTCTGTCTCCCAAACACCGCTAGCAGCTTTGTCCGGAAGCTGGCTCATCAGGTCAATCTAGGCAATAGTGCGATCCGCTACATAACACTTTGCTTTCAGTCGGGTGTTAATTCATCATTACGGGATGCGAGTCACGCTTCTGGCCAAACGGATCTGGAATTGGTACATCCGCCTTTTTCATATCCGGTCAATACCTTGCGTGCTCACAGCGGCGCGGGATACTAGAAGTTACACACGCAGCTTCATGGCAGACGGCGTCGAACGTCATACACGTGGTTTCTTTGCAGACGACGCCGACCCTCAACTGAAGGTCTCGCCCCTCGGCAGGGGGTTGTACCCCGGATGGTACAAACTGACGTACGACGCCTATCACCCCGCGGATGATGCCCTATTTGTCCCTAAGATCTATCCTGCATATCTTCTAGAGGAAGCCAAACACCGCGACGTGATAGATCAGGTTAGGGTGGTCTTTGTCAACCACAGTCTTCGGGTTGAGCATTCGACGACCCCCATATCACCAGAACCCACACTTCCAGCGGCAACACCGAATGGCGATCCTTTCATCCGGTTTCCCCCTTCGTCCGTGATTAATCTGCGCGCGCATTTTCCAGAGCGCGCCACACATCTTTTTCATTACGACCTAGATCCTGGCGGCTTTCGCTTTGATCCCTTCGAATTAAACTATCGCCGGACGCTGATTCCCTATCAGGGTGAGTTTCAGATAGAGAAATTTACGCTTAAGTACTATGGGAAAGTGTCGTACCTTATCCTGTGTGCGTATAACGCCTTGCGCGGCATTGGACGACGGGCCCAAAAAACGAGAATCCGCACAGCTTTTCGTCTTGTAAAAAAGAAAGGTATGGGAGTATTGATCCAGTGGCTGGCGCACAAGGCATACCTGAACCTTCAACCCCCTTTTTCCCCGACCCTGTGGTACCAGAATTTATCAAAGCGGTCCATAACTGAGGCCCGGGAAAATCCTACGGATTCTTCGCACTCCACAACTACACTCTCCTTCTCCCTGCTTGTTTTCGCCGATGAGTCTGGCCCGGCAAAACTGCGCGCGACTGTGGACAGCGCGCTTGCCCAAAACTACAAGATCGGCGAACTGATCATTGTGACCGCCGGAAAGACGCCGGCGAAAACCCGTAAACAGAGCAACCAACTTGCTCGAACACACCGCACTGTCCAGTGTGTCTTATGTGAGTATCAGAATCTTGAAGAGGCGCTCAACTTCGTAACCAGTGACGTTATCTGTCTCGCCCAATCAGGCGACCAGATCTTGCCGCGGGCGATCGAGTCTCTCGCCAAAGCCATGATCGAGGCTGATGCAGATATCGCCTACGGCGATGAAGTCATCATGGAAGATACTGGTGGCCGGGTGCACAAAATTGTGCTTCGTCCCGGTTTCTGTCTGGATCATTTCCTCAACCACCCTTTCACCGGCATGATGACGGCGGTGAGGCGGAGTCTATTGCCCGATACTTGCACTTTTGGGCAGTGCCAAACAGTCGAAACGATCAATGAGAATCTCATCCTGATTGCTCTTGATGACGCTACGAACATCGTACATGTGCCGAAGATACTTTACGAACGTCTTAAGGCGGCCGAACCGTCGGGCCTGCGGCGCCTTCCCATCCCGCGGATTCGGGAATTTCTTCAATCTCGCGGTTTAGGCCAGGCAACCGTCAAATCGACCCCTACTCCTGGCTTGTATTCGATCCGCTACAACCAGCCTTTACCTGGCAAGACGGGTATTGTGATTCCGACGAAAAACAACGGCCACATTCTTAAACTGGCAGTCGAATCTCTTGAGAAAACAGTCCCGAGTGACCTCTATGATCTTATCGTGGTCAATCACGAATCCGATGATCCAGATACGATCAACCTTCTTCAACAGCTGGCCACCAAGCACCGGGTTATCGACTATAAGGGTCCATTCAACTTCTCTCGCATCAACAATTTGGCCGTCGAGCGTTTCGACGAGGCGATCGGCAGTTTCCTCTTCATGAACAACGATATAGAGGCGATCAAGGATGGATGGTTGCAAAACATGAGGGACCTTCTAGGCAGACAAGAAGTCGGGATTGTGGGCACAACGCTTCTGTACCCTCCCGACGTGTTTTCCAAAACAACGTCAGATTTTTTTGCAGCATCCCGGATGGAAATCAAAGATTTATACAGCGCGGCGATTCTCGAGAGCGGCTATAAAAGAACAGAATTTGACGAGTACTACCCTTACCTGATCCAGCACGCCGGGGTAATGCTGAATATCGGCCTTTCGGAGCACTATCAAAAATTTGACCGATATCGAGACGCTTATTCCCGAAACGGTCCAGAGAATCCTGCGATCCCAAGCCTCGTGACCCGCTCATTTAGCGCAGTGACTGCAGCGTGTATGCTCATCCGGCGGGAAGTGTTTGAAAAACTCGATGGTTTTGATGATGCACTGGCAGTCGCGTTTCAGGATGTAGATCTCTGTCTACGCGCCAGAAGTGAGGGGTATACAACGGTCTGCAGTGCTGAGGCGGTGCTTTTTCATCACGAATCGATAAGCCGGGGTGGTGTAGACCTTAAACATGAAACCCCTACTCCGGAAAACGTAGACCTCACAACTATTGACGAAACTGACCCACATCCAGTCGACACAGCGATCTTTTCCGACAGATATCGCGACATCCTGGGGCGAGACCCTTTTTATCCCCCGATGCTGTCCCGCTCGACACCCCTCTACCGGCCCCTCCGTGTACCCGACAGAAGTGGCGATTTTGATAATCAGGTGACAACTCACAAAAATCCCAGCCCCTACTGACGCACTGACTCGAACCTTTAGAGTCACGGCATTCCGATAATCCTGGTAAGGGCGTATCAGAACCTCGCGTGGGTCTCTTCGCTTCTTGGCCTTGGCTACTTCGGCCTTGGCTCACGCTAATGAGCCTCGCCACGGGTAGCGCAGCAAGACCGGTTTTCATTGTTCCCTGAGAGGTTTAGACTCGGGCGTCTTCGTTGGCGCTCACAAATCGCGTGGACAGAAAACCTATGAGCAAAGTAAAAACCTTCGGCTTTGACACGCTCAGCCTGCACGCGGGACAGCAGCCCGATCCTGTCACCGGTGCCCGGGCAACGCCGATCTACCAGACCGCTTCCTATGTCTTCAAAAGCCCCGACCATGCGGCGTCTCTGTTTAATGCCGAGCGGGCAGGTCATGTTTATTCGCGCATCACCAACCCGACGACGGCAGTGCTGGAGGAGCGCATTGCGGCCCTTGAGGGTGGTATCGGTGCGATCGCTACCGCCAGCGGCCAGGCGGCCTGCCACCTGGCGATCGCGACGCTGCTGGGTACAGGCGAACACATCGTCGCCTCGCGCTCGCTCTATGGTGGCACCCATAACCTGCTTGAGTACACGTTGCCGCGCTTTGGCATTACCACCACTTTTGTCGATCCACGCGACCCCAATGCTTTCGCGGCAGCGATAACGCCTCAGACCCGGCTGCTCTTCGGTGAGACCTTGGGCAACCCTGGCCTTGAAGTGCTGAATATCCCCGCCGTCAGCGAGGTAGCCCATGCGCATGGACTGCCGCTGATGATCGATTCCACCTTCACAACGCCTTATCTTTGCCAGCCTTTTGCGCTGGGTGCCGATATTATTTTTCACTCGGCAACCAAGTTTCTCAGCGGACATGGCGTCATCATCGGCGGCCTGGTGGTCGATAGCGGCACTTTCGACTGGGTGGGCTCCGGAAAGTTTCCTACGCTGACCGAACCCTACGCCGGCTTTCACAACATGAACTTCGTCGAAGAGTTCGGCCCCGCGGCCTTCATTACCCGGGCGCGTAAAGAAGGCGCACGGGACTTTGGCGCCTGCATGAGTCCGACCACAGCCTTTCAGGTCCTGCAGGGCATGGAGACCCTGCCGCTTCGAATGCAGCGCCACGTCTCCAACACCCGAGCGGTCGTCGAATTTCTTGCCTCACACGACGCTGTCGAATGGGTGAGTTATCCGGAGCGTGAAGAGCATCCTGACCACGCGCTTGCGAAACAACTGCTGCCCAAAGGATGCGGTGCAGTCTTCAGTTTCGGCATCAAGGGGGGACGTGAAGCAGGGCAGGATTTTATCAGCCGCGTCGAATTGCTCTCGCATCTTGCGAATGTGGGAGACGCCAAGTCTCTGGTTATTCACCCCGCGAGCACAACACACCATCGTATGGATGCCGATGCCCTCGCTGCCGCCGGCATCTCTGAGGGCCTGATCCGCTTGTCAGTCGGTCTTGAAGACCCCGAAGATCTCACCGAGGACCTTGACCGGGCGCTGCGCGCGTCCCAGAAAGGGTAACCGTGATGGAACTTGGTACTTCCCAAGGGACACTTTTTGCCTATACCGGCGCACGCGACCACCAGGACGGACAGCAGGCTGTCGTTTTCATTCACGGTACCGGGATGGATCACACGGTTTGGGTCCTGCCTGCAAGGTACTTCGCTAGGCATGCCTACAACGTCATGGCTCTCGATCTACCGGCGCATGGACGCTCACAGGGTCAGCCGGCACCGACGATCGATGCAATGGCAGACGCAGTCCTTGAGGCGATGGCCGGCGCCGGCATAGAAAGCGCAGCGCTGGTGGGTCACTCGATGGGGTCATTGGTGGCGCTGAGCGCAGCGGCGCGCTACCCTGATCGTGCCCGCTCACTTGCCCTGATCGGCTCCACGGCACCTATGGGCGTTCACCCTGACATGCTGCAATACGCGTCTGACAATGACCATGGTGTCATCGATATGCTTACCTACTGGGGTTACAGCAAGGCTGCCCAGTTGGGCGGTAACGAAAATCCGGGAATGTGGATGGCAGGTGGCACCTTACGCCTGCTGGAACAAGCGGCCGACGACATCATTCATGTCGATCTCGACGCCTGTAAGACTTATGACCAGGGGCTGGCGCACGCCGGGTCTTTGCAGTGCCCGACGCTCTTTATCCTGGGTGAGCGTGACATCATGACTCCCGTACGGTCCGCACAGAAAATGATCGATGCGGTACCGGATGCCCGGGTCTGCGTACTTGGGGGCTCAGGCCACTCGCTGATGATGGAAAAGCCCAACGACGTGCTCGACGCGCTGATCAGCATCGTATGAATCCCCAATCGTTCTGGAGTCAGAGCCTATGAGTGCTTTTCTGATTGCCGATGTCAGTCCCGCTGATATGCAGGCCTACCGGGACAGCGGCTACCTTGAAGCCGTGCCGAAGATCGCCGCAACATACGGCGGCGTCTACCGTGCCAGGGGCGGAAAATCTGAAGTGCTTGAAGGCGACTGGCGGCCCAAACGACTGGTCGTGATTGAGTTCCCCAGTTGGGAGCAGCTCCAGGCGTTTTACCATTGCGAGGCATATGCGCCCTATCGCGGCATCCGTCAGAGTCTCGCTGAATCCCACATCGTCGCCCTTGAGGGGATCGAATCTGCTGCGACTTAAACTGGCCGAAACTTCTTGGCCAGGACCTACGTTAACGGCTTACTGACTGACCTGGGCCTCAAGGTGCGCAAAAGCAGCCGGCGGCACGTGGGTTTCCTTACCGGATCCAGGGGTTGTCCAGACCAGCTGCAGGGCTGAAGTCCCTTTTTTCTGGTAGTAGTTGATCCACAATTCGTACCAGCCCGGGGTTTCGATGACCACCGGGATCGGCGCTGACCAGCGGTTGGGATGAATCTCGGGATCGACCCAGATCTGTTGGCCTCCAATCTTGGCCTTAACACCGTCGTTTGACTCGATCCGAAAGAGGTATGTCCCAGCCGCATCAAAGCGGATCAGACCCCGGATGTGTGCAGCGACCAACATCGCCTGGGTTGAGGTCAGCACATTGCCGTCGATCGTGCGGTGCGCGATATTTTCAAGCGGCTTGCCGATGACTGGATTACGCAACACTTCGATATCATCAACGTGAACATGGCGACTATAGGAATAGGTCACTGCAAGACCCCGGTGCAACTGGGCCGCCTCTGGCTGGGGTGACCAGAGCGTCGCGCCCGTCACGGCTTCGACCGGCGCCAGTGCCCAAGCAGGGCCTACACCCAAAGCCGCAATCACTGCCAGCACGAGCATCCACCAGCGTGGGCGCCGACAAACCCCGTTAAATTTTCCGTTCCTGACCCACACGCTTCCCATGGCGTTCTCCTCGACTTTGATTACGGGTGCTTGATCCAACCCCGCAAGACTGCAAGATTACCGAGACCTTGATTCTAGCGCCTTGCTGAGGTGCCCCTTTCACTGCCACGGTCAAAAAAAGCCCCGCCTTTGGGCGGGGCTTTTGATTGGCTCGTAGGCAAAAGCCAGGCAATGTTACATCATACCGCCCATACCGCCCATGCCGCCCATATCACCACCAGGCATTGGGGCTGCCGGCGTATCGTCCGGCATCTCAGAAACCATCGCCTCGGTTGTGACCATCATACCGGCGATAGACGCGGCATGCTGCAGAGCAACACGAGTGACCTTGGTCGGGTCGAGAATACCCATGCTGATCATGTCCCCATATTCTCCGGTACCGGCGTTGTAGCCATGGTTACCATCCTGTCCAAGGACATTATTGAGGACAACTGACCCTTCCTCACCGGCGTTGGCCACGATCTGGCGCAGCGGCTCTTCAATGGCGCGCTGTACGATCTTGATACCCTGATCCTGATCGTGGTTCTCACCTTTCGTCTCACCCACCGCAGCAATGCAACGCACCAGAGCCACGCCGCCGCCGGGCACTACGCCCTCTTCTACTGCTGCGCGGGTTGCATGCAGTGCGTCTTCGACACGGGCCTTCTTTTCTTTCATCTCGACTTCGGTCGCAGCGCCGACTTTGATCACGGCAACACCGCCAGCCAGTTTGGCTACGCGCTCCTGCATCTTTTCCTTGTCATAGTCAGAGGTGGCTTCGTCGATCTGCACGCGGACCTGATTGACGCGCGCTTCGATGTCGCTGGCAGAACCTGCGCCGTCGATGACGGTGGTGTTCTCTTTGCTCACCTGCACGCGCTTGGCAGACCCGAGGTCTTCCAGCGTGGTACCTTCGAGGCTCATGCCGACCTCTTCGGAGATCACCTGACCGCCGGTCAGAATCGCGAGGTCCTGCAACATGGCTTTACGACGATCACCGAATCCGGGCGCTTTTACCGCACAGACCTTGACGATACCGCGGATATTGTTGACCACCAGCGTAGCCAGCGCTTCGCCCTCGATGTCCTCGGCGATCACGAGCAGCGGACGGCCTGCTTTGGCGGTCGCTTCCAGCACCGGCAGCATGTCGCGGATGTTCGAGATCTTCTTGTCGTGGATCAGGATCAGCGGGTTGTCCAGATCCGCCTGCATGGCGTCCTGGTCGTTGATGAAATAGGGTGACAGGTAGCCACGGTCAAACTGCATGCCTTCGACGACATCCAGTTCATTTTCGAGGCTTTTGCCTTCCTCAACCGTGATTACGCCTTCTTTGCCGACCTTTTCCATGGCTTCGGCGATGATTCCCCCGACAGACTCGTCGGCATTGGCCGATACGGTACCCACCTGGGCAATTTCTTGGTGATCCGAGCAGGGCTTGGAGATTTCAGCCAACTGCTCAACAGCCTTCACCACAGCCTTATCGATCCCGCGCTTGAGATCCATCGGGTTCATGCCGGCGGCAACAGATTTCAGGCCTTCGCGCAGCATGGCCTGGGCCAGCACCGTCGCGGTGGTGGTTCCGTCGCCCGCTACATCAGAGGTCTTGGAAGCGACTTCCTTTAACATCTGGGCACCCATGTTTTCGAATTTATCCTTGAGCTCGATTTCCTTAGCGACAGACACGCCGTCCTTGGTGACGGTCGGCGCACCGAAAGACTTGTCGAGCACCACGTTGCGGCCTTTGGGCCCCAGCGTGACCCTAACGGCATCTGCAAGCACATTGACACCGCGCATTTTGGCTGCGCGGGCGGACTCGCCGAATTTGACTTCTTTAGCTGACATTATTTCGTTCCTTTAAAAAATTGTTTGCGTATTGGTTAGGTGCGAGCCTTCGCTGACCTCAACCCTCAATGACGCCCATGATGTCGTCTTCACGCATCACTAAGACTTCTTCGCCTTCTACCTTGACCTCGGTGCCGGAATACTTACCGAACAGCACCGTGTCTCCGACGTTAACGTCGGGGATCAGACGCTCACCATTGTCCTGACGCTTGCCGTTACCCACGGCCAGCACTTCACCCGTCATGGGTTTTTCGGTCGCTGAATCGGGAATGACGATTCCGCCGGCGCTAGTGCGCTCTTCGTCGAGGCGTCGCACCACGAGACGGTCGTGCAGCGGTCGAATATTCATCTACTTTATCTCCTAAAGTTTTGAGTAATGGAGGGAAGTTATGAGACTAACGGACGTTAGCACTCACCTTATTTGAGTGCTAATAATAGGACTTATCCGGGGAAAGTCAAGGGTCACCCTGAAAATCAGTCGTCTAACCGCCGAAATTCGCCTTCGACAACATCCGTCTTCCCCCTGTCGGTAGAGCGCCCGGCAGGGGCGACCATCCTGCTTACCAACCAGCGTCTGATCAGCAGCTGGCGCAGTCGCGGCGTCAGGCAGACAAACCCCAGCAGATCCGTAAAGAACCCCGGCGTCAGCAATAAGGCCCCGGCGACCAGCAGCACCAGCCCTTCCATGATGGTCAGCGCTGGCAGTTCTCCGGCCTCAGTGGCGGCGCGAAAACGCGCCAGTGCGGCAAGCCCCTGGCGACGAACGAGCGCGGCACCAAGAGCAGCCGTACCAACAACCGCGGCAACGGTCCAGACCGCCCCAATCAGGCTCCCTACCTCAATCAGGAGATAGATTTCCAGCACGGGGACCAGCAAGAATGTCAGAAATAGCAGCGGCATGGCAGGGCGGGCCGGCGTGTTTGCCGGACGGGTGCGCATTCTACCGAAGCCTTGTGGCCCTTGCGAGAAAGGGCTGCCGACTGATTACCGGCCTGCACCCCGCCTGAACGTGCGAAAATGGTCCGCTGGCGTTACACCGCAAGATCCTTCAGTTAATCGTCACACCTCCTCAGACCCCTCAGCCGTTATGGCGCCCGATAGACTCCTCATGAAGCCCAAGACCTGTCCACCATACGCTTCCGCGCCTCGCCAAGGCTCCATGTCAGGATGGACTAAAGCGCTGTGTGCGCTGCTTTTGTCAGCCACAGCGCTGCCGCTGGGTGCCCAGGACGGTGAAGACCTGCTGGCGCCCGAGCAGGCATTTGCCTTTTCGGCGGAGGTGATTTCCGCCCAAAAAGTCGCGATTACCTGGGATATCGCGCCGGGGTACTACATGTATCTCGACAAGTTCAGCTTCGACGCCGATCCTGCGGGTGCTGTGATAACGAAGGTGAATTACCCGCCTGCTAAAACTAAGCACGACGAGTTTTTCGGTGATATGCAGATTCTCGAAAATTTTTCGCGTATCACGCTCTCGCTTGAACGCAGCGCTTCGGATTCAGGAGAACTGCTGCTGAGCGCCCAAGGTCAGGGCTGCAACGAACCCGTGGGCGTGTGCTACCCGCCCATGACTCACACGGTCACTCTGGCGCTTGCCGAGACCAGTGCCCCCGTGAGCAACCCCGTCAACAGTGTCGCCGACCTGCAACAGCTCCTCGGGGTGACAGTCAGCGGACCCGAATTTCTAGACGTAGATGATGCCTTCGGCCTCAAGATCAGCGCTGACGGGGATGACGTGCTGCAAGCGCAATTTACCGTCGCGCCCGGATACTACCTGTACCGGGACAAAGTGAGTTTCGTCGCAGTGTCGGGAGCCGCCTTAGCAGAATATGTTCTCCCCAAGGGCAAACGTAAGCAAGATCCCTATTTCGGAGAGGTCGACGTTTACCCCAACGGCTTTGCTGTACAACTGCCGATCACCGCTGACGTCGGTACCGGCGAAGTGACGGTGATGGCGAACTTCCAGGGCTGCGCCGAGCAGGGCATCTGTTATCCGCCCGTCAAGAAGACCGTGGCCATTGCGCTACCCCAGTTGATCAGTGAAGCGGCCGCGAGTGAGGCCCCAACCACCAGTACCGCCGAACAACCGGTTGGGGCTGACAAACCCACAACTATCTCAACCGGGACACTTCTCGGTTACCTCGGTGCTGCATTTGGCACCGGGCTGCTGCTCAGTTTTACCCCGTGCGTTCTGCCGCTCATCCCGATCCTGCTTGGAACGATTGTCGGCCAGTCGGGGACCAGTCGGGGGCGGGCTACGGGGCTTTCGGTCGTCTATGTGCTGGGGACGGTCGCTACCTACGCGGTGATTGGTGCGGTTGCCGGAGCAACCGGAGAACAGCTGCAGGCCTACTTCCAGAATATCTGGGCAATCGGCGCGATAGCCCTTGTCCTTGGGCTGATGGCGCTGTCCATGTTTGGGCTTTACGAGATTCAACTGCCCTCGGCACTGCAATCCAGGCTGGCAACGGGAAGCCAGGGCCTTGGGGGTTCGGTGTGGATGGTCTTTATCCTGGGTGCCGTTTCGTCACTCATCGTGGGCGCCTGTGTATCCCCGCTGCTGATAACCGTTCTCAGTATCGCGATCCTCAACGCGGATCCGTGGGTCGGCGCCGCGCTGATGTCGTCAATGGCGCTTGGCATGGGCATGATTCTGATCGTCGCGGGCGCAGGGGCAACTTGGCTGATTCCGCGCAGCGGACTTTGGATGGAACGTGTCAAACAGGCCTTTGGTGTGATGCTACTGGGTGTCGCCATCTACCTGCTGGGTGCCATACCGGCGGTACCCGTGCTCCTGTTATGGGCGGCCCTTTTCATCATCACCGGTGTTTTTCTTGGTGCGGGTCGAAGTCTTTCGTCCGACGCTTCCGGGTGGACGGTATTCTTCAAAGGGCTCGGTACCGTCTTGCTGGTCTGGGGGGTTCTTGCGATGATTGGCGGCTTCACCGGCAACCGCAGCATCATGACCCCGGTTTCCCTCAGCAGCTTCATTGGGACTGTCGGCGAGACGAGTGAGACAAAGGCCTCACACTTTGAACAGATCGATTCGCTTCCGGCGCTGGACCAGGCACTTGCGCAGGCAGAGATTTCCGGGGAGAAAGTGATCCTCGACTTTTACGCGGACTGGTGCAGCGACTGCGTACGGATGGAGAACACGACTTTTCGGGACCCCGCGGTAACGGCAGCGCTTGCGGGCTACCGCCTGCTGCAGGTGGATGTGACGGATCCGGACGACCCCGGAGGCAAAGACATCAAAAAGCGCTATGGCGTCTTTGGCCCTCCTGCCATGCTGTTCTTGAATACTGATGGCCGGGAATACCGGGCAGAGCGGCTCTACGGCTTTATCGGCGCTGATGCCCTGGTCGCACTTCTGAACTCCCTGGAATAGTCCTCATGGGCGCACCGCGACTGTTGCCTGTCTGGATCATCGGTGGCGTTGTCGTAGCGGTCATTGGATTCTTTGCGGCCGGGACCTTTGTTTCTAAAACCGAACCCACGTCGCAAACCTTACAGACGCTGGCGCCCTTTTCGTTTCCCACAAGCAGAGGCGACATCTTCTCGTCAGAACAGCTGGCAGGGCGCATTGCCCTGGTCAACTTCTGGGCGACCTGGTGCGTCCCTTGCCGGAAAGAAATTCCGCTGTTGATGGCGGCTCAGGCCCTCAACCAGAGGTCCCTCGCGGTGGTGGGAATCGCGGTTGACGAGTCGGAGCCTGTCCGCCGCTTTGAGGATGAGGTCGGCCTCGATTACACCTCACTGGTCGGAAAAACCGAGGCGCTCGCTCTGATGGAACGCTATGGGAACCCCGGACACCTGCCCTTCACACTGGTTTTCGATCGGCAAGGGCGGCTGCGCTACACAAAGACCGGCGAGATCCAAAGCAAGGACCTCGACCGCTGGCTTGCTGATCTTCTGTAACCGGGACCTTGCTGATCTTCTGTAACCGGGACGTAACGCAGTAAGGGCAGACCGCGATCTTTTACAGAAAACCCCATAACTTCACCGAAAACAGGTATAAATGTCTTAATCTGGACATAAAATCGTTAAACTGCGAGAATATCTCCCAAATCTGGAACATGTCCCATGCTCGATATTCTGCTGCTGCACGGCCCCAACCTGAATCTGCTTGGTACCCGGGAACCGGGTATCTACGGTGCCTGCACCCTCGAAGAAATTAATCACTCAGTGCTGAACCAGTGCACTGCCGTTGGCGCCCAACTTGAGACGCTCCAGTCAAACAGCGAGAGCGAACTTGTCAGCCGTGTGCAACTTTCTGGCACGGACGGCACCCGGTTCATCGTCATCAACCCGGCGGCCTTTACACATACCAGTGTCGCATTGCGTGACGCCCTCGCTGCGGTCGGACTTCCGTTCATAGAGGTTCATCTTTCCAATGTGCATGCTCGGGAACCCTTCCGGCGGCAGTCTTTCTTCTCCGACCTGGCGCAGGCCGTCGTCTGTGGCCTCGGACCCAGGGGCTATGAGGCTGCTGTCGATGCTGCACTGGAGCAGCTGGGTTTTCATGGTGCCCCCAGCTGAGATCACGCACCATGGATATTCGCAAAATCAAGAAACTGATCGAAATGCTCGAGGAGTCTCAGTTGAGCGAGATCGAGATTACCGAGGGTGAGGAATCTATCCGCTTGAGTCGAAGTTCGGCAGCGCCTGGCGCGCCGGTCCTCGCAGCGGGCCTCTCCGTGCCGAGCGCACTGGCCGAGGTCACACCAGCTTACATCCCCGAGCAGGGGACTCCCGTCGCAGACACGGTGACCTCTGACCCTGCTGATACAGTAGGCGCTGTGTGTTCACCGATGGTGGGCACTTTTTACGCCTCGCCCAATCCTGACTCGACACCTTATGTTGAGATCGGAAGCCAGGTCAGTATCGGCGACACACTGTGCATGATTGAAGCGATGAAGATCTTCAATCATGTCGATGCCGAGACCAACGGGGTGGTCAAGAAGATCCTGAAAAACAGCGGCGATCCGGTGGAATACGGAGAAACGTTGTTCGTCATTGAGGAAGACGACGGCTGACTCGCTCCCGATGATCGACAAACTCGTGATTGCCAACCGCGGCGAAGTCGCGCTGCGGATCCTGAGAGCCTGTGGGGAACTCGGCATCCGCACCGTGGCTTTGCATTCCGAAGCGGATGCCGACACCAAGTATGTGCGCCTGGCATCGGAATCGGTCTGTATTGGACCGCCTGCGGCCGCCGGCAGCTACCTCAATATCCCCGCTGTCATTGCCGCCGCAGAGGTCACGGACGCGACAGCGATTCACCCCGGCTACGGCTTCCTCGCGGAAAACGCGGACTTTGCAGAACACGTAGAGCAAAGCGGCTTCATTTTCGTCGGGCCAGCCCCTGAGACGATCCGCCTGATGGGTGACAAAATTTCCGCGATTGACGCGATGCGTAAGGCAGGTGTGCCCTGTGTGCCCGGCTCCAACGGCCCTCTGCCGGATGACGCCGATGAGATCATGCGCACGGCCTCGGATATCGGCTATCCCATCATCATCAAGGCAACTGCAGGCGGGGGCGGCAAAGGTATGCGGGTGGTGCACACAGAAGCCGCGCTGCTCAATGCCTGGCAATTGACCCGCAGCGAAGCCCAGGCAGCTTTTGGCAACGATACGGTATACATGGAGCGCTACCTGGAAAAACCGCGCCACATTGAGTTTCAGGTGCTCGCTGACACACAGGGAGAAGTGGTGATTCTCGGTGATCGTGACTGCTCCATGCAGCGACGCCACCAGAAAGTCCTGGAAGAGGCGCCGGCGCCCGGCATTATTGACGACATGCGCACCGAAATGGGTGAGCGCTGCGCCAATGCCTGTCGCCAGATCAGCTACCGGGGCGCAGGAACCTTTGAATTCCTGTACGAAAACGGTGAATTCTTTTTTATCGAGATGAACACCCGTCTCCAGGTCGAACACCCCATTACTGAGGCGATTACCGGCATTGATATTGTCCGCGAACAGATCAAGATCGCTGCCGGCGAACCCCTAAGCGTGACCCAAAAAGACATCCGCCTTCAAGGTCATGCTGTGGAGTGCCGGATTAACGCGGAAAACGCCGCTACCTTCATGCCCTCGCCGGGAAAGATCACCCGCTACCACCAGCCCGGTGGGCCGGGTGTGCGGGTTGATTCCCATATCTTCAACGATTACCGGGTACCTCCCTACTATGATTCGCTTATTGCGAAGGTCATTACCCACGGGGAGGACCGGGAACAGGCGCTACAGCGGATGAGCGGCGCCTTACGCGAGATGGTGGTGGATGGGATCGACACCAACATCCCGCTACAGCAGCGGATCGTCGACGACGCCGCTTTCCGGCGCCAACCTCTGGATATCCATTACCTCGAAAGACAACTGTCCAGTTGACCCACGTCAGCTTTCCACAGTGAAAGACCCGGTGCGCACCCACTGGTGGCGCGTCTCGGTCACCGTCGCCCTCGAGGCGGCCGACCGGATCGAGGAGACGTTCGAGGCGCTCGGGGCTCTGGTAGTCACGCGTACTGACGCTGGTGACACCCCCCAGTTTGACGGCGCCGTACCTGACACACCCCGCTGGGCTTTGCAGACCATCTCCGGGCTTTATCCCCCAGAGATAGATGTCCCGGCCCTGAAAGCCCACCTCATGTCGGCCTACCGGACCAGCGCAACACCTGTTGTTGAGCATGTTGCCGACGAGGACTGGGAACTCTCAGGACGCACCGCCTTCACCCCGGTGCGCATCAACGATCATCTTTGGGTGTGCCCACCCTGGCACGGCGTACCCGATGAAAAGGGCCTCGTTCAGGTCGTGATCACGCCGGGGATTGCTTTCGGGACAGGCACCCACGCAACGACCCAGCTTTGTCTGGCGCAGCTTGATGCCCAGAAGCTGAAAGGGCGGACGGTGCTCGACTGGGGATGTGGGTCCGGCATATTGGCTGTCGCCGCGCTTCGACTGGGTGCAGCAACCGCGACCGGAGTCGATCTTGACCCCAAAGCACTCTTGGCAAGCCGTGAAAACGCTACGCTTAACGGCGTAGCTGACGCACTCTCGGTATGCCAACCGGAGGGGGTGAGCGACCGCGAACAATACGACATCGTGGTTGCCAACATCCTGGCCGGAACTATCATGGATCTTGCGCCAACCCTGGACCGCCACCTTGCCCCCAGTGGCATCTTGATTCTGAGCGGCATCCTCGTTGCCCAGACAGCCCGGGTACAAGCGTCTTTTGCACAGTACAATCTCACTTTATCGCGCCGCGAAGAATGGGCTTGTCTTTGCGGACTGCGTATCGCAAGTTGAGTTCTACCGATGGCTACTGTCGCACCCGCCCTGTTCCAGACCCGTTGCAGTTCCTGCG
>Ga0315336_1002079_pt1 | contig 32970 bp, 28 predicted proteins | sample ASW5metaG_FD_204512 | JGI IMG/M metagenome (GOLD analysis project Ga0315336, IMG submission 204512) | Ammonia-oxidizing marine archaeal communities from Monterey Bay, California, United States - ASW #5 | ecosystem: Environmental > Aquatic > Marine > Intertidal zone | place: USA: California...
CCACAGATCGGAGCATCCCCAATCCCGACTCCTAGTCCTCTCTCTCCTGGTTCAGACACGGGGCGGAGCCGCCGTGCCACGGCGATGGCACGGCGGCTCTCCGCCCCGTGTCGGACGATGACAGGAAGAAAGAAGGGCTCGACGCTTCCTCTGTCCTTGGTCCGAACCGATTGATTTGCTAGGGAGACGTATGGGCAACAACTCAGATCGTCCTCAATGGGCCACCGGCCCGAGGCTCCTCAAGATTGGGGAGACAATTGAGTTCCGCTTGCAAGTGCCGGAGAACTGTTCGGCCGGAATGTTGAGTGTCTTCCCGCAGTACCTGGAACTCGCGAAATCCGTCGACGAATTCAGCGCCGAGGGGAGTCTGGAATGGATCGAAAAACTACCGTCGGAAAAAGTCCCCTTCGATGTGTCGCAAGGCGAGGCCACGGTTGTCTACAGCCCCGGGCTGCCGGGCAGTTACCTGGCGCAGTGGCATATCGGGGAGGAGACCCTATACCGGTATTTCGCCGTGGTAGAGGACGACTGGATCGTTTTGCGATTCAGCGGGTTCTGTGACCCGGAATGTGAGCCGACTCTTCATGCCACGGGCATTCCCCTGGACAATCGCCTACCCGCTTCTCAATTTGAAGTGGACGATCCCCTGTTCAGGAAACTCCTCGCGTACCACCGTCTTTTCGGGGATACGGTCATACCCGAACTCCCGGATGCCAACGCATGGCGCATGACGCATGCACAACGGGTAAAACTCTACGGCGATCTGTTGGCGAAGGCCCGGGCCGCCATGCCATTCCCGGACGACCTGCGGTCCGCCCGCGTGGAGATGCTCCATGAGCTGGATCCGGGGTACACGAAGGCCCTGGCGGAACTGGGCATCGCGGATCATTGCGGATTGATCGAAGGAAACGCAAAACCGTGGCTGGGGATGCCCGAGTTTCCGTATTTCTCTTCGGATCTCGATTGCCGTAAAGCACGGCAGGAGGGGGGTGGGCGTGTCGTCGCGCATCAGTACGATTTCTGCGGCGGGTGGCATTTTCTGGGTCCGGTGAGTTGGCACTACAAGGCAGGCGAAGGGGACTGGGCCACCGCTGAATGCTGCCTTCAGCATGGATTGGAGGAGCTCAGGAACCTGTCCGCCATGAGCGGACACCCCGCATTCGCGATGCCGCTCTACGACGGGGTGTGCGATCCCATCTTCCCGAATCTGCGTTTCGATTGCGACATGAGCCAGGGCGATGGAACGCCGGGACCGGACGATCCCCTGACGATGCCGCAGTTCGTGGACCGGTATCAGCGGTTCATGGCGTTCGAAGCGCCGAAGCAGTTCAAAATCGCGTACGCATTGTCCGTCGATATCGCTGACTTCTACCGGCGTCACTACGACTCGACGCCGAACACCCTTTTCGTAAGCAAGACGGACCATATCGAGCACGACATGTGGTGGCAGCCCCACTGGGGGAACGACCGCTCTCTCGTAACCCGGGAACGTCTACCCTGGGATACCCGAACATCCACGATCCTGGCGCAGCGCCAGGGACGGTATTTCAAGGATCCGCTGTCTTACGAATTTCTTTTGCTGGAAGATCAATATCGTTCCATACGTTTCGAGCGGGAGTGCCCGAACCCCATCTGGTATTTCGACTACACGGAACCGACGTGCGTCCTGGACCAGGAGGGCCTGAACACGGGAAGCTCCATATCGCACATCCGGACTCCGGATGTCGAGGTGGTGCGATCAGGGTGGCGCCGACAGGGCGACACCTGGAGCATGGATCTTCGCCTGGTAACGGAAGCAACATTTCCCGACTACGTAATAGTCCTGTGGGGCTTGCCTGTTCCGGCCGGGAGTGCCCCCCCTGGTATACAGACGAACGCGAGCAAATATCATTTGGCCTGGAACCTGGACAACGAGTACCACCTGGTCCTGGAGTTCGATTTGAAGCCGGATTCAGGGATCTCCGTGAGTGTACAGCAGGCCGGCTCTGAATAGGTTTTTCCCTGATCGAACTGCTGGTGGTACGGGTAGGGCAAGAAAACACGCCCTCGTCCCCACTCTCCGGTTGGGCTCCGCTACACGGGTCACATACCCGTGCTACGGTGTGTTACTGTAGTGCTTTTGCGTGGTGGGCGAAGTGGTCTTCCATGAAGGTTGCGATGAAATAATAGCTGTGGTCGTAGCCAGGCTGCATCCGAACATGTACGGGCTGACCCGCCGCCTTGCAGGCTTCTTCGAAGAGGCGCGGTTTGAGCTGTTCCTCCAGGAAATTGTCCGCGTCGCCCTGGTCAATGAGTATCGGAAGTTTCTCCGGGGCTTTTCCCACCAGGAGGGTCGCGTCGTACTTCTCCCACGCGGGGCGGTCATCCCCGAGGTAGGCAGTAAAGGCCTTCTCTCCCCACGGCACCTGTGTCGGCGCGACGATCGGTGAAAACGCCGACACGGACTTGAAACGACCCGGATTCTTCAACGCGATCGTCAACGCACCGTGCCCGCCCATGGAGTGTCCCGAGATTGCCTGTCGCGACATATCCGCAGGAAAATTCGCTTCGATAATGCCGGGCAACTCGGATACGACATAGTCGTACATGTGGAAATGAGTAGACCACGGCGCCTGGGTCGCATTGAGATAAAATCCGGCGCCCTGTCCGAGGTCGTAGGCTTCGTCGTTCGGCACGTCATCGCCGCGCGGGCTGGTGTCGGGAGCGATCACGATGAGGTTGTGCTCCGCTGCATACTTCTGAGCCCCGGCCTTGGTGGTGAAATTTTCGGCGGTGCAAGTCAGACCGGATAACCACCACACCACCGGCACGGGGTCCCGCGCCGAAGCGCCTCCCGGCAAGAAAACGGAAAACTCCATCTCGCAGGAACAGGTCCGGGATGAATGAGAGTAGTACGAAACCCGGCCGCCGAACATGGCGGCGTCGCTCTTTTTTCGTATGTCTGTGGCAGGCATTATTTGTTTGTCTCTGACGATAGCCGTCCTTCCCATCGCTCGCGGAAGCGCCGGGTGATCCAGAGGCAAACATCCCAGATGTCCGCATGGGGTTCCCCGGTCTTCGGATCGGCCGGCTGGTAGGTGAAGGGTCCGAACTCGGGATTGATGGTGAGCCAGGGACGTCCCGCGGCGTTGCAATTCTCGATCACACGGTCCCACCAGCCCTCAAAGCGCTCGGTCCACTCGAGAAATGGAGGAACCCGCGGATCCGGCACCTGCGGCGCATGCATCCAGCCGACTCGCGCATGAATGTGGCGGGTCCGCTCGATCGCGATGTCCATCATCTGCCTGTAGGCGTCCATGTGCTCCATGGTTCCTTCCGCCACGCAGGTGAAGTGGCTGAAATCGGCGCAGATGAACATCTCCGGAATTGCCTCCAGGTAGCGTTGGGTCGCCCATCCGGAATACAATGTGCGGGTCCGGTGCGTTTCGTACACCACTTCGCAATCCACTTCAGCGGCCATTTCCATTACGTTCCTGAAGAACTCCACTCCGCGGTCGAATTCGAAATAATCGCGGCCGGGATGGCAATTGATGAGGATGGGCCGGGTCTTCTTGATGTTGTCGAGCTGATCGCGAAATGCCTGCTCGTCATCGCAGAACATCATCGCGACATAGTCCAGCCCCAGCTCGCCGGTGAGGTCCCCGAAGGCATCTGGATCCATGCCGACGTTCGCGCATTCGATACCGTTGTATCCGGCCTCGGCGTATTTTCGCAGCCGTTCGGGCATTTCACCGAGGTATTCCATACCCCAGTCGCATTTCAGAAATTCTAATTCCATGGTAGTGGCCTTCGTGTTCAGGGCGCTGGATCAGAAGTGAATGACGGCGCGGATACTTTCCCCGTCGTGCATGAGGTCAAAGGCCCGGTTGATCTCCTCCAGACCCATGGTGTGGGTAATGAGTTCGTCGATCTTGATCTTGCCGTCCATGTAGTTGTCCACGAATCCGGGAAGTTCCGTGCGTCCCCGAACACCGCCAAATGCCGAACCGCGCCAAACCCGGCCGGTCACCAATTGAAACGGTCGGGTCGTGATTTCCTGGCCCGATCCCGCGACCCCGATGATCGTGCTCTCGCCCCACCCCTTGTGACAGCACTCGAGGGCCGCTCTCATCAGGTTTACGTTGCCGACCGCCTCGAAGGAGTAATCCACCCCGCCGTCGGTCATTTCTATGAGTACGTCCTGAATCGGCGCGTCATGATCCCTTGGATTCACACAATCGGTGGCGCCCATCTGTTTTGCAAAATCGAATTTGTCGGCATTGATGTCGACGGCGATGATTCGCCCCGCTTTCGCCATCACTCCGCCCTGGATCACGCTGAGCCCTACTCCACCGAGCCCGAAGACCGCGATGGTCGAACCGGGTTCGACCTTAGCCGTATTGAGCACCGCGCCGATCCCGGTGGTGATCCCGCATCCCAGCAGGCACACTTTTTCCAGGGGTGCATCCTCCCGCACTTTAGCGAGAGAGATCTCGGGCAACACCGTGTACTCGCTGAACGTGCTGGTTCCCATGAAGTGAAAAATATCTTTCCCGTTCCGGCTGAACCTCGTGGTCTCATCCGGCATCAGCCCGCGGCCCTGGGTGGCGCGTACCGCCTGGCAGAGATTGGTCTTTCCGGATTTGCAGAATTTGCATTCGCGGCACTCGGCCGTGTAAAGAGGAATCACGTGATCGCCCGCGGACAATCCGGTTACCCCCGCACCGACTTCCTGCACGATGCCCCCGCCCTCGTGGCCGAGGATACTGGGGAAAACGCCTTCCGGGTCATCCCCCGAGAGGGTAAAGGCGTCCGTATGGCAGACACCCGAAGCCTTGATCTGGACAAGGACTTCCCCTTTCTTCGGGCCTGCGAGATCCACTTCTTCGATCTGCAGAGGTTTTCCGGCTTCCCACGCTACGGCGGCACGAGTCTTCATCGTTATCCTCTCCCTCTTCTGTAACTCCTGGTTGCGGCAATTGGGCCGATGCCCGGCCCAAAGGCATGCGAGAATGGGACATTGCCTTGTCAAAATCAAGCGCCGAGAGCCCCGGCTTTTGACCTTGCATTGGCAGCCCCCTTTGGAGAAAACTCGGCCTCCAATTCAGGCAGCTACGGTAAGGAGCGAAATCATGGCAAGACCCGTTACTCTTTTCACCGGCCAGTGGGCCGACCTCCCCCTGGAAACTCTCTGCGAGAAAGCGAAGTCCTTCGGGTACGATGGACTCGAGCTTGCCTGCTGGGGCGATCATTTCGAGGTTGCGAAAGCGGATGCCGCCTACTGCAAAGCGAAGCGCGAACTGCTGGCTTCTCATGGCCTGCAGCTGTTTTCCATTTCCACTCACCTGGTGGGACAAGCGGTGTGTGACTTGATCGACGACCGCCACAAGGCAATCCTGCCGGACTACGTGTGGGGGGACGGGGATCCCGAGGGCGTTCGCGGGCGGGCGGCGGAGGAGATGATCCGCACCGGCGAGGCCGCCGCGCGATTGGGCGTGGATGTCGTCAACGGGTTCACCGGCAGTTCCATCTGGCACCTCCTCTATTCCTTCCCGCCGAACACGCCCAAGATGATCGATGCGGGCTTCGCGGATTTCGCGGACCGATTTACGCCCATCCTCGATGCGTACCAGAAGGCCGGCGTGAAATTCGGGCTGGAAGTACATCCGACGGAAATCGCGTTCGATGTCGCAAGCTCGGAGCGCGCAATTGAGGCCGTGAACAATCATCCCTGCTTCGGATTCAACTACGATCCAAGCCACCTTGGATACCAGGGCGTGGACTACGTGAAATTCATTCGCAAGTTCAGCGAGCGCATTTTTCACGTGCACATGAAGGATGTGGGATGGTCATCCACGCCGACCGAAGCGGGCGTATTCGGCGGACATATCGAGTTCGGGGATCACCGCCGGTTCTGGGATTTTCGTTCTCTCGGGCACGGGAAAATCGATTTTGAAGAAATTATCCGCGCCCTGAACGACATCGCCTACAACGGCCCGCTCTCCGTGGAGTGGGAGGATTCAGGGATGGATCGCGAACATGGGGCAACGGAAGCATGCGATTTCGTGAGAAAAGTCGACTTCCCGTCCAGCAACATCGCGTTCGACGGCGCGTTTTCTGACGACTGAATTCACGGAAAGGATCATTCAATGGGTTCGGAAACGAAGAAAGCTATTATGGTGTACGGGGGCTGGGACGGGCATACCCCGAAGGAATCCACGGCGATGTTTTCCGCGTGGCTGTCCGGCCTCGGGTTTGAGGTACGGGAATCCGATTCACTCGACACCTACCTGGACGAAAGCGCGATGGCCGGGGCGGACCTGATCGTTCAGTGCTTCACCATGGCAAAGATAACCAATGAGCAGTGCGCGGGGCTGTGTGATGCGGTCCGCGCCGGGGCCGGATTCGCAGGTTGGCATGGAGGCATTATCGACTCCTTCCGAACCCAGACCGGATACCAGTGGATGACCGGCGGCCAGTGGGTCTCTCATCCCGGCGGTTGCATCCCCGCCTATACGGTGGAAATCACGGATTCCGAGCACCCGATTACTGCCGGGATCAAGCCCTTCACCATGAAGGGTACGGAACAATACTACCTGCATGTCGATCCCGGAAATCATGTGCTCTGCACAACGACTTTTTCCGGAGAATACGGGGAGACCGATCAATACGTAGCGGGAACGGTCATGCCTTACGCCTGGACGCGAAAGTATGGAAAAGGCAAAGTTTTTGTCGCGGGTTGGGGTCACACATTCAAGGATTTCGACGTTCCCGAGGCCCTGGAAATCGTTCAGCGCGGATTGCTATGGGCCTGCCGCGGATAGAACGTGGGTGATTCTGGATAGCGAAGCTTCAGCTGAGCCGATCGGTTCAATTCGACCGGGCCAGAACAGCAGCGGAGCGATGCACCGAACCTGTCCGAGTGGCAGGATTCTAACCACCGGCTCAGCCGATGCTTCGCGCGCTATCGCGGAGGTCCAAAAGCTCCTTCATCACGCAGAACTGGTTCTCCGCGTAGTCCGGCGTTCCGAACAGATCGTGCAGGCGCTTGTAGAGGCGGTACAGGCGCTCATACACGGCAACGTTTTTCGGTACGGGGTGAAACACGTCCTGCGGCGTGCCGGTCATGGCGGAGGTTGCGTCGGCGAATGTGGCGTGGGCGCCGCCAACGACAGCCCCTGACATTGCCGCGCCCAGGGCGCAGGTCTGCTTGTTGCGGGACACTTCCAGCGGCCGGTTCAGGACGTCGGCAAATATTTGCAGTACCATCCGGTTCTTTGCGGATATTCCGCCACCATTTACGACTCGTGTGATCGGGACGTCATACTCTTCGAACCGGTCGATGATGGCGCGGGACCCGAATGCGGTCGCTTCGATCCACGATCGATACAATTCGGCGGGGGACGTATGCAGCGTGAGGCCGATGACCGCTCCGGTCAGCCGCGGATCGATCAGAACGGTCCGGTTCCCGTTGTGCCAGTCCAGTGCCAGCAGCCCGCTCTCGCCGGGACGGAGCTTCTCCGCTTCGATCGTCAAGGACTCGTGCGAGCGGCCTCCCGGCCCGCCGGGCTGAATCCTCTGAACGAACCAATTGTAAATGTCGCCGAACGCAGCCTGTCCCGCTTCCAGGCCATAGCAACCGGGGAGTACCGATTCCGGAACAATGCCGCAGAGCCCCGGCACATCAGGCAACTCCGCAGACAGGGGCGCCACACTGATATCACACCCCGATGTACCCATAATCTTCACCAGCGTTCCCGGTTTGACGCCGGCGCCCACCGCCCCCATATGGGCATCCAGCGCGCCTCCGGCGACAGGAATGCTCTCCGGCAAACCCAACCTTGCCGCCCACGATGCACTCAATGTTCCCGCCCGGTCGCCGATGGTGAAGGTGGTCGCGGGCAGCGTCGCCCGAATACGGGCGAGGCCTTCATCCACCGCCTGGAGAAACGCCTCGTCGGGATAGCCTCCCCATTCCCTGTGAAACATTCCCTTGTGACCCGCCGTGCATTGCGACCGGGGAATTCGCCCGGGGAGCGTCATGCCGGAGAGGAGCGCGGGAACAAAATCTGTCAACTCTACCCACGTATGGGCGGCATCGAATACGCGGGGCGAATTCCGCCTGCAATGGAGGATCTTTGCCCAGAACCACTCCGGAGAATAGGTTCCACCACATTTCGCAAGATACGCGGGTCGGTGTTCGGCGGCACGGTCCGTGATTTCAGCCGCTTCCTGGTACGCGGTGTGGTCTTTCCAGAGCCAGGCCATCGCGTCCGGATCTGATTCGAATTCCGGTTGGTACGCCAGGGGCTCTCCGCGGTCGTCGACCGGGATCGGCGTGCTGCCGGTGGCGTCGATGCCAATGCCCGCAATCCGGTCCGGCGAGAATCCTTTCGTCGCCGCGGCATCGAGCAGCACGCCGCGAACTGCATCTTCTACGCCCTGGACATAATCACGAGGGTGCTGCCTGGCAAGTTCCGGAACGCCGTCATCCAGGATGACCCCGTCCGTCCCGTGGCGATACCCGCAGACGTGAGCGGCAACTTCTTCCCCGTTTCCGGTGTCAGCAACCAGGGCGCGAACGGAATTCGTTCCGAAATCCAGTCCCAGTGCGAAGCGGCGATTCATGAACTGAATCTTCCGTTACAGATTCCAGGATGGCTCTTCCGGGAGCGAGGCATCGAACTCGCTCAGCAGCTCGTCCTGGTAGGATCCCGCATATTCTCCACGAAGAAACCTGTCATAGCTCTCATCCACCAGTCGTTTCCACGAAGTCTCTTCCGCGCCGGGCACGACGGGAAAAAACAAGGCGTCGTTTGCCGCCGCGGCTTTGAAATCACCCGGGGCGTCCCCGATCATCAGGACGTTGCTGCTTTCGTATTTTCCCCTGGAAGCAAGCTTGATGTGCTCCGCCTTGGACCCCAGCTCCTGGCCGGCGATGACACTGACGAAGTGCTCGATGCCGTTCTCTTTCCACTCCCTGATCAAGGCGTCCTCGGGCGTCTGCGAGCAGACGATGCGGTCGGACATGGCTGACATTTTTTCCAGCGCTTCACGCACCCACGGAAAAGGAGGGACGTTCTTCACTGTATCCTCGATGACACGGTTCACATCGAGGCTCCATTGCAACAAGCGATTGAGCTCCGGGTCCCCGGTGAGCTCCAATTCCCGCTCGAGGCCGGTGTTGGTCAGGGGCTGATTGGATTCGATAAACGCGCGCAGCGGCGCAACCGGCGGCGTCACGACTCCGGTATTCTTGACATCGGCGCGATTCGGCAACAGCTCGAATACGCGCAACAACGCGGTGAACCGATTCTGCCCGCGGCTTTTCGAGAATAGATTCACAAATTCCGCCGTTTCGCGAAGTTGGTGTTCGATCGCCTCCAGCCCCCAGTGGCGAATGATAACAGGATGAAAGCAGTCCCTCTGTTTAATTCCCATGCTGTCGAACACGCATCCGTCCGAGTCGATCGCCACGAGGGTGTCGTGGTTCTTCGGCAGATCAATAAGATCTTGCTTTGAATAGAAGCTCATACACCCGCGTAAGCGGAAAATCCTCCGTCTACCGGAACCACGATGCCGGTTACAAATTTCGATGCGGGCGAAGCAAGCCACAGCAGCGCGCCGAGCAGTTCATCCGCGTCTCCAAAGCGAGCCATCGGGGTGTGATCCACGATCTTCTGGCCCCGTTCGCTCAATTCGCCGGTTTCCCTGTTGCGGAGGAGGAATCGATTCTGATCGGTCTCGAAGAATCCCGGAGCAATGGCATTGACGCGAATGTCCACGCTGTACTCCTGCGCCATGTGCACCGCGAGCCAATGGGTAAAGTTATTGATTCCCGCCTTCGTCGCGGAGTAACCGATGACGCGAGTCAACGGAAGCACCGCGGCCATCGATGAAATGTTCACAATACAACCGACTCCCTGCGAAGCCATGACTGCGCCGGCCACCTGACAGGGAAAGATCGTACCAAGGAGATTCAGTCGCATGACGTTTTCCAGCGCCTCAGCGGGAAGGTCAAAGAATTTGAGATCCGGGCCCGCGGTAGCACCGGGATCGTTGCCGCCCGCGGCATTGACGAGGATGTCGAGGCGGCCCCACTTGTCTTGCACCCCCTGCACGATTCTTTCGACATCGCCCCGTTGCTGCACATCTCCCGCGAACGGCTCCGCCTCGCCTCCCGCATCCCGAATTCGCGCCGCCGCTGCCTCCGAGCGCTCCGCGGTTCGGCTGACCACCGCAACCCGGGCACCCTCCGCCGCCAGCATACAGGCCATCTCTCCTCCGAGAGAACCGGTTGCGCCGGTCACCAGCGCAGTTTTCCCGGAAATATCAAACGCAGATCTAATCGACATAAGCAGGAAGCTCCTTTCTTGCCCCACACTGCTCTCAAAGAATCAAGCCCGGCGTCAATAGCAATATCCTCGGACCCCCCTCCTCTCGAGGGCGGGATCCAGACCCCACCGAACGAGTTCGGTGGGGAAGGGGATTCTGCACTACAGATACTGAAGAAGTAGATAGCGCCCGAATGGAGCGAGGGTGGAGCAGTGCAAGCCCCGGGGACCTTCTACTCTTGCACTAGCCTGCCGGAAGGGTCCAATCTAGGAAAACCTACCATGAATGGATCTGGACATACCGACCGACTTCTCTCCGAGGAGGAAGTTCGAAGAATTTGTGAGGACGCGCTGGCAGCCATCCCGATGGACGGCCGGCGAATTCTCTTCGTGATTCCCGATGGCACCCGGTCCTGTCCAATGGACCAGATGTTCCGCATCATTTACGAGACGGTTCATTCCAGGGTGAGCGATGTGGATTTCATGATTGCGCTCGGGACGCATCCCCCCATGTCGGACGAAGAGATCTACCGCCGCGTCGGAATCTCGGGGGAAGAGCATGCATCTTTGTTTCCGAAAGCTCGTTTCTACAATCATCATTGGGACGACCCCGAACATCTCACCACCATAGGCTCATTCACCGAAGCGGACATCGACGAACTCACGGACGGGATGTTCTCTCTTTCCATTCCGGTCAATGTGAACCGCGTAGTTCGGGACTACGATCACCTCGTCATCGTCGGACCGGTTTTCCCACACGAAGTCATCGGGTTTTCCGGAGGCAACAAGTACATCTTCCCCGGAATCTGCGGTCCGGAGCTGTTGCACTTCTTTCACTGGCTGGCCGGGGTGATCACCAATCCGCGGATCATTGGAAAGAAGTGGACACCGGTCCGCGGCGTCGTCGACCGGGCGGCGGCCCTGCTCCCCCTGGAGCGTCACGCCCTCTGTATGGTGGTGCGGGACGGCGGGCTTGCCGGTCTCTTTACCGGCACACCGGAAGAAGCGTGGTCCGCCGCGGCGGATCTTTCCCGCGACATCCACATCGAGTGGAAAGACCGCCCGTATCATACCGTTGTCTCCCGGATGCCCGAAATGTATGACGACATCTGGGTCGGGGGAAAAGGCATGTACAAACTGGAACCGGTAGTGGAAGACGGCGGCAGGCTGATTATCTACGCGCCCCACATCAAGGACGTTTCCCATACTCACGGCGCCACCTTGCGGGAAATCGGGTATCACGTGCGCGACTACTTTCTGAAGCAGTGGGATTCCTTCAAGCATCATCCATGGGGCGTCATCGCCCACGCAACCCATGTGAAAGGGATCGGCCGCTACGAGGATGGGGTCGAAGAGCCACGAATTGAAGTTGAACTCGCCACCGCGATCCCGCCGGAGATGTGCAAGACAATCAACCTGGGTTACCGGAATCCCGCGGACGTGAACCTCGAAGAATTTCAGGACCGGGAATCGGACGGAGTTCTGTACGTGCCCCGGGCTGGAGAGCAACTTTTTCGGTGGAAGGGCGCGCCGCCGGAACTCGGCGGCGATTGACAGAAAGCCGGATAAACCCGCATATTCCTCGGGTTTGACCCAAGAGGAGCCAATGACGATGTCAGCCGAAACCTTTACAAAAACATTCTGGGAGCAGCAGCAGGACCGAAATCGTGCGGTGATTGAGCAGTCGCACTACATGACGTCGAAAGTTACGTCTGAAGTACGGCCCCTGGATATCGACATTCGCTCCGCCGACACCCTCTCCATGCAGGATGCCGCGGCCCTGCAGGCCCTCGAAATTGAAGCGGCGCGAATCGCGCTTCTGTCTCTCGCCTCCCTGGCCGAAATTAACGAACTGGATCATCTCGGCGGCGGACTGGACCTGGTTCCGGCGCTGACGCTGACCCTGGCCCTGATCGACTACGACAAGAGCGAGTTCACGATCGAAAATGCGCACTGCAGCATCGGCTACTACGCTGCGCTTGCCGCGCGCGGATTCGTTGATCCCGAAATCGTGATCCGCGAATTCAGAAGAGGACTCGACATTGCCGGTCACGTTTCGTGGCTGCCCGGCGGAACCCAGCTCAACGGCGGACGTCTCGGCGTGATGGTCCCTGCCATCGTGGGCCAGGCGCTGGGAAAAAGAGCGTTGCATGGCGACGGCGCGTGGGGAATCTGTCATTGCGGCGATGCAGGGTGGATCTCCGGTCAGGCGCTGAACGGATTCAACGGGGCCGATCTCCATGGAGCGCCGGTCACATTCGTCATGCATCGCAACGGCATTCAACTCTCAGGCTCGAACAAGCAGATCATGGACAAGGATCCGCGTCCCATCATCGAGTCTCTCGGAATAAGAATCCTCGAGACGCCAAGTCTTCACGATACGGTTACGCTGTACAAGGCATACCATGAGGCATACCGCCTGGCACAGGAGGGACAGCCGACCCTCATCTACCCAACCGGCTTTCGCTCCACCAACGGCGGGTTCGTCGACCTCAACTGGTTCGGCAACAAGTACGGCATTCACGACGAGACGCAGCACTTTGCCGCGAAACACGGCGTTCCCATGGAGACGGAAGTATGGGTTCCCGGCGCCCTGATGAGCTACCGGGATCCGGAACCGATGCTGGAGTGCCTGTTCCTGGTAAACGAGCTTCCCGGCGGGGAGGGACATCATGACGGGCACATGAAAGGCCGCGATCCCGACGCCGTTCTTGCCAATCCCATGCTCCAGCACAGCGCCGAGCAGCGCGCCGCGATCGATGTCCTTCAATCCGCGCCGAAACAGACCGTAGTCACCCGCGCCCGCCCGGACGTCGGAACGGAAAATCTTGTCATGCCGGCCGCTGCAGTGGCTGCGGCCAAACTTCCCGAGGCCGGCAAAGTTACCAGCGCGCGTGCGGGCGTGGAATCCGGGTACGCCGCCGTCGCGGAAGCCTTTCCCGGCCAGGTCTTCGTCGTCAGTTGCGATCTCGACCCGTCGACCAAGCTCGGAAAAGCGCGGAGCTTCCTGAACCAGGATCACCAGTTCGAAATGAGCATCGAAGAACAGGCCTCCGCGATCCTGGCCAACGGATTGGCGGTGTCATCTCTCGAACCCCAGTTGAACGTCTTCTCGACGTTTGCCGCATTCTTCGAAGGCATTGCGAGAGAAGGGCTGGAAATGTGGCGCTACCAGCGGAACCTGACGGGAACCAATGAAGGCCTCAATGTGACCTTTCACATGTCCCACGTCGGAGCCTGCACCGGGCGTGATCACTTCTCCGGCTGGGCACTCGACTGGATCAACCTCGCGATCGGATACCTGCCCTATCTTCACCGGTTCTACGCGCCGTGTGACGCGCGCGCCGCTTTCCTGGCCGTAAAAGATCTCGCGGCGCACTACGGCGGCCACATAATCGCGATTCCGCGCGACAACCTTCCGGTACTGACTTCCCAGGATGGATCGGCGGCGCTCTACAATCCGGAAGACGCCTGGGAAACCGTCACGGTCTACCGTCGCAACGAAAGCGCCAGGCGCGCCGTGCTCGCATTCGGCGCACCGGCGCATCTGGCCATCGATGCCACGGAAGGAGAGGACATCGACGTGCTCATAGTTAACGGGCTGCCGTTGGAGAAGAACACGCTCGCCTCGTGGTTCGAAAAGTATTCGGACGGAATCGTTACGGTGGAGGATGGGTACATCGGGACGCCCGAAACCGGCCTGGTGGGATTCGCAGGACTGCTATCCGGCGCCGGCTACGGATCCGGGGTTCCCCTCAACCATGTCGGCATTGTCGATCCACGGATCGCGCCATCGGAAGGCCATTACGAAGTGTGGCAGCACTTCGGCATCACCGCCGAAGCGATCTCCGAAGCACTGCAAGCGCTGTAAAGCCTCTTTCCTTTACGTGGCACGGCGGCTCCGCCCCGTGTCTGAACAAGGGAAGAGAAAGGTTTGAGCACAGATAGAGGAAGTTCCATTCGTGCGCCTCTTTTTCTCTTTTCTTGCTCCGGCACGGGGCGGAGCCGCCGTGCCACATACTGGGGCTCCACTCGGGTGCTTCTTTTCTCTCCCCTTGTTCCTACACCGGCCGGAGCGATCCAGGAACTTCAGGCAAACTCCGATGACATCTGCATGAGGCGAACCGGAAAGCCGTTTTCGGCCGGCACCTTGCCGACCGGATTGTGCCGGAACTCATCTACCCCACGAACCAGGTAGCTCTCAAAATGAGGCCAGACGTCCAGGTCACATTTGACCTCGGTCGGACTGAATCGCATGGTTTTACCCGCCCGCATTCGGTTCGATTCGTTCGGGGCGGAACCGTGGATCAGGCCGTCGTCGTGCAGGGATATCTCACCTGCTTTCAAATCGAGGGACACCACGTCTTCCGGTCGAATCTCATCCGGATCGACTTCCTGGGCCAACACGTATTGGTCCCCATCTACGGCTCGATGCCGAACGATTCCTGCGCGATGGCTGCCGCGCACGACCCGCATCGCGCCATTCGATGCATCCGTGTCGAAAATTGCCAGCCAGACGGTGACGGTCTTCTGCGGCTGCAGCGGCCAGTATTGCGCGTCCTGGTGCCAGGGAACTTCAGATCCGTCTCCGGGAAACTTGGAAAAGATATGCGCGCCCCACTGATAAAAATTTGCTCCCAGCAAGTCTTCAACATAGTTGAGGATGGCGGGCGTTCGCGACAGGTCGTACACCCAGCGGTTCGCCTTGTGCCAGTTGTTGACGTGATTCATATTCGTGCCGGCGGGCAGCATGGCATTCAACTCATGGAAATGGTCCTGCAGCGCAGATATCGCGGACGGATCGAAGACCGGCAGATTCTTAACGTACCCCCATCGCCGGAACTGCTCCTTCTCCGGCTCGGCCAGTCTCCGTGCTTGGCTGCTAATGGGAAGTTCGGCCATCGCCGCGACTTATACATTACACTGCCGACGATCCCAATTAGAATCGGAGTAAATTGGGATTGTTGATTGAGTCTTGCACTTCTCGAATGATCCCGCCAGCGCGGGGATTATGGCAAGTCCAGGAACTTATACCTTGATCACCGACCCCTGGTGTTGTGTCCCGGAAATTCCTTAACACTGGATTGGCCCATTCTGGATGCAGAGGGGCTGGGGCGGAGCGGCTCTGCACCAAAAGAGGCCAACCCTTTTAGGGCGAGGATCTTCTGGCGCACGACTCCAGGTGAGGCACCTCGGCGACTTGGTATTCGAATCGCGTGTCACCATTGAAATTTGAATCGGTCCATGCTATCATGGCATCTGTTTCATGATTTTCAGAAACACCATCCTTTTGCCGCTATTCGTCCTCGCAGTGCAAATCTCACCCGTCTGCGCCGATGGCATTCGCATCACCGGCGGCACCACGAAAGTGATCTTCGCCGAGAGTCAACTCTCCGATCTCGGCATCCTGATTGATCCACTTGCCTCGGCCTCCGCGGAGGCGGAGGTTTCCGCCGAGTCCGACCTTACCTTCGTCGCGACTGGTAGCGCTTTCGAGGACTGGGCATCGGGCGCGCTTCTTCACGATGCGGGAATTCAAATCACGACGCCGACTGGATCGCACATTGCGAGTCAGCTCCGAATCACCGCGGGCGACAAGCCCCTTGAACTCGTGCTCCGGTCGGACGACGGAACGATCCTGTTTCGAATCGAGAGTCTTCACACCGGATACGATCCGGTTTCGGGAATATTGCACGCGGTCTCCGGGGACCTTTTCTTGTCGGGACGACTTGCGGAGGACGCCGGGTATCCGGAACACCAGGGTCTGTTCGCCGGTGGACTATTCATGGTCCTGGAAACAGGGGTGCCCGCCGAACCGGGAGGATCGGGCGGGGGAACGGGGTGCATTGCAAACTTTGGCCCGGTGGTTGACCTGGAGCTGACGGCCATGCCGATCTTGAGCCAGGTAGCCCGCGAGGCGGGCGTCCGCGTTGCCATGGCCCCGAGCGCAGACTTAATGAATGTCGGTCAATTCGACGTACGCTGGTACTGGGCCATTGCACCGTCGGGATTTAACGGCACGAACATCGGACCACATCCGTTTCTCGTCATGCACTTTTACCGGGAGACCGGGGGCGTCTTCGAGCAGATTGGCCGGTCCGATGTGAAACACGCGTGGAACACAGTGAATTCCGGATGTCCGTGTCCCGGTGGACAGGTGATGTACACGGGCTGCGGGGATCGCTACGGTGTTGGGAACAACGCCGACCCGTTTTATTTCGGACCCCGGGACGAGTTGACCGCACACCTCGGCACCTACCCTTCGCTGGGGTCTCACTTCGATTCGACGCCGACGAACAACGTGAGAGATCACGGCTGGTCAGGCCTGGATCACGACGACTTCGAACATCGCCTCGTCGTGCAGGAGCCTGATTTGTCGACGCCCGGCGCCGCTTATCATATCGAGGCATGGTACATCGTGGCGGGAGATTCGAATACTTTCAACAACATCGCGCATCGAAGCGTAAACCCACTTCTATCCGGAAGTGCGTGGACGTTTCCGTTCGCGGATGCGGGCTCAGCCGGTGGACTGGCCCTGGATGCCTGGGTCGACCCCTCCTCTCCGCCGCCGGGGTCCATGAACCGGCGAATCGTCACCGGGGAAGGAAATCTGCAACTTGCCGTGAAGACCTGGACCAACGCCCCGGCGGACTTTCACTATGAGTACGCGCTGATGAACATGGATTTTGACCGGCAAATCCAGTCGTTCGCGGTCCCGGTCGCGACGGGCGTAAATGTTACCGGCATCGAATTCGGAGATGTCGACGACGACGCATCCAACGACTGGAGCGCGGTGCATGCGGATGGCCATATAACCTGGAGCGCACCGTCCGGAGGGGCGGAGACGAACGCCTGCGACTGGGGAACGCTTTTCAACTTCCGCTTCGACGCGGACATTGCACCGGCAACCAATGCAGTCACAATGTCGATTCACGAGATCGGCGCCGGTGACCTGCTCCTTGCCCAGTCCCTCGCCCCGGATCCGGCGCCCCGGCTTTCGGTTCCTCTCATCGATTTCTCGGCGAACAGCTCGGGTACGTCCTCCCGGTGGACGAGTCTTTCCGGCGCGGTATACCAGCTTCAGTCAACCGATTCACTGGTGCCGCCGCCGGCGTGGACGAACCTGGGCGGCGCAGTCACTTCCGATGGAGCCGTCATCGAGTTTCAAAGCCCGGGAACCGCCGCGTCGCAACAGTTCCAGCGCGTTGAAATGGACGGAAATTCATTTCCGTAATGCCACGTGGCACGGCGCCTCCGGCCCGTGTCTGAATACGTGTTGAAAAGGGGCAGTTCAGCAAAATTCTTCTGGCATCTCATGGCATTTCGGGGAGTAATCCATGGCAACACCATGGAATCGAATCCCAGGGAGGTGGCGGATGATGATGAAATGTAGTCCCCGGGCCGCATTCGTGTTTTGTCTCGTACTCTTGAGTACCCGAATCGGCCCGAAGGGCCAGGGCGCCGACCACGCCTATGAGATACTATTCGGATACGACCAGAACGAGGGCAACTCGGAGACGATTGGATTTAGAGTCGGCGCCGCTCACAAACGAGTGCGAGACGGAATGAGCGAATTGCACTCGAAGGCGGCATATGCGTACGGGGAGGCTGAAGGGGAGAAAAACGTCAACCGCGGGGACGCATCCAGCGAATACAACCGGCACATCAGTACAAGGCTCTACCTGAATATTCGCGGGGAGGCATTGTTCGACGATCCGGCCGAAATTCAATACCGCGTCATTCTAGGTCCCCCCAGCGTGGGATACTACTTCATCAAAACGGACAAGAGATCGCTCAACGGTGAATTCGGGCTGGCGTACATGTGGGAGGAAGTCGACCGGGTAAGGGATGATGCGCCCCTGCTCCGTATAAATCAGGAATTTGAGCAGCATTTCAGCAAGGATGCTCGATTCTGGCAATCGTTTGAGTATCTTCCGCAACTCGACGCGTTCGATCGATACCTGTTCAATACGGTTCTCGGCATCGAGAGTGGCCTCACAGAAATGCTTTTTCTGCGGTTCGTCATTCGGGACCGATATGACAGCCATCCCGGGGAAAACCTTAAAAACAATGACTTGAGCATGAACGCATCGCTGGCGGTGAAGTTCTGAAAGACTGGCATAGGCCGTGCTCCCTTGTTTTCCGGCGCAATGAACTACCATGCCGACAATTATGTTCGAAGCCGACGCACTGACGAAGGCACCCTCTTTCGCTTTCCCCCCAGGCCCGCCGGAATCCAACGCCCGTTCGGATTGGTCCTGATCGTATTCGGATGCGTAGTCGCCTCCTTCATGGTTTTCTGGATGTGGGGTCCGATCAGCAGCTCACTCTCCGCCGAGAGCGATGGCGTGGATGGGTTCTCTCTTCTCTTCGGCCTACTCGGCACACCCGGACTCGTTGTCGGCCTCGGGCTCTGCGGCGCGGGCCTGGCGCTGGTATGTAATCTTTTGCAGACCGAAGTCCTGCTCACGAAAGACAAACTCATCAGCATCGAGCGGGTTGGGCCGTTCCGCTGGAAACGCTCCCGCTACTGCGAAGACATAGAGAGAATCGTGTTTACACGCGCGCTTCCATCGAGCCCTTCGGCCGGGTCGGGCGGCACCGATCTCTGTGGAATCATGGCGGAGGGGGAAGATATGAGACCGTTGATCGTGATCGCCGGGTACTCCCGGGAACTCCTCACGCCGTTCGTCGGAACGATTTCGAAGCTTGTCGACGGCTTCTCGCCGGATCCGGTCGCGGTGGAGGAGCGATGGGACACGAATGTGGAAGTCAATGGAGAGGAAGAGATTCCTCTCGATAAACCCGAAGCGACGGTCTCCACCATCACAGAGCGAAAGGACGGGGTTACAATCGCCGTGCCTCCGGTGGGGCTATGGAAAGGAAGCAAGGGGCTGTTTCTGTTCAGCCTGATCTGGAACACGATTGTCTGGATCGTAGCGGCGGTCTTTATCACGACCGGAACCGGGAGCGCGGGCAGCGGCCTTTGGATTGCGGTCCTGGTACTCGGGGCATTCTTTCTACTCGGAATCTTCATGCTCCTTATCTCGATCAGCATGGGTCGAAGGCAGGCCGTCATTGTCGCAATGGGCGAGAAGCTCATGATCAAACGCGTCAGCCCTTTCCGAACCCGGGAGCATTCGTTTGATCGAAGCGATCTGCGCGCGATCCGGATGGACGCGAGCGGAATGACAATCAACGATCGGCCGGTCATGGAACTGCAGATCCATTCCGGCGGAAAAAACAAAATGGGTCTGCTCTCCCAGCTTCCCGAAGATGAATTGAGCTGGATCGCGTCCGTACTCCGGACCGCGACAAAAGTTGGGGGCTGACCCTACCGATTTTCGAATTTCGCGATGGTGCTGTCGCGAAGATCCGGGTCGGTCAACGTCGTTGCCCATTGTGCGGCGGCTTGAGGATCGCGCCGGTTAATTCGATCGATGTAGGTAAGAATCACCTTGTCCATATCCAGCGACGGCTGAAATTGAGCGAGCCATTCGCCGGCGGCAGAGGAATCGCTTCGGGCCCAACTGCGAACGACGCCCGACATGGCATCAATCTGCATCTCCACCGTGGGAAGCTGTTCCGCCCATCCCGCGGCGGCGGCGGGATCATCGCGCGCCCACTGGCGCAGAAACGGTTCCGCTGCGGTCGCGAGTTCGGCATCGGGAAGTTTCATCAGCTCGCCGGCAAAATCATTAAATTCCACAGCTTCCACGCGATCCGCAAGCCGACCCATGATCCCGTACTTGAGATCTCCATCCGGCAGGTCCTGGACCCAGGCGACGGCGTGATCGGTTCCATCCTGCAAAGAGGCGTCCAGCAAGGCATCGACAGCCCGGCCCCGATTCCGGCCGAATGGCATTTCAAGCGCGAGCTCGGTCGCGCGATCCAGGTCGGTCCGCGCAACGCCATGGATGACGCCGGTCATGTACGGGTTGTCCGTCCCTTCGGAATTCGCGCTCGCCCAGGCAATCGCCGCATCCGGGTCTTGCGATGCCCAACCGCTCATAACCGAACCCATGTTCCATCCGCGCCCGCGACCGCCCCCCTCCATGGACTGGACATGCGCAACTGCCGATTCGCCATCGAGTTGAGCCCAACGATAGAGGAGGAGATTAAATTCGCGGCGACGCTCGAAGGGCATCGACTCAAAATCCGCGGCGATCTCTTCGATTTCGGCTGCGTCCATTTCCGACAGAAGCCGGCTGAAGGATGCAACCCGTCGAAGCGGATCAATTTCACCGAGAACGGTTCTGGCCTTGGCGGCGCGGTCGATCTCCGGATCTGCTTCCTCTTCCACCGGTACGGAAGAATGGGTTGTGTAGCTTTCGGCGGACTCGGCGCGGCTTTCGGCGAATCCCGCGGATGGGGATCTGCGGATAATTCGTTTCTCGATCACGGGGGCATTCGCTTCAAGGGACTCCGCCGGAGTCTTGACCGGAGTGTTCTCGGCGGTCGGATTCAAGGTATGCCCGACTGCAAATGCAAATAGCATGGTTGCGAGCCAGAGACCTCCAACGACGAAGTAAGCAGGTCGAAGTTTCATGGGAGTAGAATCCGGCGGTGTGCTAATTTTGTCAAGCAGGCCAATGACCGGAAAAATCGTCTAAAAAGCGAGAATTTGAGCGTAATGGGCCCGTTTTGGAGGATATCTCTACCTGGAAGCACAAAGTTTCTCTCAGAGGAGTTGACACTCGGGGGCTGCTCCCCTATCTTCCTCGCCTCAAATTTCTTACGAGCAGGGCGAAAGACCGGATCATGAAAACCACGTTTTTAAAAGAGTGCGAAGTCGTACGTGATTGGTACGTCTTCGACGCAACCGACAAGCCGGCAGGAAGGCTCGCGGTCGAGATCGCGAATATCCTCCGCGGGAAGAACAAGCCTTCTTTCGCGCCCCATACCGACACCGGGGACCACGTCATCGTGGTGAACGCTGAGCGGGTGAAACTGAGCGGATCCAAGGACGAGCAAAAGATTTACAAAAACTATACCGGGTACCCCAGCGGGCTCAAGGAGCACAAAGCCAGTGCAGTCCGGGAGAAGAATCCAACCCGCATCGTCAGCCAGGCAGTGCGGGGCATGCTTCCCAAGACCCGGCAGGGCCGAAAAGTATTCCGACGGTTGCACGTGTACACGGGCGCCGAACATCCTCACGAGGCACAGAAACCAACGGCGAAATAGCCGGCGGCACGGAGACACATCACGTGGCAAAAAACACAGTCACCGAATATTACGCGACGGGTCGGCGGAAGTCATCCGTGGCACGGGTCCGGGTCATGCTGGGAGTCGGAAAGCGACAGATCAACGGCATGTCCGCGAAAGACTACTTCCAGACGACGGCGCTCCTCAATTTCATCGAGCAGCCGCTGGTGGCTGCCGACGCCGCCAAACAATACGACATTGTCGCGAAAATCCATGGGGGCGGAAAAGTGGGCCAGGCCGGGGCTCTCCGGCACGGCATCGCCCGCGCCCTGGTGATCGCGGACGAGAACAAAAAGCCGCCGTTGAAAGAAGGCGGATTTCTCACTCGTGACTCCCGTATGAAAGAGCGTAAGAAACCCGGCCAACCGGGGGCACGAAAGCGATTCCAGTTCTCGAAACGATAACGTCGAAATCTGGTTCCATGCATTCAGTCCCCGGTCGCCTCGGCAGCCGGGGATTTTTTTGATCCAATCAGCCACCCAACCAACCGATATACATCGTGATGCATTCTCAATCCGAAATCGTCGACGCGGCCGTCTTGCCCGCAGGGTTCAAGGCGGCAGGCGTTCATTGTGGAGTAAAGCCATCGGCGGCGGACCTCGCCCTGATTGCATCGGACCGACCCTGCGTATCCGCGGGCACATTCACCACCAACCGGGCTGCCGCGTCCTGTGTACAATTCTGCCGGTCCCGGCTGTCTTCAGAGTCCGCCCGAGCCGTCGTAGTGAACAGCGGAAACGCAAACGCGTGCACGGGAACAGCCGGAATGCGGGATACCGATACGATGGCGCGAATGGCCGCCGTAGCCCTGGGAACGGGCAGCGAAGAAGTCTTCGTCTCCTCCACCGGCCCGATCGGAGTCCCCTTGCCCATGGATCGAATTGAAGCGGGAATCCGGGAAGCCTCAGAATCTCTGTCATCGACCGGCGGCCTCGACGCGGCCACGGCGATCCTGACCACCGACACCCGACCGAAGCATGCGACGACGGAGCTCTCCGTGGATGGGAACACGATCCGGGTGACCGGCATTGCCAAAGGCTCGGGCATGATTCATCCCAATATGGCGACCATGTTATGTTACCTGTTGACCGACGCCGCGGTTGCGAAGGCGGACCTGCAGGCTCTTCTGGAATCCTCGGTACAGCGGAGCTTTAATCGGATCTCCGTGGACGGAGACCAGAGCACCAATGATACCGTCCTGATGCTGGGCAATGGCTGCGCGGGCAACGCGACGATGCATGCCGGTCATTCAGAGTGGAACGCATTTGCCGGCGCGGTAGCCGCAATCACCACGAACCTGGCGCTGCGTATCGTGCAGGATGGGGAAGGAGCAACGAAACTTGTTTCCGTGCGGGTTTGCGGCGCAGCCACCGCGGGTGATGCGGACCGCGTGGCGCGATCCATCGCCAATTCACTTCTGGTGAAGACATCGTGGGCCGGTAATGATCCGAACTGGGGAAGAGTCTTGTGCGCCGCCGGGTACGCGGGGGTGCCGCTGCAGCTCGAGAAGATCAATATCTCGTACGACGAAGTTCCCGCCGTAATCGGCGGCGAATCCGCCGGGACGCCGCCCGCCGCGCTGCGCTCTGTCGTCGAAAGGAATGAATTCACGGTGGCCGTGCATCTCAACCACGGATCCGATGAAGCGGTCGTGTATGCCTGCGACACGACAGAGAACTACGTAAAGATCAACGCGGAAGAGTGACGCATGGAAGAACTGATTGCCAAAGCGGCGGGGATGATCGAGGCCCTTCCTTTTATTCAACGGTTTCGAAATGAAACCGTGGTGGTGAAATTCGGCGGCAGCATCCTGGATGACGAGGCGGCCTGCGCGAGTATCCTGCAGGATGTTTCTTTTATGGAAGTCGTGGGATTGCGTCCGGTGCTGGTACACGGCGGCGGCAAGACAATCTCGCGCGGGATGGCCGCCTTGAATCTCGAACCTACCTTCGTGCAGGGTTTGAGGGTCACCGATGCTGCGACCATGGAGGTCGTGGAAAATTCCCTGAACCGGGAAGTGAACGCCCACCTGGTGAAGCAGCTTCGGTCCATGGGGTGCAGGAGCATGGGGATTTACGGGCAAACGATCCTGACCGCATCCCGGCGCACGGGAACCGATCCGGATTCCGGCGAGCCGTTGGATTGGGGCTACGTGGGCGAAGTGATGTGCGTGGATACCGCACCAATCCTCGAGTGCACGTCGTCCCAGACGGTGCCCGTCATCACTCCCCTCGGATTGGGGGCGGACGGTCACATCTACAATATCAATGCGGACGAAGCCGCAGCGGCCATTGCCGCCGGTCTCCCGGCCCGAAAACTGGTGTACCTTTCCGATGTCCCCGGATTGCTGAAAGATCCCCGCGACCCGTCATCCCTGATTTCTCACGTAAACGCGGGCGATGTAGAACAGCTCGTCGGAGACGGCATCATTGGCGGAGGAATGATTCCGAAAATCCGGTCCGCGGTGAAAACCATCGAGGCCGGCGTAAACAAGGTTCACATCGTCGACGCCGGAATGTGCCATTCCCTGCTGTTGGAATTGTTTACCGAGCAGGGGGTTGGAACGGAGATTGTAAAGTCATGAATACGAATGAAATCAAGTCACTTCACGAAAATTTTGTCATGCCCACCTACGCGCCGGAAATTGCGCTGGTACGGGGTGACGGCTGCCGCGCCTGGAATGCGGAAGGGAAAGAGTATCTCGATTTCGTCGCCGGCATCGCGGTGGCAAGCCTGGGACACTGCAACCCGGTTCTGGTGAAGGCAATCCGGGAACAGGCGGGCACGCTCATGCATGTTTCGAACCTGTTCTACAATGAGCTGCAACCCCGGCTTGCCCGGACGATCTCCGAGCGGTCGCTGGGGGGAAAGTGCTTCTTCTGCAACTCCGGCGCCGAAGCCAACGAGGGGTTGATCAAGTTGGCGAGGCGGTGGGGCCACGATGCGGGACGTCATGAAATGATCACGTTCAAGAATTCGTTCCACGGAAGAACCCTGGCGACCCTGACGGCCACCGGGCAGGAGAAAGTGAAAAAGGGGTTCGCCCCCCTCCCCACGGGATTTCGGGAAGCTGCATTCAACGACATTTCTTCCGTGCGAAACCTGGTAAACGAAAAAACAGCCGCGGTACTGATTGAGGCTGTCCAGTGCGAAGGCGGGATCCGGATCGCCGACCCGGAGTTTCTTCTGAACCTCCGGGCTCTATGTGATGAGGCGGGCGTCCTGTTGATGTGTGACGAAGTTCAGTGCGGCATGGGCCGGTCCGGTAACTGGTTCGGTTACGAGAGTTCCGGCATCCAACCGGACGCGATCGCGCTGGCAAAAGGTCTGGGCGGGGGGTTTCCAATCGGCGCGGTATCCGCGACGCCGGAACTGTCGGATGTCCTGACGGTCGGCTCGCATGCAACCACCTTCGGCGGCACGCCGCTTGCCTGTGCCGCCGGGCTGGCGGTGTTCCGGGTGATCGAAGAGGAAAACCTTCTCGAACGGGCGGGGACTCTGGGGGCAAAGCTGGTGGATGGACTGGCGCCGCTCTGTGAACGCTTCCCGTGGGTCATGGAAGCTAGAGGCGCAGGCTTGATGGTCGGCCTGGAGCTCTCGCAGGACGCTTTGCCGTTGCAGAGAATCCTCGAGGAAAAAGGATTGCTAACCATCGCCACCGCAAATACCGTGATCCGTCTCGTTCCCCCCATGACGGTTTCGGAGCAGGAGATCGACGAGGCGATATCCAGAATTCATGAGGGGTGTGCCGTCTTTCAGGAAATGAATGAGGAATCGAAAGTATGAAAATTGTATTGGCATATTCAGGGGGCCTCGACACTTCGGTCATCATGAGATGGTTGATCGAGAAGTATGACGCCGAAGTCATCGCTTTCTGCGCCGACATCGGGCAGGAGGAGGAGCTCGACGGCCTGGAAGAAAAAGCACTGAGCACCGGCGCGAAGAAAGTCTACATCGACGATCTGCGGGCGGAATTCGCGGAGGATTTCGTCTATCCGATCTTGCGGGCGGGAGCGGTGTACGAATCGGGGTACCTGCTCGGCACATCGATCGCAAGGCCGCTGATTGCGAAGCGAATGGCGGAGATCGCGTCCGAGAACGATGCCGAAGCGGTCTCTCATGGCGCCACCGGAAAGGGCAATGACCAGGTCCGCTTCGAACTCACCTGCTACGCACTGCAGCCGGGAATCCGGGTGATCGCTCCCTGGCGGGAGTGGGAGTTCAAGTCGCGGAGCGATTTGATCGAATATGCAAAGCAGTACGACATTCCGGTGCCGGTCACCGCGGAGAAGCCCTACAGCATGGACCGGAATCTACTGCACCTCAGTTTCGAGGGCGGGATTCTCGAAGACCCCTGGAACGCTCCGCCCAAGGACATGTTCCTGCTCACCACCGACCCCGTGGATGCGCCCGACACACCGGAGGACGTCGTCATCGATTTCGAGCAGGGCAACGCCGTCGCCGTTAACGGAGAGTCGTTCGAGCCTCTCGGCGTCATGCAGACCTTGAATGCACTGGCGGGCAAGCACGGAGTCGGCCGATTGGACCTGGTGGAAAACCGGTTCGTGGGCATGAAGAGCCGGGGCGTCTATGAAACGCCCGGTGGAACCATCCTGCACCGAGCCCGGGAAGCCGTGGAGCAAATCACCATGGACCGGGAAGTGCTCCACCTGAGGAATTCCCTCGTCTCCGAGTACGCAAAGCTCGTCTATAACGGGTTCTGGTTTGCCCCGGAGCGGACCATGCTCCAGGCCGCAATGGACAATGCGGCTGACTGCGTGACCGGGACCGCGAGAGTCCGGCTTTACAAAGGAAGCTGCACCGTCTCCGGCAGAAAGTCGGACCAGTCTCTCTACGACGAGGACCTCGCGACATTTGAAGAGGATTCGGTCTACGACCAGGGAGACGCAAGCGGATTCATCCGCCTGAACGCGCTGAGACTGAGGATGCAGGCGGGGCGGAACCCGTTGGACAAGGGATGAGGAGTCGACTTTGGTTTCAGGTTTCGGGTTTCAGGTTTCAGGTTTCATGAGGGACAACATGCTGGCAGACAAGGACTTCAATCCTGAAACCCGAAACCTGAAACCCGGTACCTGAAACCTTCACTCACATACAAGAAATTGGATAACTTTAGAAGCGAAGTTCCCCTCAAAGGAGATGTAAATGTTTGAAGGAGTTTTTACCGCGATCGTAACGCCGTTCACCCCGGACGGCGCGTTGGACGATTCTGCGTTTCGCGCGTTGCTGGAAGCGCAAATTGAAGGCGGCGTGGACGGCGTCGTTCCCGTCGGCACCACCGGAGAATCGCCGACGCTGAATTTCGAAGAGCACCACCAGGTCATTGAGCGGGCCATCGAAGTGTGCAGGGGACGAGTAAAAGTCATCGCCGGGACGGGCGGAAACTCTACCGAGGAAGCGCTCGAACTGACGCGGCATGCGAAGGACTGTGGCGCGGACGGCACGCTGCAGGTTACGCCCTACTACAACAAGCCCAGCCAGCAGGGGCTGATCCGGCATTTCACCGCCATCGCTGACATTGGGCTTCCGGTTGTTCTCTACAACATTCCGGGCCGCACCGGGATTCCCATTGCCGTGGACACGATCGCGGAACTCGCGGGGCATCCCGGCATTGTCGCGGTCAAGGAAGCAGCCGGAAGTGTTGACCAGGTAAGCCTCCTGGTACGAACGTGCGATCTGACCATACTCTCCGGAGACGATATGCTTACGCTGCCGATGATGGTGGTCGGCGCGAAGGGCGTGATCAGCGTCGCATCCAACATCATTCCCGCGGACGTATCGAAAATGGTGCATGCCGCACTCGGCGGAGACTGGGAGACAGCCCGCGGTCTACACGGTCGAATGCACAAGCTGTTCTGCGATCTGTTTCTCGAAACGAATCCGGTGCCGGTAAAGACCTCCCTGGCGATGATGGGTAAGGTCGGGGAAGTATTCCGGCTCCCGCTGTGCGAAATGACCGCGTCCAACCGCGCGTTGCTGGAAGCGACTCTGCGCGAGTACGGGGTATTGCGATGAGCCAGGGCGTAGTCATGCTGGGCGCGGCCGGACGCATGGGTCGAACCATTGTAAGGCTTCTCCAAGGAGGAGCGGTGGAAGAGCTGGTCCTGTCGGGGGCAATGGAGACTGATTCACATCCGGGTATCGGGCAGGACGCGGGATTGATGGCCGGGGCTTCACCCTCCTCGATTCTGATCACGGGGGATTTTTCCCGGGCAACGGCAGAGGCCGCGGTCGGGATCGATTTTTCCTTTCACGAAGCAACCGCTGTGCATGCGGCGCAAATGGCGGAGGCGGGCAAGCCGCTCGTCATCGGCACCACCGGACTGACGGAAAAAGAACTGGCAGCCGTGGACCGGGCCTCGGAATCCATTCCGGTGGTGATGGCCCCGAACATGAGCCTCGGCGTCAATCTTCTCTTCTGTCTTGCCGAGGCCGCGGCGGCCGCATTGAAAGGCCGTGGATACGATATCGAGATTGAGGAACGCCATCATCGACTCAAGAAGGACGCTCCCAGCGGCACGGCTCTCGGTCTCGGGGAAGCCGTCGCGAAGGGGCTCTGTGTCAACCTTGAGGACGTCGCCGTTCACGGCCGCGAGGGGATCGTGGGGGAACGGACGGATGAAGAGATCGGCTTTCATGCAACGCGCGCCGGAGATATCGTCGGAGATCACAACGTATTGTTCGCAACCTCCGGCGAGATCGTGGAATTATCCCACCGTGCCACCAGCCGGGATACATTCGCAATCGGCGCCCTCCGCGCTGCCGCATGGGTCATCGGGCAACCGGCCGGGATGTATTCGATGCGGGATGTGTTGGCGCTGTGACATCAATCTTGTTTGAGAAGACTCCGCTTGCTTCAATCCTAATCTCAATCGTAATCCCAATCATAATCGATTAGGATTGCGATTAGGATTGGGATTAAGATACATCGGAAACTGCGGTCAAGAGTCGCCTGCCGAACTGACACCGGAAACGGTGAAATGAGCCAATCCGAAACTACCACAGAAATCGGTTTCAGCCTCGGATCGAATCTTGGGGATCGCATCGGCTATCTCTCCAAGGCAAAAGAATGCATCCTCGAAGATCCGGGCGCTATCTTTGTTGCGCAATCCTCGCTCTACGAGACTGAACCGGTGGGAGTGAAACCGGAGTACCAGGAATTGTTGTATCTGAACTCGGTGCTGATAATCGAAAGTGAATTGGCGCCGGAATCGTGGCTCGAAAAGCTCAGGATCATCGAAACGAACCTCGGACGGGAACGGAGTGAAGACCGGTTCGCTCCGCGAACCATTGACGTGGATATTTTGTACGCGGGGGGATCCAGACTCGACGGCAATGGATTGGTCGTTCCGCATCCACGCTGGATGAAGCGCCGATTCGTAGTGGAGCCGCTGGCGGAAGTGCGGCCGGAGCTGGTGTTGCCGGGCACATCGCAATCCGTGCAGGAGATCCTGGCAGGGTTGAAAGGCGGAGAATCGTGCCGGCGCGTCTCTGAAAACTGGTAATTCATGTCATAACCAACGACGGTTGTAGCCCGCCGGATCGGAATCGGTTAGAATTTGTCCCCATGAGTACCAGCAAGAAGAAAGCCGCATGGACGACGACAAAGCTTCGCGCCCTGAAAGGCAAAGAAAAAATCGTCTGCCTGACCGCTTACGACTATTCGATCGCGAGGCTCGTCGACGAAGCAGGTGTCCATCTCATCATGGTGGGGGATTCGCTGAGCATGACCATGCTGGGGCACGATTCCACGATTCCGGTCACCATGGAAGACATGATTCATCACTCTCGAGCGGTGGTCCGCGGCGTCACACACGCGCTGGTGGTCACGGACATGCCGTTTCTTTCGTACCAGGCTTCCGTATCCCAGGCCGTGGAGAACGCGGGCAGAATCCTGAAGGAAGGACGTGCCGACGCGGTAAAACTTGAAGGCGGCGCCATTCGCAGGGAAACAATTGAATCGCTGGTTGAAAACGGAATTCCCGTAATGGGGCACATCGGACTGACGCCCCAGAGCGTAAAGGAATTCGGCGGATACCGCGTGCAGGGCAAACGTCCCCGGGACGCGGACAAGCTGAAAGCAGACGCGAAAGCACTCGAGGAAGCCGGATGCTTCAGCATCGTCCTGGAGGGCATTCCCGCGGAGCTGGCGGGAGAGATTACTGATTCGATCGGGATTCCAACCGTCGGAATCGGCGCCGGCCCGCGGTGCGACGGGCAGGTTCTCGTGATCCAGGATCTTCTCGGTTTGTACAACGATCTGAGGCCGAAATTCGTGAAGCGGTACGCCGAGCTCGGAGACGCAATCACGGGTGCCGTCGAAGCATACGCCACGGACGTGCGGAACGGCGATTTCCCCGGGCCGGAACACTGCTACTAGTGTCACTGAGGCAGCGGTCGTAATGCGGTTTCAACCGTTGCCATGAGAAAGCTCATTTGGGAACGCATTACCCATAACATATTCCGTCTATCCAAGGCGAATGTGTGCGGCCAAGGCCGGTTCGATACAACGACAACAGGCCAGCCAGCCTCTTGGCCGGACTGAGTTTCAAAAGAACCGCGAGATTAAAAACCTCCCATTTTTTACGGAAAAACATGCTTCCATGTCCGCGTGTAACTTGGAATGCCGGGTGAGGACATCAGCGCTAACACATATCTTAACCGATTGTTAACTAACATCTTACAACTATTCATCGAATATCTCCTCGAAGGTAACAAATCTTGGATAGACAGAGCATTTTAGTTGTGATAACAACTTTCATTCATCACGGGTAAATGTGATTCCTTACAAAAGAGCTGGAGCTACCTCGTCGCGCAGCTTTGCCATCCATGTGGAAAACAGGAGTAGCAGGATGAAAAAGACATTCCTAATTGTGGCAACAACCCTTCTGAGCGGCGGCTCGCTCCTGGTGCCGTCCTATAGTGCCACGCGCGATGTGGTGTTCGGGAGCACGCTCGCCGGCGGCACCTTCGCGAAATACAGCAGCGCGGCGAACGCCGTCATCTTCACCTCGCCGGGATGGGGCACCTTCGAGGAGATGATCCCCCTGAACAATGGGGATGCGGAGGTGATGGCAGCGGTGACGGTGAACACGGGATCGCTGCTTGTTTTCGACGGCACGAGCACCTTTCAACCCACCACGATCTGGTCCAACTGGTTCGGACTGGCGGAACTGGGCAACGGGAATGTCGTCACCGCCAGCACCATTGACGGTGGAAACTACTCCGTGCGTGACGGCGCGTTTCCGTACGGCTACGCCGGGTTCGGATACAGTCCGAACTGGGGAACCATCTACAAGATGATCTCCCTGAGCAACGGCAACGTGGCCAGCGGCACATCGGACCTGGGGGGCTCGTTTATCCTGCAGAGCAACGGAGGGATGACGCGCCAGCAGTTCAGCAACGTGTGGGGCACGTTCCAGCAGCTCGTCGAGCTAAGTGACGGCATCGTACTGGCCGGGACGACGGCGAGCAGCGGCTCGTTTGCCAAATTCGACGGCGCGGCCTTCAACGGCGTAGGCATCACCAACGGCGCCGGGTGGGGAAACTTTGAGCAGATGGTAGCGATCGACAACGGCCGCGCGGTGGCGGGCGTCTCGCACCTGGGCGGCACCCTCGTGATGTACGACGGCAACGCCAACCAGATCAACACCGGGTGGGGAACGTTCGAGCAGATGATTGCGCTGAGCAACGGCGATATCGTGTTCGGCAGCACCCTGTCCGGCGGGACAATCGGCAAGGTGACCAACGGCACCACCCCCAGCTCAATCTCCACGGCCCAGGGAACCTTTTACGCCATGGCCGAGTTGAGTGACGGCCGGGTGCTCATCGCGGATAGCCAGGGCACCGGGGCCATCCTCGTGCTCGACGGCAATTCGCTCAGCGTGCCCTCGAATGCATTGGGCTGGGGGCAGATCGACCAGATGGCCGGCATCGGTGACGGTGAGGCTTTCCTCACCACCAACGACGGTGAACTGCTCCGCTTCAACGGCAGCAGCGTAACTCAGATCTCTACCGGCTGGGGCGTGGTGGAGAAACTGGTCACGGTGACCGCCCCCGCGGCGCCGGCGCCGGATGTAGAAATTGCCGAGTACACGCAAACATCGGACGCGGTCGAAATCAAATCGACCGGCAATAGTGCGTGGGCGGTGACGCCGGAATACACGGACGACCCGGTTACAGGCGAGGCGGGCTGGATGGTCGTCGGCGTCTTCTCCAACAGCTACCTTTCCGGCACAAACACCACGACCTTCGACGTCCCGGTGACCAACGCGCCGACGCTCCAATACAGGATCCGGCAAACCGAGCCCTGATCAACAGGACCCGACGGGAGAACGAGGATGGCCGGTCCGGCAGAGCCACGACGCGTCCGCGGCGAAGCGGTAGCTTTCTCCGATTTCCCAAACCACGAGACCATCTGGGCCATCGCAGCTGGACCCGGACCCCTGATTCAGGTGGCGGTTTGCTGTGAGAATACCGGCGGGGGCACGGTGCAGCTTTACAGCTATGACACCCGAAGCCGCACCATGCACCGGGTCCTCGATGCGGCCCTGGCAATCGGCGAAGACCCGGCCGACGGGCACGCGAGTCATGGCAAGGTGCACTTCTCCCTCTGCCCAGCGAGCGACGGATGGGTGTATGCGGCCACTCACTGCACCACTCCGCCCCTGGGTGACGACATCTGGGATGCGCGCAAGATGTGGAATCACCCCCGGAAATCCTTTTCCGGTGGACACGTGTTCCGGTACCGGCCCGACACGGGCGAGTGCGAGGACTTCGGCATCCCCTTTCCCAACCAGGGCATCCCGGCCCTGGTCTTCGACGAGACCATGGGTCGCCTCGCCGGGCTCACCTTTCCGGGTGCGCGCCTCTTCGTCATGGATCGCGACGGAACGGGATTCGAAGATCTCGGGCGGGTGTCGGCGGACTACCCGCTCTGCCTCGCCCTCGACGGCCAGGGCTGTGCCTGGACGTCGGACACCTACGGGTACGTCATCCGGGTGGACCTGGGCGCGAGATGCTTCGACTTGCTCCCGAGCCGACTCCCCGCGCCGCGGGGCGCGGTCGGCATGGCCGCGAACATGAGCGACACGGTAGCCGGTCCGGACGGATTCATGTATTGCGTCACGTATAACCTGCCGAATCTCTTTCGGTTCCGGCCGGTGCCGGAGGGCCCGGTCGACATTGAAGACCTGGGCCCGTTTCTGCCGGGATCGAGTACGCGGGTCACCCGGGGTCTGGTCTTCGGCCCGGACAGATCCCTGTACGCTTGCGCCTACTCCCCCTACGACCCCGCGGACCGGCCCAGGCTCGGCCGGTTCGATCCCGAGACCGCCCAGGGTACTGAGATTGGTTCGCTCGATATGGGCGGCGTGCCCAGGCGCTACTGGCGCGCGGCCCTCGGCGCCGACGGCCGCATCTACGCCGGCGAATG
>Ga0315336_1002080_pt1 | contig 32968 bp, 29 predicted proteins | sample ASW5metaG_FD_204512 | JGI IMG/M metagenome (GOLD analysis project Ga0315336, IMG submission 204512) | Ammonia-oxidizing marine archaeal communities from Monterey Bay, California, United States - ASW #5 | ecosystem: Environmental > Aquatic > Marine > Intertidal zone | place: USA: California...
TCAATTGCAGGGCAGACGTTGGTGTGCTTGCCTTCTGGCAGTTCACGACGACCAATCAGGCGACCATCGCGCGACACGCCTTTGATGTAGTTGTAGGTCTCACCAATCATGTAGGCGTTGTCGACCTCAAGTTCGTTACCGCCGCCGACTGAGTCGGGGTTGTATACGAAGATGATGCCACCCTTGTTCGGGTGAACCATGTAGCGCCTGCTGCCTTTGGACATGAGCATGAACTCGCCAACGGCGGAGTCAAAATCCCATGCGTCATGCGGCATTTCCTGGAAGTAAGCTGACAATTCACCGCTGTCGGCATCAAGAACGACGACCGATGAGCTGTACAGGTTCAGACCCGGACGAGGACCACCATTCATCCAGCCTTCACCAATGTAGTCGTAGTCAGGTGCCGGATTGGCAGTGCCCCACCACACGGTGTTGGTTTTGGCATCGTAGGAGCCGGTCATCCAGCCACCGCCGCCACCGATCTTCCAGGAGTCATTGCCCCAGGAATCGCGCGAACGCTGATCGCCACCGATGGTGTCGAATTGCCATGCAACTTCACCCGACTCTGCATTAACTGCGAAGATCGGTCCGCAGCAACCGGACAACTCGCCGCCGTTCGCGCCAAGGATGATGTTGTCTTTGACTACGAGCGGTGCGCCGGTGAAGCCTTTGTTACCCTTCGCGACGGACATGATTTCGTTGTCCCAGACGACCTTGCCGGTCAACTTGTCGAGCGCGATCAGGCGGCCGTCGGTGGTGGCTGTATAAACCTTGCCATAGGCGATTGCCAGGCCACGGTTATACGGGTTGTAGAAAGTGCCTTCGGCACGCTCTACGTCGATCTTGGCCTTGTAATGCCAGACCAGTGCGCCACTGGCGCCGTCGAGCGCCCAGATTTCGCCTGAAGAACTGGTGTAGTACAGAATTCCGTCAACTGCCAGCGGGAACGACTGAATGCCGCGCTTGCTGGATGCCGGAATGTGCTGCCATGCCAGGCTCAGATCGCCGACGTTGGAAGTGTTGATTTGATCAAGACCGCTGTGATGCCAGCCCGTGAAGTTTCCGTGATACATTGCCCAGTTGTTTGGGTCTTTGTCAGCGTTCAGAAGCCTGTCCCAGGTGACATCTGCTGCCATTGCCTGAGAAGCAAAGCCTACGAAGGCTGCCGCAGATAGGGCCTTGACCCCAGCGCGTGTCCAACGTGTCATAACTCTCTCCCGTTGCGTTATCGAAATATGGGCTAGTTGCACCCAATGTTCAGGAATTAGATCCTCCGGAGGCCGGTACACCAACAGGCGTGTGTTTTGCACAACTGTTGCAACGGCTGGAGAAACCCTCCGCAAATGTAGCGTTTAGACAGGGCGTTGGCAAGTCGAACACCCCTGAAACGAAGAAGAAATTCTCTATATGTCAGGTTTGTGATGGCGAGGTGCACGATGAGGGCAGCGGGCCATGTCTTTTTGGGCCGATTGAAAGAGCAATTGTGATACAGGTTACCGATCAAATTTCACTATCAGAAACGGAGCTGAAGTGGCATTTCGTGCGCGCGTCCGGGCCGGGTGGTCAGAACGTCAACAAGGTATCCAGTGCTGTCGAGTTGCGCTTCGATATTGCCGCCACGACTCACGTGCCGGTGGAAGTCAAGACCAGATTGCGACGCCTGGCCGGAAGTCGTATAACCGGCGACGGTATCCTGGTGATCCAGGCGCGCCGTTTTCGATCTCAGGCGCGCAATCGCGACGATGCGCTCCAACGGCTGATAGATCTGGTCAGCGCTGCGTCGATCAGTCCCAAGCTGCGCAAGCCCACAGCACCGAGCAGAGCAGCGAAAAGACGCCGACTGGAGGCCAAGAAGACGCGCGCGGCGACAAAGCAATCGCGTGGTGCGGTGAAAGAATTTGACTGACTTTGAGTCGGTGGCTTCCGTGACGCAGATTCCCGGATTGCACGGCGATGCATCCGAGCTACATTCGCCCTTTTGGCAGTGTGGTTGTTGCGGAATCGAGGCTTGTGTGAGTGCCAAGTCTGGGCACCGTGACGTCGTTGCGGGTAAATTTGGCAATCAATCAATGCAAAGGTTGCGGGACGAGGCACCGAATTAATGAGCACCAGGGAATTCGAAATCATCATCGAAGACCTCAATCGCAAGATTACCGCCCAACCGGGCGCAACGTTGCTGGCCGCGCTGCTGTCTCAGGGAGTCCCGTTCGCCTACAGTTGCGAAAGCGGCAATTGCGGAGCCTGTAAGTGTCAACTCGTCCGGGGCGAAGTGACCGGGCTGGAGTATTCGGAGCAGGCGCTGTCGTCACAGGAACATTCAACAGGGGTGATTCTTGCATGCCGCAGTCGCATTCGCGGTGACGTTACGGTTCGACGCCTTCTTCAGACGCGGATCTAGTCCCGCACGAACAGGTTGGAGAATTTCTCGCGCCGCTGGCTGGGTTCACGAAAATCTGGATGGCCATCACTATTTCAAGCCATAATTTTGATTTAATGCTCGTTGTAACACCCTGATTTATAGACAACGTGATCACGCCAAGTGGCATTTCTGTGGTAAGTTTGGTGACTGAATTCCGTGGTGCCTGCCAGCGCGCGCGACGATATCGCGATTGGGGGGGGTATACCCAACTGGTTTTGGGGCTGAGTTGACCACGCTAAACACATTGTCAAGGGGAGAGATGGGCGTAATTCGCTGGTTCGTGATCTTGTTGCAAGTAGGGTCGATCGCGGCGCTGGCGCAGCAATCAGATGCCTGGGCGCAGCAGGCTGACTTTGACAGGCTGCGTGATGCTTCACGTGGCGGTACTACTCCACGCATCGTCAACGAGCCCCGCGGAGTCGTTATCCCCGGCGCGGAACAGAATGTGGACCGTTCACGTGGAACTGCCGCGCAGCCCGATACACCGACTCAGCGACCCGGAACTTCTCCGCCTGAAACTCCGACTCGTTTGTCTTCGCCGGGGGAAATGACGGAGTTCCAGTTCTTCGTCGAGCGTGCCGTCGGCCGCGAACTGCCGTTGTTCGGACACAACTTCTTCACCACCGCGCCCGCTACGTTTGCACCCATTGGCAGGGTAGCGGTACCGTCGGACTACGTCGTTGGTCCCGGCGATGAGATCATCGTGCGCGCATGGGGCCAGATCGACATCGACTACAGCGCTGTTGTCGACCGTAATGGCAAGATATTCCTCCCGAAAATCGGTGAACTGCAAGTTGCCGGCATGCACGCGGATAAACTCGATGGCTATGTCGGCCGCGCCGTTGGAAAGGTTTTCAAGAACTTCGACCTCAATGTCACGCTCGGCGAACTGCGTTCGATCCAGGTTTTCGTGGTCGGACAGGCGCGCCGCCCAGGCAGTTATGTCATCGGGTCGCTGTCGACACTGGGCACCGCGTTGTTTGCGTCCGGCGGACCGTCCTACAAGGGCTCGATGCGGCGCATACAGCTCAAGCGGGGCAACAAGGTCGTGCGTGAGTTTGACCTCTACGATTTTCTGTTGCGTGGCGACCGATCGAAATCCGTCAAGCTGCTGGCTGGCGATGTCATCTTCATCCCGCCGGTCGGTCCGCTTGCCGCAGTCACCGGCAGTGTGCAACTACCCGCAATCTACGAACTCAAACGCAACACCACGCTCGGCAACGCGATCAACATGGCGGGCGGTCTGGCCACCACGGCGTCGGCGAAGAAGGTCACTGTCGAGCGTATCGTCAACCGGGAAACGCGCTTCGTGGAAGAGTTCGGGCTGGACGCCGCCGGACTGAAGCGTCGTCTGCGCGACGGCGACGTGGTCAATGTCCATACCCTGTCGCCGCGCATTGCCAACGCCGTCACGTTGCGCGGCAATGTCGCGGAAACCATGCGCTTCCCATGGTACGAGCGCATGAGGGTGAGCAACGTCCTCCCCGAAAAAAGCGCGCTCATCGTTCCTGACTACTGGCTCCAGAAGAACCGCGCCGGACGCCCGGAAAGCTGGTTGCGTGACGACGACTACTGGCTCCAGCAAAACCGCGCTGGACGTACAGAAAGCGGGCCGCGTGACGACGACTACTGGCTTCAGCAAAACCGCGCTGGACGTACAGAAAGCGGGCCGCGCGACGACGATGCTGGCCCAGATAACGTGGACGCAGAGCAGCTACGTCGATCGCTGGTGCGCGGCGGCATCGAGATCAACTGGGAGTATGCCGTCATTGAGCGGTTGAACATGGAAGCGCTTGAGCCGACTCTGATTCCGTTCAATCTTCGCAAAGCCGTGATCGAGAAAGATAAAGAGCACGACTTGTTGCTGCTGCCTGGTGACGTGATCACCGTGTTTTCCGCCGAAGACATTCGCGTACCAAAGTCGCGCCGTACGCATTTTGTACGTCTCGAGGGTGAATTCATGGCCCCGGGTGTCTATCAGATCAAGGCCGGAGAGACGCTTCAGGAACTGGTGAGGCGTGTTGGTGGCTTCACCGGCAACGCTTACCTGTTCGGTTCGCAGTTCACGCGCGAGTCGGCGCGCGTAGAACAACAGGAAAAACTCGACTCGCTAGTTGCACGACTCGAAGCGGAGGCCGCTCGTGCGCAACTGCAGAGCACGCAGTCCGCCATCACCCCCGAAGATGCAGCGTCCCTCGAACAACAGGCTGTGGCGCAACGTGCCTTGATCGAACGTTATCGAAGCATCAAGGCCACCGGCCGCATCGTCCTCGGCATTGGCGGCAAAGGTAGCTCGGTCAATAATCTGCCTGACCTGCCACTGGAAGACGGTGATTCACTATTGGTGCCTTCGTTGCCGGGCACGGTGAATGTCTTTGGCGCCGTATACAATCAGAATGCCTATATTTACAGAAACGGTAACAATGTTGGCAACTACCTTGGCCGGGCAGGCGGCCCGACGCGTGACGCCGACAAGAAAAGCATTTACCTTCTGCGTGCTGACGGCACGGTCGTCAGTACTCAGCAGCAGGGTTGGCTCGGAAATATTAAAGGCGAACTCATGAAACCAGGTGACTCCATCATAGTCCCCGAACAACTGAAAAGATTCAGCCTGAACAAGGCATTGCAGGAATGGGCTCAAATTTTTTACCAGTTCGCATTGGGTGTAGCGGCGATCGGGGTATTGAAGGATTTTTGATGGCAGTGAACAACGCAGAACAAGATTTGACCGGTCACGAAACTTCTGAATTCCGTCAAAACATAACTAGGCCGTCCGCTCCCGAACGTCGCTCGTCGGCCGGCAGCGGCGGCGGGCACAGCGCACTACTTCTTGGTAGTTAACTAACGCGCATTTATGGGCATGCAGATTGAGACGACCATCCGCAGGGTTCTGGAGCGCCATTCTTACATTCGTCTTGCGATCCTTTTCGGTTCGTTTGCCACCGGGCACATCAAGCCCGACAGCGATCTTGATGTCGCAGTCGATGCTGGCAGGGCGATCACTGTCGATGAAAAGATGAAGCTCATTGAGGAGCTGGCGATCGAGATCGGGCGATCGGTTGATTTGATCGACCTGCATACGGTAGGGGAACCGCTGCTCGGCCGGATCGTCACCCGTGGCCGGCGACTATTGGGCGACGACACGCGCTACGCCGAGCTGATCCGCAAGCATCTCTTTGAGCAGGCGGACTTCATGCCCTATCGCTCCCGAATCCTGGCTGAACGGAGGCAGCGATGGATCGGAAAATAATTGAAGAAAAACTCGAATCCTTACGACACAGCATAGGTCAGGTGCGCGAAAAAACACCCGCGACACCTGATGTGTTCCTGCGCGATTACGATCTCCAGGACATTGTCGCGTTGAATCTGACGCGTGCAGTACAGCTGCGCGTTGACGTCGGGGCCCATATCATCGCTGGAGGCGAGAATCCCGCGCCTGACAGCATGAGCGAAACCTTCGATGCGATGACCCAGACTGCAATTCTTGATCGCAAATTGGCTGACCGCATGAAGAAGGCCGTCGGCTTCAGGAATGTCGCTGTGCATAGCTACCGGTCAATCGACTGGGCAATTGTCTACGCTATCTGCAAGAACCACCTTGGTGATTTCGACGATTTCGCCAAGGCGGTCTGGTCTCACGTGGAAAGCGATTGACCGCGAAAAATGCCTGAGAACGATTTCCCAAGTCCCGTGTACTACGTTCCTGATTCTTGCATCCATGTCTGAAGACCGACACGACCCGGCGTTTCCGAGAGGTGGCGCGCCAGAGCGCCAAGCACCGCACAGCGAGTACTACGAGGCAGAGGACGAAATCAGCCTTCTCGATCTTGTCGTCGTCGTCGCTGAAAATCTCCGCTTACTGATCTTCGGCCCACTTCTGGCGGGACTTATCGCCTTGGGCTACGCGTTCACGATCGCGCCGACGTTCACTGCTCGCACGTCTTTCCTTCCACCCGAGAAACAGCAAAGTGTGGCAACTGCGGCGCTTGCGCAACTCGGCTCCTTGGCCGGGGCGGCTGCCCTCGCTAGCGGATTAAAAAATCCGGCAGATCAGTACGTCTCGTTAGTAAAAAGCGTGAGCGTTGCGGATAGTCTGATTGATCGCTTCAAGCTTATGGAGATTTACGAAGCTGAGTTTCGGCAGAATGCTCGCATGGTACTCGGAGGTAACACAAAGATCTCCGCAGGCAAGGATGGATTGATTGTCGTGGTGGTCGACGACATATCCCCACAGCGCGCCGCAGACATTGCAAATGGCTATGTGAGCGAGCTTGAATCATTGATGGGGCGTCTCGCTTTGACGGAAGCGCAAAAACGTCGCGTTTTCTTTGAGGATCAACTCGAACGGACCAAGACCATGCTGACCGCGGCGGAGCTGGCTCTGGGCACGATCGGCGTGAGTGCCAGCGCGATCAAGGCCAATCCCGAAGCAGCGGTGGAGGCGGTGGCGCGGTTGCAGGCGCAGGTGACAGCACAGGAAGTTAGGCTTGCATCGATGCGTAGTTACCTGACCGAGTCGGCACCGCAGTTCCGGCAGGCGCAGACAGAGTTGCGGGCACTGCGCTCGCAACTAGGGAAAAATGCAGCCGGCGACACGGCAGCGTCATCCGCCGGAGGCTATATAGAAAAATATCGCGACTATAAATATCAGGAAACACTGTTCAAGTTGTTTGTGCAGCAGTTCGAATTGGCCAAGATAGACGAAGCGAGGGAAGGCGCTGTAATTCAGGTCGTGGACGTGGCGTCGCCTCCGGAACGTAAATCCCGTCCCAAAAAAACATTGATCGCAATAATGGCGACACTGGCTACCGGCATTTTTTTGCTGATTTGGGTATTGGTGCGTAGTGCCATAGAAAACAGTGCGGCGCGTCCAAACGATGCTGGCAAACTTGCAGCAATCCGTGACGGCGTAACGCGATTCTTTTTTCTAAACCGAAAGTGATGGTGGCGAGCTGTGATTTAGCCGTGGTCGAAAATCGTCCGGAGGCAGTAATCAATATTCGTTCCTGAAGTGCCAGTAAAATGAAAATGAGCGACAAACAAATTGCGGTGATTGGCTTGGATTACTCTGGGATGCCGTTGGTCGTCGACTTTGGCAAGATATGGCCCGGAATCGACTTCGACATCAATTCTGAACGAATCGTAGAACTTCGCGTGGAGCGAGATCGTACGCTGGAGGCGGGGGCGTAAATTTGTATGGGCTAGGCGTCTAACATTTGCTGCTCAAGAGGAAAAACTGTGGCAGCGCGGTGTATTCATTGTGACTCTTCCCAACCCCATTGACCAGATGAAGCGAGCGGATTTGGCGCCGCTGATCGAAGCATCCGAGATGTTTGGTTGGATAATACCGGGGGGGCGGTAGAGATATACGAGGCCATGGTTTATCCGGGCGCAACAGTTGAAGAAATATGCGTATCGATCCTTGAGCGCAATTCCGGTGGCAAGTTCAACCGCGACGTGTTCTGTGGCCACACCTCCGAGCGTGTCAACCCGGAAGACAAGGAGCATCGTCTCGCTACAATCAGGAAGATGACGACCAAGTCGACAGCTGATATCTCAGATTTAGACAATACCACTAGACCCCCCCCCGGCTCTTTGAGCGGCTCACAAGTTAAAGCCCCCGGCTTTGCCGGAGGATATTTACTTCTACTGATTACGTTCTTCGCGAAGCAGCGCTAGGCTCTGTCCCGCGAATAATTGAAAACCCTATCACGACTAACGATGCCAATAGTAGCGGCTTCCTAAATACGCTGGTTGCTGCCCCAAAATTCAAGTGTAAAGCGCTTCGTCAATGCGGCATCCAGTTCCACATATGGCGACCGTCCCGCCCTACCGCAACGGAAAGATGAATTCGGTAAACCGCGCTCGCTCCACGCAGCCACGAAATACGTTTTACGAACTTTGCGTTGATGAATTTGCGCGCACATACGACTTCAATATTCTCAGATCGCGCAACTTTAACGCGTTCGCCCGAGTACGAGACCCGAGTGAGCCCTACGCCACGTCCATTCCAAAGTGGATCGCGAGTATCAAAAGGCGAGCTAGCGTATATTCACGGGGAGGGGAAAACCAGCCGTGATATCTGCTCTATCAAGAAAGGCGCGCAGTTCAGTTTACTTGAAGCGACTACGGAAAAATCGGTGACGTTGTACCAAGTCTACAACGTAGCGGTAGATGGGCGCGCCACGCACGGGATCTTGGAGGGCTGCACGAGGCTGGGGAGTGGTGTGTGCGGCACTCGCCTCGTCTTAAGGACTTGTGAGCGAGGCGTTCTACTTGTGAAAGGAAAGGTAGACTGGGATGGCTAGTATCTCCGTGTATGGTGGTATGGATTGTGGCTGAGAATGCCCAGCCATTGAGAGTCATGACTCTTCATCGGGGCGATACGAGAACGTACGCTTGTTTGGAGTTAGTGTGCGAAGTAGCGTGAAGCGGCGCTTTGCCAGTGGCGTCTCGTGGAATTTCGTCGGCACCGTACTCGCGCAAGCCAGCGTCTTTGCTGCGAATATAGTGATCGCCAATCGAATTGGTGCTCATTCATTCGGCGAATTTAGCCTATTGCAACAGACCGCGCTGACGGCGTCGGCGTTGGCGCAATTTGCAACAAGCGTGACCGCGACCCGGTATGTTGCCGAATATCGGACGGCAAATCCGAAACGCGCAGGACGAGTGGTGGGGTTCTGTACGCTTTTTACGGCTTTGGCTGGGTCAATAGGGGCTTTGCTCTTGTTTTTGCTGTCGGGGTGGTTATGTACGCGGGTCCTCGGCGCGCCCGAACTATCAAACGGTCTAAGAATAATGGCAGTCTACCTGCTCTTTTCCGTGATCTCGGGGTTTCAAACAGGAGTGCTTAGTGCTCTGGAATCGTATCGGCGTATCGCCCTTCTGTCGACTATTCATGCTCTAGCCCATATCAGCGTGGTGACAATTGGTGTCTGGTTCTTTGGAATGACGGGCGCACTTTGGGCAATAGTAATCAGCTTGGTTGTGAAATGGTTTCTTTTTAATCGCGGTATTGCTCGTGAGGCAAATAAACTTGGAATTGAGATCACCTATGATATGGATAAGGAAGAACGGTCTGTCTTGTTGCGATTCTCGCTTCCTGCGTCTCTCGGAGGGTTAACCACAATGCCTGCGCTATGGCTAGTGAACGCAACAATTGCGCAACAGCCGTCGGGGTTTTCGCAGCTCGGTTTGATAACTGCGGCTATGAACCTAAAAGCGATGATTATGTTCGTGCCGACTATCGTGGGTAATGTCGGGGCGGTACTTGTATACAACCACCATGCGCAAAATGATCGAAGTCGATTCAGAATAGTGTATTGGGGTAACGTACTGGCAAGTGTGTTGGCAGTGAGTTTCGCGGGCTTAGTCGTAATCGTTTTCAGAGAGGATCTCCTGTCTCTTTATGGGGAGGGGTTCCAGCGGGCGGGGCCCTTGGTGGTAATCTTAGTGGTTGCGGCCATTATCGAAACATTGGCCGTTGCGTTATATCAGCTGGTCTACTCCCTCGAGAAGATGTGGTGGTCTTTCTTTGCCGTAACGCTCCCGAAGGATTTACTACTCGTTTTAGCAGCGTTATTGCTGATTCCTCGGCTGGGTGCGTCAGGAATAGCGTGGGCGCATGTGATCGGGTGGTGCGGGGCATTGCTATCCGTATTGTGGTTTGTTCGACGGTACCGCGCTTCTTTCGGTTAGATTAGAAAATGTTGGCAGAGATGTTGGAATTATCTGGCTACGTAGCGGAACCTGGACTGCTGTCGATAAACCATGGTGCAATTCTCGGAGTGCTAAGTGAAACTTGATGCTGCAGGAACGAAGACGGAGAGGGAGTTTTGGAATGGAACTCACGTCAGCGCCATTCGATATCGTATGCCCAGTTTTTGGCATATTGGAACGACAAATGTTATTAGGCTGCTCAGGTCGCGTATCCCCCGGGGCTGCCGCGTGCTCGAAATTGGATTTGCACCCGGGAAGGTTCTAGCCAAGATTAGTCGAGAATGCAACGCGGCTGTGGCGGGAATCGATTACTCCGAGAACGGGGTCAAGACGGGTCAAGAGCTCTTTAGGAGACTTGGCATTTCCGCCGATCTACGATGCGAGGATATTTTCTCTTCATCTTTTCCGGATCAGTACTTCGATTTTGTTTTTAGCTTAGGGTTGATTGAACACTTCGACCATCCAGAAATCGTTGTCGAGAGGCATTGGCAACTATTGAAACCCGGGGGACGTAGCTTGATTGCCATTCCAAATTACGGGGGGGTTTATGGGAAGTTTCAATCGAGGCTCGACCCCAAAAATCTCGCGATTCACAACCTAAACATAATGAATATCGAGGCGCTTCACAGACTAGTGGATAAGCTCCGAACTTCAGACTCCCGAGCATATAGTTTCGGGAAGATCAACTTATCCTTGTTGTCATTTGAGAAAAAGCTCCCGCCTTTGATGTCGCGCGGTTTGGCCGAATTCGGCAATTTGGCGGGCTGGCTTCAGCCCATAGACATTTCGTGGGTGCGGCCATTGCTTGTTCTTGAATTTACGAGAGACTAATCAAGGTTTTGAAAATAGTTTATTCGTTTAACAAGGGCGAGGGATTCGAGTCCCAAATGTGGGAGAGTGAGATCGCGGCGGCTTCGACTGACAGCGTCGAGTTCATCCCCTTCAATCATGGAAAGTATCTTGATCCAACTAAATACATTCGGGCCCAGTTGCTTGACAATCTTTATTACGAGAAAAGTCCGGCCTTAGCTGGCTTGTACGCGGCATTTCTAGACCTTGTGAAGGAGTCGGAGGCCTGCGCGGTTATTGTTGACACTTGCCCACCCTACCATCCCGAATTCTTCCGCACGCTCAATCTTTGCAAAGTACTACGGACGGGAGACGGTCCGTTATCTGCATACGATCGCGACTTTGCGTATCTTCATGCGTATGACATGGTCTTCTACCACAGCCCCGCATATAGCCGAGACTTGAGCATGGCCGAAAAACTCGAATATTGTGGAGCGCCAGAAAGTCATTTGTGGCCTCTTGCAGTGTTTGATGCAATGCATGATCGTACAAAAGATGAACATGCGATCTTTGCTATTGAGCGGGACATCGATCTGATTTTTGTCGGTGCTCTTTTCCCCAATAAGATGCCATTGCTTGCTTCCCTAAAAAGGACGTACGGGCGTCGATTCAGGCTCCACGGACTGGCAGGTTGGAAAAAGAATCTGTTTTTTGGTTTGAGGTATGGAGTGCCGGGTTGGGTATCTCCAATCCAGTTCGACGAATACGTGCCTCTCTACCAGCGCGCAAAGATCGGGGTTAATGTACATAATCGCGGAAAGTACACGGTAGGAGGATTTCGTCTCTTTGAGCTACCTGCAAATGGTGTCATGCAGATCTCCGATGGAGGAGAATATCTCAAAGAATTTTTTAGGGTCGGCGAAGAAATTGAAAGCTATGAAACAGCCGAAGAATTGATCGACAAGATCGATTATTACCTATCGCATGAGCGAGCCCGAGAGCGCATCGCTCGCGCAGGCTATAGGCGAGCAATAAGTGACCATCGCATCGGCGCCAGACTCAAGGCGGCGGGCAGGCGGATCAATGCCAAGGTGCGCGGTGACGCCTGAAGACGCTCTCAGTTGCGACGCCCATCTTAAGTCTCTAGTGGTCGGAGAAGCCAAGGCGTGGAATCGGTGCATAGTGTGGTGCGGACGAGGATAGATCATTGGCATAGTGCCTATGCGTTAGCAGCTGGCGTGCGCAGCGACGTAGGACAGAAATTGCTAGATTTCGCGCGATATGGTTGTTCGAAATAGGCAGAGGCTGGGGGCAATCGCCAAGGCGTTATCTCTTGTCGCGATTCTAGCCTGGGCGGGAGCATTGCTCTTGTTTGGGTTGCATTCCACGGGTTCGCCGATGATTTTGGCGCTGGCGGTCGCGATGGTGACTAGTGTTTTTGCGATTCTGTTCCGTCCAATTCAGGGTTTGGTTCTGTTGCCATTTCCCGCATTGATGGGACCTATTTATCCAGTAAACGTAAGCGGGATCGGAATGATTACCGCGGCGGACTTGTATCTTTTGAGTCTAGCAACCGTATTTATTCTGATCGATCGCCGTCTGTTTGCGCCGGTCTTGCTAGGACGGTGTCGACATCTTTTATATGCGTTTTCGATACTGCTGCTATTTAGTTGGGCTTTCTCTGACGATATTGCGAGCTCCAATCATGCGCTAGCAAATTTCATTCAGCTCGCAGCGGTCTACCTGCTGACGTTGAATTTGGTGAGATCTGCCGACGATGTGCGTCGAATTTTGACCGGTTGGCTAGTTGCCGTGACGCTATGCAGCTTATTAACAATACTGAAATACTATCAACTTGAGCCGCTTTTAATTGCAAATGAGGTGCCGCGAGGCGTTGAGGATATTGGCGCCCTATTGTTGAGTAGTGAGTACTTTTTTCGTGCGACTTTCTTTTATGCAGGATTTTTTTTCGCGCTAGCAGTTACTCTTATTGTTATCTTGTCTCGCATTGCGGGCGCTGAGACACTGAGCTTTCCTATGCAATTGCTATTGCTATTGTCCGGGCTGGTAAACGCATCGGCACTGCTGGTGATGAACACTAAAAGCGCGATCTATTCAATTGCATTGATTGGGTGTTTCATCGTTCTTGGAAGTATTGTGAGGGTGAAACGGGATGCGGTAAGTACTTTACGTACGGGGCGGCTTATTTCCGGATTGGCAATAATAACCGTGGGACTTATGGCTTTGATCCCGGTATTTCTTGTATCCCAACAAATAACTACAATGTTTGAGCGTTTTTCAAGTACAGAGTCACTCGTGCAAAGACTGATTGTCTACAAGAACGCCCTCCAAGAGCTAATCAGTGACGAAAAAATATTCATCTTTGGGGTCGGGCCAGACACGATCGTACGGTCACCACAACTTCAGCGCGTCACTAATATTCTGACGGATCCGCTGACTGGATTGCAAGAGGGCACGATCGACAGTACGTTCTTGATGGTTTTGTTGGAGCTCGGAGTTATCTCCTTCTTAATTTTGGGCGCTCTGATGGTTTTCACAATGTGGTCACTCTTCAAGAGGCGAAGGGATGTCCCCGGGGACGTGTATGGTGCGATCGCGGGCGGTATAGCGGTCTGGTTGCTGACCGCGAGTACGCAGTATATGGGCTGGGCAAAGATTAGTTGGCTCTTTGCAGTATTGATGGCTATGGCGCACTTTTTGGCAGCTTGTCGACCGAGCTCGAAACTGATCAACGTTGAGATAGAACGAAATCGACCCTAAACGTGGGAAGATGTTTCGGTCGTGGGGATCTTCACTTTGAAGTGCAAGGTGACATTCTGTTTTTTTGCTTTAGCGTTCTATAGTGGGTGCCGTACAGCAACAATTGGCAGCCTTCCTTCTCTATCTCTCTCCGCAAATATTTGATGCTTAAGATTGTTCACTTGATTGCGACACTAGAGGGGGGCGGTGCGGAACGACAGCTCATGATGCTCGCGATAGAGCAAGCCAAGCGGGGGTATGGCGTTCACGTCGCATTGCGGCGGGGCGGGCCATATGAGGCGGCTATGCGTAATGGAGGTGTCATTATTCATCAGCTAGGCAATCTGAGAAGCATTCACCCGTTGTTAATCGCTCGCGTCGGTATGCTAATGCAGAGGGTCAGGCCAGACATACTCCATACTTGGCTCCCTCAAATGGACATCGTCGGAGGCATAGTTTCATTCTTTTCATCTGTGCCCTGGGTACTTAGCGAACGAACATCCAAGAGTGCTTACGAGTCGTTCCCGGTCAGGGCTTGGTTGCGCTGTCATCTCGGCAATCACGCGTGGGCAGTTGTTGCGAATTCAGTTGAGGGAGCGCGTTATTGGCAACCCACAGTGGCGAGCGAGAACGTGGTGGTCGTTGACAACGCGGTTGATGTGGACGCTATACAAAATGCGCCCCCCATGCCCAAATTGAGCCAAACGAAGTGGGCGTCCACCATTTTGTCTGTTGGAAGATTGGCCGCCGAAAAGGCGCCGGAGATCCTAGTTCAGGCAATGATGCGGTTGCCCAAAAGACAGAATGTCGGGGCACTGCTGATAGGGGAGGGGCCACTGTCAGAGAACGTTCGTGCCTGTATCAATAAGCACGGACTGGAGGAACGAGTGAAGTTGTTATCGTATGAAACGAATTGGTGGGGAGTGCTGAATACAGCCTCGGCGCTTGTTAGCATGAGCCGCTTCGAGGGACACCCCAACGTGGTACTTGAGGCCATGGCAGCTAGATGCCCAGTCATAGTGAGCGATATCCCTGCTCATCGAGCAATACTGGACGCGCGATCGGCTCTTATCGTGCCGCTCGATGATCCAGATGCCTTGGCGAATGCGATAGCGTTTGCGGTGTCAGCTCCTGCGGCGGCCCGGTGGCGCGCCGCGCGTGCGTTTCAACGTGTTTCGGACCTCACGATTGAGACGTCAGCTGATCGATACGAGGACATCTACGGACGACTTCTAAAGCGGCGGTCAAGCTAATGTGTGGAATTGTAGGGGCGTTGTCTAGAACTCCGATTTCCGCTCGAGGGTGGCTGGCAACTGCATGTGCTGCGCTCCGCCATCGTGGCCCCGATGATTCAGGAGAGTGGTGGTCGGAAGACAAGTGTGTCGGTCTGGGGCATCAGCGACTCGCGATTATTGATCTTTCGCCCGCTGGGCATCAACCAATGCAGGACGCCGCCGGCGAGTTGTGTATCGTGTTTAATGGCGAGATATATAATTTTCTAGACCTGCGCCGGGAGCTGACCGATTTGGGTCATACGTTTCGGTCTCATAGCGATACCGAGGTGATTCTGGTTGCATATCGAGAGTGGGGTGTAGATTGTCTTTCGCACATGAGCGGCATGTTCGCCTTCGCTCTTTATGATCGACGCCAGCGGCGACTTTTCATGGCGCGGGACCGGGCGGGTGAAAAGCCACTGTTTTATGCGCTGGCAAACGGCACGCTTCACTTCGCTTCTGAGCTCAAGGCGCTGATGGCGAACCAAGCCTTGCAACGACGTATCGACCCGGAAGCGCTGGATTGTTTTCTGGCAATGGGCTACGTGCCGGGTGAGCGCTGCATGTTGCAGGGAGTGAAGAAACTGCCACCAGCTCATGCACTCGTGTTCAATATTGAAAGCGGGCAATCGCGTGTTTGGCGCTATTGGAAGTTACCGGAGTTGGAAACATCGGCTGCGGCCGAACAGATGGACGAAGCTGCACTGCTGGACGAACTTGAAACCTTGCTGGAAGATTCGGTGCGTCGGCAATTGGTAGCCGATGTGCCTGTCGGCGTGTTGCTTAGCGGCGGAGTGGATTCCAGCCTGGTGACGGCTATGGCGGTGCGAGCGGCGCCTAAGGTCAAGACCTTCACCATACGCTTTCCAGGTTATGGCAAGTACGACGAGACCGAGCATGCTCGGCTGATCGCACGGCATTTTGGTACCGAGCACGTCGAGCTTGAGGCTGAGCAATCCACCATGGATTTATTGCAGTTATTGGCTCGCCAGTTTGATGAGCCGATGGTGGATTCCTCTATGGTCCCCACCTACCTCGTCAGCCGGTTGATTCGCGAGCATTGCACAGTCGCGCTGGGTGGCGATGGCGGGGATGAGTTGTTTGCGGGGTACCCTCAGTACAACCGCCTGCTGTGGACGCAGCAAAAACTTGGCTGGATTCCGCAACTGCTGCGCGCGCCATTAGCCAAAGCGGCTGGGGTCTTGCTGCCTATCGGGTTCAGGGGACGTATTTGGTTGCAAAGCATGGAGACAAACTTGCAAGATGGTTTGCCGCTGATTGCGGCTTGCTTCGACCGAAGCGCGCGGCAGGGGCTGATGGCAACGCAAGCTACTTGGGCATTGGATGCCGAAGATATCCGGGAAAGACGCGTCCCTCGAGTAGCAGACCTTTTGCAACGAGCAACGCGGATGGATTTTGAGAACTACCTTGCCGAGGATATTCTTGTGAAGGTGGACCGCGCCAGCATGATCAATTCTTTGGAAGTGCGAGCCCCCTTTCTGGATTACCGTGTAATCGAGTTTGCGTTCGGCAAGGTGCCGTCGCATCATAAGGCTACGGCTTCCAAACGAAAAATATTGCTCAAGAAACTGACTTCCCGCCTATTGCCGCCGGACTTTGACCAGCATCGCAAACAGGGATTTTCGATTCCGCTTGCGTCGTGGCTTCAGTCTGGGTCTTGGCAAAGCTTTTTTCGAGATGTGCTCTTGGGGTCGAACAATGATCTCTTCTGCCGAAAAGTGGTTAGCAGCTTGCTCGACGGCCAGGCGAAAGGGCGAGTAAATAGCGAGCGCTTGTTCGCACTGGTGATGTTCGAGTTGTGGCGGCGCGAGTATCAGGTATCTATTTAGAGCAAACTACATGCGCCCGGAATTACTCGAAATCCTGCGATGCCCGCAAACCGGTGGGCGACTGGCCCTGGAACAACCGGAGTATCGCGGAGAGCACATTCATGCTGGGTGGCTTGTTTCTCAGGCCGGCGAACATCGTTATGCGATCCGTGATTTCATTCCCCGCTTTGTGCCCGAATCAAACTATGCCGATAACTTCGGCATGCAATGGGGTAAGTTCCGCCAGACGCAACTCGACAGTTATTCGGGTCATCCCATTTCCGCCAATCGCTTCTGGGGAGCAACCGGGTGGCAGCCAGAAAGCCTTGCCGGTCAGTGGGTTTTGGATGTCGGATGTGGTGCCGGGCGATTCGCCGAAATTGCTCTAAGGGCGGGAGCGCAGGTGGTCGCACTTGATTATTCGAGTGCCGTCGATGCCTGCTACGCCAATCTGAAGCACTACCCCAATCTACATATGGTGCAGGGCGATATCTACGCTTTGCCCTTACTCAGGGAATATTTTCCTTATGTTTATTCGCTCGGCGTCTTACAACACACGCCGGATGTTGGCGGCGCATTTGCGACCTTGCCTCCTGTGCTCGCTCGGGGAGGGCAGATTTGTGTTGACTTTTACTGGCGGCGAATCAGAACGATGCTGCATTTAAAGTATTTGTTGAGACCATTTACAAAGCGCATCCCGCAGGCGAAGCTGTTTGCACTATTGGAATCGCTAGTGCCGACGCTGCAGCCGCTAAGTGGGCAAGTGGGTCGTATTCCGGTGATGGGCAGAGCGCTAAAGCGATTCATTCCTGTCGCGGACTATACCGGCATCTATCCTCTCAACGAACAACAGCTGAGGGAGTGGGCGCTTTTAGATACCTTCGACATGTTGGCGCCCGAGTACGATAGGCCTCAAACCCCCGGGCGCGTTAGAGGGTGGCTGGAAGCCGCCGGGATTGTTGACGTTGAAATTTTTCACCAGGGGCACCTCGTGGGGCGAGGGCGTAAGCCGTCATGATGTTGGGCATCGACGCCTCCAATATTCGTGGCGGCGGCGGTGCTACCCATTTGATTGAGTTGCTCAGGTCGGCTGAGCCAGCAGTTCATGGGTTTTCGCAGGTTATCATCTGGGGCGGAGAGAAGACCTTGAGTCAGATTGAAGCCCGAGCGTGGTTGGTGAAAAGCTATCAACCTCTTCTTGACAGAAAATTGCCATATCGCGCTTTCTGGCAGCGTTCTAGACTCCCCGCGCTTGCTCGGCGAGCGGCCTGTGGACTTCTGTATGTTCCGGGCGGTGCCTCTGCAGGCGGGTTTCGTCCGATGGTGACTATGAGTCGGAACATGCTGCCGTTTGAGTGGCGGGAGATGACCCGATACCGACTATCATGGCTGACGGTGAAGTATTGGCTGTTACGATTTACCCAGACGGCTGGTTTTCGAAAGGCGGATGGGGTCATATTCCTCACCCGCTTCGCTCAGGACGCGGTTACCGAGGTTACCGGGCTATTGCGCGGTAAGGTCGCTATTGTCCCCCATGGGATCGACAATCGTTTCATGTGTGCCCCTCGATCGCAGCAAGCGCTTGGTCACTACTCCGCCGATAACCCATTCCGCTTTCTGTATGTGTCCATCATCGATGTCTACAAGCATCAGTGGAATGTCGCGGAAGCGGTCGCTCAGCTTCGGGCCGAAGGCATTCCGGTCGCTCTCGATCTGGTCGGCCCCGCCTACTTGCCGGCGTTGGGGCGCTTGCGGAAGGTACTGCGACGTATCGATCCAGAACAAAGCACTGTTCGCTATCGCGGCGCAGTGGGGTATTCCGGGTTGCACCGATTGTATCGAGCTACTGATGCGTGCGTCTTTGCTTCCAGTTGCGAGAATATGCCCAACATATTGCTCGAAGCCATGGCGTCCGGATTACCGATTGCGTGCTCGGATCGCGGACCCATGCCGGAAGTCCTCGGCGATGCGGGCATCTATTTCGATCCCGAAGATGTTCGAAGCATTACCTTGGCCATACGGCAGTTGATTCTTTCACCTGAGCTCAGGGCGGAAAAAGCGCAGGCGGCATTCGAAAGAATGAGTGGTTATTCATGGCGGCGGTGCGCCGATGAGACATTCGGATTTCTCGCCGAAGTTGCTGGCGTCTATCGCAAAGCGTCGTCCGAATAGATATCGTTGCGACGCCACTTGCTACGGAATGTTCTTGTTGATGAACGGCAATCGATTGAGTGAATTCAGGTACTAAGGGAATCTTGTGAGCGGCGACTACACGCAAGCGGGTTTATTGTTCAAGGTAAAGAAAGCCGCGCGATATGTGAGGCTCTATGGGCTTTCGCGGACCCTGTTCAAGATCAAGGGTCAGTACCACATGAAGTCGTCTGAAAGTTTCGATGATTCGCGGTGGGAGAATCCGGCGTGCCGAACGCCCGTTAGTCCGGATCGCAATGTTGCAATTGTCGGGTGTGGAAACTTTGCGTTTTCCAATATTGCTTACTATTTAAAGAGGCGTAACCCGCGATTCTTGCGCGGTACGTTTGACACCGAGCGCAGCCGGGCCTTGTCGCTTTGTAGGACATATGGGGGTGCCTACGCTGTTGCAGACTGGCGAGAAATTCTTTCGGACCCCCAGGTTAGGGTCGTGTTTATTGCGTCGAATCATGCCTCGCATGCTGAGTATGCGATTGCGAGTATCGAAGCCGGAAAGCATGTCCATATTGAAAAGCCGCATGTGGTTTCTCAGGAGCAGCTCGATCGACTCGTCGCTGCAATGCGGAAGTACCCGCAATCGAAGGTATTCCTTGGATTCAATCGACCGGGAAGCCCCTTATTTAGGCGACTCCAAGAGATTCTGGCGCGCGAGCCTGGGCCGCTCATGATCAATTGGTTTGTGGCTGGGCACGAAATCTCAGAGGACCATTGGTATTTTGACGAGAAAGAGGGAGGGCGTGTTCTTGGTAATCTGTGCCACTGGACAGATTTGACTCTCCAATTGGTTTCCATGGAAAGGGCATTCCCATGCACAATCATTCCAGCCACACCATCAGGCGCGACATCGGACTTCGTTGTGTCTGTGATTTTTGCCGACAGATCGTGCGCCTCCATCACGTTCTCTGCAAAGGGCCATACTTTCGAAGGTGTACGGGAGGTGCTAAACGTTCACAAAGCGAATGTGCTCGCCAATCTCACTGACTTTCAGACTCTCACCATCGACGTCGTGGAAAAAAAGGAAAAGGTTCGATTACGAAGTCGTGATCATGGTCATGGCATCAATATCTGTCATTCCCTGGACGGCGCTGCCGAAGGTGGCGCGCCGGGGGAAGATGCTTCATATGTTGCCGCCACTGCCAAGTTTTTTCTGGCGATTCGCCAAGCGATCGATAGTGGTGAGACGGTCGTGCTGGCGGGGGCAGATATCTCTGGTGCACCGGAATGAAGCAGATTCTCCAATCGCTTAAGAGTGGTTCGACCGAAATTGCCGACGTGCCAAGCCCCGCGGTGAGGCGGGCGCAGATCCTGATTCGCTCGAGCCGAACGCTGGTGTCGGCGGGCACGGAACGGATGCTTGTCGAGTTCGGCAAAGCAGGCTGGATCGAAAAAGCCCGTCAGCAACCAGACAAGGTGCGCATGGTGCTGGACAAGATTCGCGCTGACGGGCTAATGCCGGCGATGGGCGCAGTGCTCAACAAGCTGGACCAGCCCCTACCGCTGGGGTACTGCAACGTTGGAATGGTCATGGATGTCGGCGCCGGCGTGGAAGGCTATTCGTCGGGTGAACGCGTGGTTTCGAATGGAAAGCATGCCGAAGTGGTGAGCGTCCCAATGAATCTCTGCGCCAGGGTGCCGGACTCGGTATCAGATGACGAGGCAGCATTTACGGTGGTTGGAGCAATCGGATTGCAGGGAGTCCGGCTCGCGCAGCCGACGCTGGGCGAGGCGGTGGTGGTCACCGGTCTCGGGCTGATCGGACTGATGACCGTGCAGTTATTGCGGGCTCACGGTTGCCGAGTACTGGGGATCGACTTCGATGGCGAGAGACTGGCGTTGGCACGGCAGTTTGGTGCCGAGACGGTCGATCTCTCTGCCGGGGAAGACCCGGTCTTCGCAGCGCAAGACTTCTCGCGAGGGCGCGGTGTGGATGCGGTCATCATCACTGCTTCGACCAAAAGTAACGACCCAGTGCACCAGGCGGCGCACATGTGTCGCAAGCGCGGTCGCATCGTGCTGGTGGGCGTTACCGGTCTCGAACTGTCGCGTGCCGACTTTTACGAGAAGGAATTGACGTTCCAGGTTTCCTGTTCCTACGGTCCGGGACGTTACGATCCGAATTACGAAGAGAAGGGGCAGGACTACCCGGTAGGATTCGTTCGCTGGACCGAGCAGCGAAACATCGAGGCTGTACTGGACATGATGGCCGATGGTCGACTGGACGTAAAACCGCTGATCTCGCATCGCTTTGCTATTGACGAAGCCGCAAAGGCTTACGAACTGGTGGGCGGTGCCGCGCCGTCGATGGGCATCCTTTTAGAATACCCTACGACCGAACACAAGCCCGACGAAGTGGTGCGTCGGCAGACGGTCAAGCTGACCGAGCCGCGAGCCGGTAGCGGTAAGGCTGTCATAGCATTTATCGGTTCGGGAAACTATGCGACAGCTGCGCTCATTCCGGCGTTTGCAGCCGCAGGGCCACGATTGAAGGTGGTGGCCTCTACTGGCGGGGTCAGTGGTGTGCACGCCGGGCGCAAGTTCGGGTTCGAAGAGACGACTACCGATACGGATAGTGTTTTTGCCGACCCGCTGGTGAATACTGTAGTGCTCACGACGCGCCACGACAGCCACGCGCGCCTGGTGTGTCAGGCGCTGGAAGCAGGCAAGCATGTGTTCGTAGAAAAGCCGCTGTGCCTGACGCTGGAAGAACTTCAACATATTGAGAACGCTTACTCGGACATTGCGATGCGGACCTCGGCCCAGCCTTTGCTGATGGTGGGTTTCAATCGTCGCTTCGCGCCGCAGGTTCAGAAAATAAAGTCGTTACTGGCGGCGGTCAAAGGCCCAAAGGCTTTTGTCATGACGGTGAACGCCGGGGCAATTCCGGCCGAACACTGGACGCAAGATGCGGCCGTCGGTGGTGGGCGTATCGTCGGGGAGGCCTGCCACTTTATCGATCTGCTCAGGCATCTGGCGGGGGCACCCGTTGATCGGCACACAATTACCCGGATGGATGCTGCCACGGCGGATACGGCGACTATTCAGCTGACTTTTGCCGGCGGTTCGATTGGCACAATCAACTACTTTGCCAATGGCAGCAAGTCTTTTCCCAAGGAGCGGCTTGAGGTATTCGCGGCAGGGCGCGTGTTGCAGCTTGATAACTTCCGCAAACTCGCCGGGTTCGGTTGGCCTGGCTTCAGCAAGATGAATCTGATGCGTCAGGACAAGGGGCAAAAGGCCTGCGTGGCGGCTTTCGTGAAGGCTGTCGAAGAGGGCGGTGCGGCACCCATTGAATTTAATGAGTTGATAGAAGTGAGCCGGGTGGCCATTGCGTTGAGCGAAGCAGTGGGCTGATGGGCTTCATGGAAGCCAGGCCGGCCATCTGAGAATGTCGCGCGAATGGATACGGCGCGCCGCCCTTTATTGGCACACGATTCGGTTCCTGCGGCCGGTCCAGGTGTGGGGACGGCTGTGGGCTCGGTTATATCAACCGTCAGCGGACACGCGGCCAGCCCCGGCGATCAGACAAACCAGCGGCGCCTTTGTCGTGCAGGCTCGGCGGCCACCTTCAATGCTCGCGCCAATGACTTTTCGGTTTCTCAACGAGACGCGGTCGGTTGCTGGTAATGAGTGGAATGCGAATGTCCCGTCACAGCTCTGGCGCTACAACCTTCATTATTTTGATGACCTCAACGCCTTTGATGGCGATACCAGACATGCGTGGCACATGGAGGCGGTCGAGGCATGGATTGAAAACAATCCGCCTGGCAGTAGCGACCCCTGGACGCCTTATCCAACGTCGTTAAGGATTGTTAACTGGATCAAGTGGGCATTGCGGGGGAATGAGCTTTCCGCTGGATCTCTCGAGAGTCTTGCGGTGCAGGTGCGATGGCTGGCTTCGCGGGTGGAGTGGCACCTGTTGGGAAACCACCTCTTTGTGAATGCAAAAGCGTTGGTGTTTGCGGGCCTGTTCTTTGAGGGCGAGGAGAGTCAGCGCTGGTTCGCAAAAGGAATGCACATTCTCGCGCGGGAGATCCCCGAGCAGATTCTCCAAGATGGGGGGCATCTGGAGCGTAGCCCGATGTACCACGCGTTAGCCCTTGAGGACGTGCTTGATCTGATAAACATTGCATGTGCTTTTACCACAGGGGTACCGGATAAATGGCGGCCGTTCATTTATTCCTGGCCGGTAATCGCGGGACGGATGCGCGTCTGGCTCTCGGCCATGTGTCATCCCGATGGTGAAGTATCTTTTTTTAACGATGCTGCATTTGGGATTGCACCTTCCCCGGCAGAGCTGAACCGATATGCTGATGAGCTTCAGGTAGTTTTTCCCCCGTCGGCTGGAAACAAGGCAGGCGATCTTCGCGTCCTGCAATTTTCGGATAGCAGTTATGTGAGAGTGGAGACCCAGGACGCAGTCGTGCTGATGGACACCGCACCGTTGGGGCCAGACTACCTGCTTGCGCACGCTCACGCCGATACGCTTTCGTTCGAACTCTCAGTGTTCGGGCATAGAGTCATTGTGAATTCTGGCACCTCGCGGTACGGTCACGGACCGGAGCGAGACGCCGAACGAGGCACGTTAGCGCATAGCACAGTGACGATTGGCGGTGAGGATTCGTCGGAAGTGTGGTCTGCATTTCGGGTGGCACGGCGAGCACGTCCAATCGGATTGGAGATTGAGGATGGCGACGAGTGCGCGCGCGTCTCATGCGGTCACGATGGTTATCGGCGATTGGCCGGGCAACCGGTCCATAGACGATGCTGGCGTGTCAAAGCGAGATCAATCGAGGTGGAAGACCGTGTTGAGGGAGGAAGTCATTTCGCGGTTGCGCGTTATCACTTGCATCCGGCACTGGAGTGTATTCTGGATGAGCCAGCGTCCGCAGCATGGATAACTGTGCCGGGAGGAAGGCGGGTGCATTTTCAAGTGTCAGGCGCGTTGTCTCTGCGACTGGTACCTGGTTTCTACTCCTCAGAGTTTGGGCTGAGAGATTCGTCGCGCTGTCTCGAAGCTGCGTTGGCGCCCAATTCGACTTTGGTTACGGCGCTCAGCTGGTAGGGTGATCGGTTTGACAGCCAACTCAGTGACAAACAATTCAACCGCGAGTCCCGGGCGACGGGCATGATCGCGATACTTCAACGCGTAATCGGTGCGGGAGGGCGCCATCGGTCATGACTAGAGGCACTGACTTCATTGCCGCGGTGGATATGCTGCGGGCGACGCTGATTTTGATTCTGTAGATCGCCTGCCCTTGCTCGCACTGCAAAAACTGATCACTGCACTGGCGATGCCTTTAGGCACGTCGTTGTCGCTGGGTCTGCTGGCGCTGGGTGCCGCAACGTTGGCGCGCCAGCGACTGGCGTTGGCGGCGGGTGCGGCCGCGATCGTTTGGCTGTGGGTATGGTCGACTCCGGCAGTCAGCGATTGGTTGCGCGGATCCATTGAGCGAAAGGTGCCCGCGGTGACGGCGTCCGCAATGCCGTCAGCCGATGCGATTGTCGTGCTCGGCGGCGGGATGAGTGGCGCGCTAGCGCCCTGGCGACCTTATCCCGATCTGAATAGCGCCGCTGACCGCGTATGGCACGCAGCCCGCCTGTACCACGCCGGCAAGGCGCCGTGGGTGGTGCTCAGTGGCGGTGTTGGAGCGTTCCCGAGCGCCACCGGCGACGAGGCCACCGCAATGGCGGTGTTGCTGGCTGACCTGGGCGTTCCCGCCGCGACGTTAGTGCTCGAGACGCAAAGCCGTACGACCTCGGAGAATGCACTTGCCAGCGCTCCGATGTTGTCAACTTTGGGCGCGCGTCGCGTCATTCTGGTGACTTCGGCGCTGCACATGCCGCGCGCGCTGGCTACGTTCCGGATTCAGGGCGTGGAAGTCATTCCGGCGCCAACCGATGTCGAGGTGGTACCGCGGCCGTTCCATGTGATGCGCTGGGTCCCCAGCGCATCAGCGCTGGACAGCTCAAGCCGTGCTATCCATGAGCTTCTCGGTCTGGCCCGTTGTCGGTTGGCAGGTTGCTGATTACGCCAGAGCCAAATACCCTTGTATTATTTCACCATTCACTGGTTAGCTTCTGTGACACGATCTATAGTTCAAACACGCTCGGAGAGTTTTCGAGTCGGTCAATTCAACCGCAAGTCTATCGCGATGCGGATGCTTGCGATGCTTGAGCGCGAAGTCGGTCCGCGAGGGCATCGCTCGTGACCATTACCGTCGACCTCATCGCTGCAGCACGGCCAAACTTCATGAAGATTGCGCCACTCTACAAGGCGCTCGATGCCGAGCGTAGCTGGTGCCGGCCGCGGCTTGTTCATACTGGCCAGCACTACGATGCCAACATGTCAGATGCATTCTTCAGGGATTTCGGCTTGCCGGACCCGGACATTCATTTGGGCGTCGGGAGCGGGTCACATGCCGAGCAGACGGCCGGGGTAATGCTGGCTTACGAGAAGGTATGCCTTCAAGGCATGCCGGACATCGTGATAGTGGTCGGGGATGTGAATTCCACTTTGGCGTGTACCCTCGTGGCGACCAAGCTCGGAATCCAGGTGGCACATCTTGAAGCCGGTTTGCGCAGCGGCGACCGCACCATGCCCGAAGAACTCAATCGCCTAGCGACGGATGCACTGGCGGACATTCTCTGGACGCCGTCTCCGGATGCGGATGAGAATTTGAGGAAGGAAGGCATTCCGGAAAACAAAATTGAGCGCGTCGGCAACATCATGATCGACTCGCTGGAAATGATGCGGGAAACGATAGACGCGAGTCGCTATGCCGAGAATCTGGGATTCGCCGCGGGCGACTATGGGGTGATGACACTCCACCGCCCAAGCAATGTTGACGACCGGAGCCAATTGTCAGCCATTGTGGAAATGATCGGACAAACGGCGCGACGCATTCCGTTGATATTTCCCGTTCATCCGAGAACGCGACAACGGCTGGAAAGCTATGGGCTTATTGCGGGACTGTCTGCAGGCGACGGAGTATGTCTCATCGAGCCAGTCGGGTATGTCGACTTCATGAATCTGGTTTTTAGCTCACGATTCGTGTTGACTGATTCCGGAGGCGTTCAGGAGGAATCGACTTACCTGGGAATCCCGTGCCTGACTCTGCGAAAGAACACGGAAAGACCGATAACGGTAACTGAGGGAACCAACCGCCTGATCGAAGTGGAAGACGTTACGGCATCGGTGGACCAGATTCTGTCGGGAAACTGGCCCAAGGGGCATGCGCCAGATCGTTGGGACGGCAAGACCGCAGGGCGGATTGTCGAGAGCCTTCGTAAGCGGTTTTCCCATCATGCGGAGCGGTCTTGATTGCCTGGTGCGCGAGGCGACAACGTCCATGACGCGTTGGACGGCACGGACGGCCACCCCGGCAAGATGAATATTGCGCTCTACAGCCATTACTTTGTGCCGGAGATCGGTGCACCATCGGCGCGTGTCTACGATACGGCGATGAACTGGATCGGGATGGGCGATCAGGTCGAGGTGGTCACCTGCTTCCCGAACCATCCGACAGGACAGATACATGATGGTTATCGTTCCTCACGGCACGCACTGGAAGAGTTGGACGGAATTCGTGTGCATCGGCAGTGGACTTACATCACGCCGAACAAGGGATTGTTCAAAAAGACGCTCGGGCACCTCAGTTTTGTGCCGTCCGCTGCATTAACGGGTAGCCGACAGCTTCGGGCGCCGAACGTGATCATCGGTACTTCGCCGACGCTGTTTGCGGCGCAGGCGGCGGCGTTCGCGGCGCGGCGATACCGGGTGCCTTTTGTGATGGAAGTGCGAGATCTGTGGCCGGGCATCTTCGTCGAACTCGGTGTGCTAAAAAGTCGCGTGTTGATCGGCTTGCTGGAACGTTGGGAGATGTCGCTGTACAAACAAGCACACCGGGTCGTTACGGTTACCGAGCGCTTCAGGGAGAATCTGATCGAGCGCGGTATCGCGGCGAACAAGGTCGTCACGATCACCAATGGTGCGGATACGGATTTCTGGACCGAGTCACAGGCGCGCGACGATCTGCGCGAAAAGATGCAGGTGGAAGGGAAGGTTGTCGTGCTGTACATCGGCGCTCACGGTATTTCACAAGGCTTGCGGGCCATTCTGAAAGCAGCCGAGCGGCTGCGTTCGAGGTCTGACATCGTTTTCCTGTTCGTGGGGGAAGGCGCGGACAAGGAAGCCCTGGTGGCCTTCGCCGCGGAACGCGGCCTGCACAATGTGCGTTTTGTCGATCCGGTGGGCAAGTCCGAGGTCCGGGATTTCTATGCGCTGGCCGATGTCGGGCTTGTGCCGCTTCGCGATATTGCGGGATTCGACGCATTCATTCCGAGCAAGATGTTCGAGTTCCTCGCGATGAATCGGCCTGTTCTCGGAAGTGTTCGCGGCGAGGCTGCGGAAATTCTGGAACGATCAGGTGCCGCGATAGTGGTCAAGCCAGAGGATGACGAAGCGATCGCGGCGGGGGTGGTTTCGTTCGCGGAAGATTCGGCGAGGCGGGTTGCCATGGGCGGCGCCGGCAGGAAGTTTGTTTGTAAAGAGTATTCCCGGACAGCGCTCGCCGCTCGCTATCGGCAGGTGCTCGAAGCGGCCGTGGCAGAGCACCGGTGATGCAGGTTTTCGTGACTGGCGCGACCGGGTTTACCGGTAGCTTTGTTGTGAGGCGCCTCATCGAGCACGGCTTTGTCGTGTGCGCGCTGGTGCGCCCGGGCAGCGACCGGAGGGAATTGCCGGCGAGCATGAACGTCGCAACCGGGACGCTTGAAGATGTCGACCGTCTTGCCGAGGCGATGCGCGGGTCGGCGGTCTTGGTGAATGTGGCCTCGATCGGATTCGGCCATGCGTCCGGTGTGATCGAAGCAGCGAAGCGGGCCGGGGTTGGTAGGGTGGTTTTTTTTTCCACGACTGCCCTGTTTACCAAACTCAATGCGTCTTCGAAAAGTGTGCGTCAAGCTGCCGAAGACCAAATACGGGCAAGCGGCCTCGACTGGACGATCGTCCGGCCAACGATGATTTACGGCAGCGCCCGCGACCGCAACATTTGCCGGCTTATCCGGTATCTTTCGCGCTATCCGTTCATTCCGGTAATCGGCGACGGCGATTCACTTCAGCAACCGGTCTATGTTGACGACCTCGCCAGGGCTGTCGTGGGCCTGCTCGGACAACCTGAAACTATTGGAAAAGAGTACAACTTAGCGGGTGCCGAAGCCCTGTCGTTCGGCGAGATCATCGACACGATTTCGAATCAGCTGGACCGCAGAGTGCGGCAAGTCCATCTTCCTGCCAAGCCGATCATCAGTATTTTGAGGACGCTTGAAACGCTCAAACTGCGCTTGCCGCTCAAGGCGGAACAGTTCGAACGCTTGAACGAAGATAAGTGCTTTGATTTTACGGGTGCAGCCCGGGACTTTGGATATCGCCCGCGAACCTTTGCCGAAGGTGTGCAATTGGAGATGGAAAGTCTTCGTCAAACCGGAAGGCAGGTCTGACGCGAATGATCTGGCCGGCGCAGATGAATGTGATCGACTATGTGTTGTTGTTGGTGGTGTTCTGCGGCTCGGTCGTGACACTGAAATGGGCTATCGCGTCAGGAATCGCATCCCGCATCGCCATGGATGCACCGAACCACCGCTCATTGCATCTGAATCCGACTCCGCGAGGAGCGGGGTTGCTGTTTCTTCCGTGGGCTCTCGCGGCAGGCCTATTAGCGAGCGGGGACCCGCTGGTCTTGCTGCTTGCTGCTGCGCTGATGTTGGTTTCCCTGGTGGACGATAGACAAGGCTTGCCGGTGAGTGCACGCCTCGGGGTGCATTTCCTGATCGCTTTTTCATTCTCGTTTGTGGAGATAGCAGGGAGCTGGGTCACAGTATTTGTGGCAACATTGACGATCGCGTGGATCATGAATCTGTTCAATTTCATGGACGGATCGGACGGCCTGGCCGGGGCTATGACGGTGTTCGGATTTGGAGCCTATGCGTGGGTGGCGTCAGCGGCGGGTCAACCCGGACTGGCGATCACGTCGGGTGCACTCGCAGTGGCCGCATTGGCATTCCTGATTTTCAATTTGCCACCGGCAAAGATTTTTTTGGGTGATTCCGGATCGATATCGATTGGATTTCTGGCAGGGTCGCTAGGGCTGCTTGGCTGGCGGAACGATGTGTGGCCGGCATGGTTTCCAGTGCTGGTTTTTTCACCGTTTATCATGGACGCAACAATCACGCTCGCGAGGCGAGTCCTGCGTAAAGATCGCTTCTGGGAGGCCCATCGCGAGCATACCTATCAGCGTTTGGTACGAATGGGGTGGTCTCACGGTCGGTTGCTAAAAGTGGAGATGGTGCTGATGGCGGGGTCATCCACTACTGCTATAGCCTTGCTACATGCATCGGAAGCAGCCCGGGTCGTCGCGATTGTTGTGTGGCTGGGACTGTATTTGGGGCTGCTCATTCTGGTTGATCGGCAGTGGCAGACGTATCTGGTGAGATCGGGTTCGAGGTAGCATCTTGCGGGAAAGTCGCTCTTGGTGCATTCTCGTACAACGAAAAGGCAAAAATAGTTAATAAGAATAGGTAGAAATAATAAAGGACGCGTCACTTGGCGCGCAAATGCGGAAGAAGAATCGTTCTAGCTTTGGAAGGATGTTGAGGGGGAGGTGCCACTACTGATTTCGGGGTAACGTTTGTCAATTCGCGTGAGGCGCAAATATTTCCTCGCGAGGAATGCCGAAGTCATGTTTGACACGGATGCGCCTCGAATTAAATACGCCTCGGAAGAAGTTCATTTGCCAAGCGCGACTACACGGACGATCATGGCGATTCGATGCTGAGCGCCGTTATCCTGGCTGTAGACTGGATGATGTTGGGACTTTGTAAACGGTTGTTAGACTGTCACCATTTGTTTTTTGTTTGTGGCGCCAATTCTCGTGAATCGGCGTGGAGTGGCCTGGGAGAAGATGCCGCTGGCTGGAACGAAATTCGCATGCATTTTTGCTTGCCCGAGCAAATTGGCAGTGTGGGTAAAAACGGAACAGATGCTTGCCTTTAAGCAACAATCAATAAAATTGGGTCCTACTACATGCGCCAGTAGAGGTGCGCGAGCCGCCGACGAGTGGATAGCCGGTTGCAAGGGAGAAGAGCCTTGGAGGGATTGATCCGGAGGCTGCTAACCGGTCCGCGAAGCGTGCGGACTGTGATGTGCATGCTCATCGACGCCGCGCTTGCGGCGCTTGCCGTCTGCCTGGCATTCGTGCTGCGCGTCGAGGGACAGTGGATCGATTACCTGTACGAAATCCCCTGGATCTTTCCGGTCGCTATAGTCGCGACCATCGAGTCTTTCCGGCGACTTGGACTCTATCGTTCGCCCTTGAGATATGCGACTGGCGCGATGGTCTACCGTGTGGCAAAAGCCGGAACGATTGCGGCGATCATCGTGGCCGCAGCGGTGTTCATGATTCGTGACGGCGTGGTGCCCAGGGGCGCACTGGTGATTCTTTGGGGACTGTTGATCGCCATGCCAGGTGCTTTCCGGATAGCGATCCGGGATATTGTCAGGCATTTCACTTCCGCCAAGGACCATGTGCTGGTGGTGATCTACGGCGCCGGTAGTGCGGGCCACCAGCTCGCGACCGCATTGCTGCAGGGTTCGAAATTCCAGCCAGCGGCTTTCGTGGATGACGCCCCGGACAAGCATGACCAGACGATCAGCGGGCTTAGGGTTTACCCACCTGACGATCTGGGCGCTTTAATTGAGGATAAAGGCGTCCGCGAAGTGCTGGTAGCGATTCCCGCTGCGTCTCTCGCACGCCGGCGCGAAATCATCAATCTTCTCTCAAAGTATCCCTTGGTGGTGCGAATAGTGCCGTCGTTCGAGGACATCGCGGGTGGGCGCAAGCGCGTGGACGATCTGAGACGGATTGAGATCGCAGACATTCTCGGTCGGGAGACTGTCTCTGCAATACCGCAGTTGTTGTCACGGGGAGTGGCAGGCCGCTGCGTGATCGTGACGGGGGCGGGTGGGTCCATCGGCTCGGAATTGTGCCGCGTGATCGTCAAACAGAAACCGAAGCGGTTGGTGCTTGTCGAGCAAAATGAGTTCGCTTTGTACTCGATTTCGCGGGAACTCGAGGAGCTTCGCGCCGCGACTAACATCGATGTGGATGTCGCGTCGGTCCTGGCGAGCGTCAATGATCGTGACCGCATGGAGCGCGCAATGCGGTCCTCCGCAGCCGAAGTGGTTTTTCATGCGGCGGCTTACAAGCACGTGCCGATCGTAGAGTTGAATGCGACCGAGGGCGTGCGCAATAATGTGTTTGGCACGCTGAATTGCGCATTGGCCGCACGCGCTGCAGGGGTGGACAGCTTCGTGCTGGTTTCGACCGACAAGGCCGTACGGCCGACCAATGTGATGGGGGCGACGAAACGGTTTGCGGAGCTGATCCTGCAGGCGTTTGCCGATCAGTCAGTACAGCCGAAATTTTCCATGGTGCGGTTCGGTAACGTGTTGGAGTCAAGCGGATCAGTCGTGCCGTTGTTCAAGCGCCAGATTGCCATGGGCGGGCCGGTTACGGTTACCGATCCCGAGGTAACGCGATACTTCATGACGATCCCGGAAGCGGCAAAATTGGTGGTGCAGGCGGGGGCAATGTCGTTAGGTGGCGATGTCTTCGTGCTTGACATGGGTGAACCGATTCGAATTGCGGATTTGGCGGAACGCATGATTCACTTGTCAGGCCTGAGAGTGCGTAATGAATCCGAACCGAACGGCGATATTGAAATCGTCTATACGAAGATGCGAGCAGGGGAGAAGCTGCACGAGGAGTTGCTGATCGGTAACAATGCAGTGACGACTGAGCATCCAATGATCCAGCGTGCGCAGGAGGAAAAACTTCCCTGGTCCGAGGTGTCGCGATTGCTCGATCGCTTGCAAGAGGCCTGCGATCAGCACAATATTGAGCAGGTACGAGCGGTACTTGCCGAGGCGGTTCCGGGATACTGCGCGGGGGCGCTGGCGCGCGTGGAGCACGATAAGCACGTTGCGACTAAATTGTCTGTTATCCAGGGTGGAAATACGGACGTGCGAGCTCATGTGCTGCACGCAACAAAACCCAAAGGACTAAGGGATGCTGGCGTGTCCGCAGCGCAGCTTGTTGCAGCAGAAGCTCGCCGCTCAGCTACATTAGTAGATCATATCGATGACGCGATTGAAACATCTCGGAACGAGTGACATATATCCAGTGTTGGAGGTTGCGGCCAAGGCTTGAGCTGGCAGGTTCGTTTTGAGTCGCTCGGTTTGCGCAAAGAGCCGCAATGGATCTGGTCCTCGGAAATAATTGTCCTCCAACTTGTTGTTGCAAGGAGAATCACATTCTCGCGACAAATTTTTCGGAAATATCGCTTTCCGGAAAAGAACAGAGGGCATGCGCAGCCGCCACGGCTCTGGTGACCAGTTGCCACGAGTGATTCGTCGAACCTTATGAGCAAAATATTTGGAGTCGCGCATGCTGGAATGAGTGCGGCGCAGCCATTGTCAGATCGCACAAGGACATGCTCGTGGTTTTACGAGGATTGCTGGAGTGGTGCTCGACCTGATTACTCGCCAGACGATTTGTGACCGACAAGCGCAACATAGTCTTACCCCGCACAGCTACTAAGGAAATCCTGGCTTTTCGATTCTGAACTGGAAAAAATGTAACTGACGCTCTAATTTTGTTTGGACTTCGTCAGCGCTTGTCAGCCCTTCGTCATGTTTGTGCGTATTGAAGTGTCCATGGGCACAATATAGTGGTTTACGGCCTGCAAATAGGCTGTTGTTCGCTGGAACGAAATTCGCAAGGGGTTTTGTTGCCCGAAGATTGTGACATCTCGGGACAGGACGGAATATGATCTTAATCTTTAACCGTCGATGAAAGTTTGTGACCCTAACGGCAAGCACCGGTCAGGGTACGCAAGCCGCAGATAAGCGG
>Ga0315336_1002081_pt1 | contig 32954 bp, 23 predicted proteins | sample ASW5metaG_FD_204512 | JGI IMG/M metagenome (GOLD analysis project Ga0315336, IMG submission 204512) | Ammonia-oxidizing marine archaeal communities from Monterey Bay, California, United States - ASW #5 | ecosystem: Environmental > Aquatic > Marine > Intertidal zone | place: USA: California...
TAAAGGCCAGTCTCAGGAACGTCTTGCCGAACAGGAAGGTGCCCGCGAGCAGCCCTGCGCAGGCGATTGAGACGAGTGCCAACATCCTTCCCATTAAGCGCCAGAAAGCCGCCCTGTCGCGGGCGGCGTGCAGGCGCGCCAGTCCGGGGAACGCGGTCTCGGCGAGGGCAAGACTGGCCACCCGGACCGCGGCTAGGACGATGATCGCACCGGAGAAGAACCCCAGGGCGGCGGCTCCATGATAGTGCTCGATCCAGTACGCGGGCAGCTGTTGAGCCAGCGCGCTCAGGCATGCGGCAAAGCCCATCGGCATCATCAATCGAACAATGAGGACAAAGCGGTGGCCATGCCATGCCGGGCGGACGGTCTCAAAGTCGGATGCAATGCGAATGTCATAGACCGCGGTATGCAACAACCACGTGGCAATGACACCGGTAAGGCCGAGGGTCACCGAACCCGTCAGCGCCAACACCACCGGCAGCGCGACCACGGCCAGGAGCCCCTTAGCGATGCGCGACACACCAATGGACCGCATGCAGTCCCCCCGGTGCGGCGCGGCATACAGCATGTCGGACAGACTGCTGGAGGCGCAGAGCAGGGCACTGCAAAACATGATGGCACTCGCTGAGGTACCGCGGCCCAGTGCCAGGAGAACCGCGCCGACCACCGCCAGCGTGGCGAGGGTGAGTACCAGTCGCAACCCCAGGTAATGGCCAAACTCGAACTCGCCCATTACATCCGAGATGAAGCCGCCCCTCAATCCGAGTCTGGTGAAGGTGAAGAGGGGCGATGCGATGGCCAACCCCAAGGCAAAGTTCCCCATCGCATCCGGACCGCTCATTTTGGCGAGAACGACGAGCAGGAGCCAGTTGCAGGTGCTAAAGACCACGTGACCCGCCATGTTCCAGCCAAACCGTCCAGTGACCTGTGCGGGCGATGCATCAGGTTGACCGGTCGTGGATGCGTCCGTTCCCGGACTATTGAGAGACTGCGTCATATTGATATCGGCTCGGCGGGCATGCGTTATATCGATTGGGGACCCGTCAATGCAACAGGCTGGCCCTCCGCATAGCACAGGCCCCGCTCATTCCTCTCGGAAGCTGCTAAGAAGACGGCGAATGTCCAATATCGAATGTCCAATATACAATGTCGAAGTGCGGTAGACGGACGGGGCACACCTTACCACTTGGGAATTCGACATTGGAGATTCGATATTCATGATTCGATTTGCAGGACGACGGATTTGCTCATGTCGCGCGTTCTTTTCCAACCGCCTCCTAGGTCACCTCTGAGAGGTAGAACTTGTGCTTCCCTCCTGCCGTGCGCGGAATCTCTTCTACGATCTCCCATGTGAACAGGGTCTCTGGTCCGAAAGATTTCTTGAGTCGGGCGTGAAAACCTTCGAGATCGCCGGGGTTCAGAGCGCGATCGGCGACACAAAAAAGGTGAAACGCCGTATGCTCCTTCTGTATCAGCTGAAACAGCTGCACACCGATGATCTTCTCGACATCCGGACCCAGGGAGAGACCGGTTACGAGTCGATTGTCCTTCGTTTTGAACAGGTCGGACGTCCTGCCGTCCAGGCGAGAGAAGACGGCGAGGCCTCGACCGCAGGCGCACGGCCGGTCGGCCCACCGGGCGTAATCGTTCAGGTCATAACGAATCAACGGCATGGCGTAATTGTGCAGGTCCGTGATGACCACCTTCGCGAGATCTCCGTCGGGGGTGTCCACCAATTCGATCAACAGGTTGTCGTCGTTGGTGTGCATGGAGTGGTGCGGACACTCACTGGCGATGATTTCGACTTCCGTGCTTCCGTAGCGGTTGAAGACCGTGCCCTGAAAGACGCGTTCCAGGGTTGTTCTAACCGCCGGCGAAAGCGCCTCTGCTCCCGGGATAATTGCCGGCACCGGAGGGAGAGCGATCGAATCGCGCTCAACCAGCATGGCCAGGTCGTGCAGGCCATAGGCATAGCCCTCAAGAATCTTCGGTTTGAAGCTCTTGATCTGCCGCAGGAAATCCAGCCGTTCCTCTTCCGTGGCATCTCTCGGGTCGATCTTGATCGTTCTCGCATGCCCCTGGAGATACTTCTTCAGCTTTCTCAGCGGCGTGAGGATGTCTCGCTGCGGACTGCGCTCAGGGTACACGGTCCAATAGCTGGCGATCTTCGTACCCCACTCGTAACCCGCCCATCGATTGTGCCGGACGTCGTAGGCCCACGAACGCAGCATCTTGTCTCTGTCGTAATAGGTGATGGTGGGTTCACCCGTCGAACCCGACGTCGAGCGCAGGATCAGGTCTTCCTTTCTGACGCCCCGCGTCAGAGTGGCGTCACCCTGATCTCCGACGATCTTCCGCGTTAGAACCGGGAGTCTGGAGAAATCGTCGAAACTCTTCAGGTCCTCCCAATGGATTCCCTTCTCCTGGAACATCTTCTGGTAATACGGCACGTGTCTGGCACAGTGTTCCAGAAGACGCCTCAGCTTCACCCACTGCATGTGTTTCAACTCGTCCCCGGTCTTCCACTGATTGGCCTCGGTTTCCTCGAGGTACCGAAGAAACGCGCCATAACCCGAGGTTCTCAGGAGGACGGGTGCCGTATATCGACAGATGTTCATGCTGCTTGCCTCGTGGGAAACGGATCTCAGCCGTTGGCGGTCGGCGCCTCAGAGTCCTCCAACGGCCCGGCTGGTCGTACGCGGCACGTCGAGTTCCACGCGACCAACACCCTCTTCAGAGACGATTCTCGTACGGTAGGGGGCCGATAACGTGGCGAGTCGATCGATGATCCGCTTCCCGGTCTTCCCCTGCGCAAAAACCGGCGTTCCACGCCGGGAATCCTTCGCCCTCGCTCTCAAGTCTATTGGGTAGAGTTTGATTTCCGTCACGTCTCCATGTTCAAAGGTAATGATGGGAACAACGCTTTCCCAGTAATGGCTGCTGGAAAAAAAGCGGTCGTAGCGGGCAAAGAACGTCGACGGATCGCGTAGCTTCCCGTCCAGACCCAGATTCCTGAGCATTTCGTAGGGAATGTCCTTCACCGCGCCATACTGGAACATGAAATTGCCCAGGCTGTAGAAGATCGGTCTGTTTCTGTAGATCTCGATACCGCGGAGTAGATGAGGACCTGTGCCGAAGACCACGTCCGCACCCGCATCAATGCATGCGCGTGCAAACGGCTGCATGAACGGCGCCGGCGATTCAAAGTCGCCCGCCCCTTCGTGCGCGTGCAGGCATAGCAACGTGACGTGTGAATTGCGTTTGGCGAGGTCCAGAGCTTCGGTGATTCTACTGAGCTGACCTGCGTGCACCTCGTTGAACGGCGTCGTTCTCTCCCCCTTGGTAAAGTGCCGGCCTGAGAAAGCGAGCCTCCTTTTTTGCCGGTTCTCGCGCTCTGCATGCTTCCTGATTACGGCGCCCAACGCCCCGCCAAACGGCTCGTAGGACTGGCCGCTTATCGCATGGAGCAGCTCCTTGTATACACCGTGCAATCGATCGAAAGAGTCGGCATCGAGTTCGGTGAGGACGTCCAACCGATTGATGCCGGGACGCCCGTTGGCAAAATGCGATGCGTACTCCGCCGAAAACTCGGGAGGTGCAAAGGATGCGCACGACACCTGTCCGACGCGTCCCACCGGGGTGTCCACATACGTCGGCTGCGAGGCGTCCTCCAGATTCTCGCCTACCCCGGCATAGCCGATCCCCACCCGATCGAGGTGCTTCATGGTTGAGAACAGGCCGTCGTAGCCATAGTCCAGGGCATGGTTGTTGGCAATGCCCAAGGAATCAAAGCCCGACCAGGCCAGTTCATCCGCTCCCGAGGGCGCGCAGCTCAAATGCATGTCGAGTGCTTTGCGGCTGGGATAGGCTTTGCTGGTGTCCAGGAACACGGTCTCGCAGTTGCCCCACGCACAGTCCGTACTGCGCAGGAGTTCCACCAGATCCAGAAACGCCGGGTCCTCGAGTTGGGAGATCTTCCGAGCGATAACGACATCGCCCGTGCCGGCCACGGTCATTCGCCCGGACGAGACGTTGGATGGCTCTTCCGGAAGCTCAAGGTCAGCTGTCCGGGCAGTCCGCACAGCGCTCCCCAATCTCGGCCGCAAGTTTCGTCGGCTCACTTGACTCCCCCGGCAAGGGTGCTTCTAAACGCTCTTCGAACAGACGGTATGTGGAGATCTTCCGCCTGGCAGGGTGACGAAGGATTGGGTAGAAGTAGAGCTTCCACGTCATGATCCGATGCAGATGCCACTGATCTGCCCGTCGACTTCACCGATAAATTCCATCCGAACCCGCCCGCCAAACGCGCCAACGACATCCCGGAGGGCACGGTTGTCGTCGGGTGAGATATGGCTGACGTTTCGGTCATGTCCGTGGCGCAGGTTTCAGAGGCTAGGCGACCCCGGTGCACAACTCAATCAGAAACTCCGCACTGTGGTTGCGCCAATTCTCCGTATACCGGGTTCGCGACGCTTGCTTGATCGCCCAATAGTGTGCCACCTTCGTGAACAAGAGGATTCCTAATTTGCTGCTTCTCCTTGGAATTGCCTTAACGCTGACTACGGCCCGGCTCATCACGGCATGCCTTGGAGTGGTCGGGCGCGCGGCCGTCTTCACCGGCGTCTGGATCGCGTCGCTCGTCGTTGTCGTGATGGTGTGCGAAGTCGCAAGCCTGTTTCATCGTTTGACGCCCGGCTTCCTGTTGTTGCTGCATGCGCTGCTGTTGGGCGGCATGATCGCGTGGTGGCGGCGCGGCGGGTCGCCGGCTCTTTTGCCGGCCGGATTGCGGTGGGCCCCCGCGGGCCGGTTCGGCTCGCCGCGGCGGCATCCCGCATTGTGGTTGCTGGCGGTGGTCGTTCTTTTCGTCATGCTGTTCAATGCACTGCTCGTCTTCCTTGTCCCGCCGAACAATTGGGACAGCATGACCTATCACCTCGCGCGCGTCGGGTACTGGCTTCAACATCAGTCGTTCTACCCGTGGAACACGCACAACCTGCGTCAGACCATCTTTCCACCCAATGTGGAGATCCTGCAGATGTGGTGCATCCTCCTGGCCGGATCGGACCGCGTCGCCGGTCTGGTTCAGTGGACGGCAGGACTCGTCAGCATGACGGGCGTGGCGGCACTGGCCGGGTGCATGGGCGCAACCCGTCCACAATGTCTGTTTGCTGGACTACTCTGGGCCACCTTTCCCCAAGTGCTCCTGCAATCCACAACCACGCAAAACGACCTGACGGTCGCGGCCGCCACCGTTTGTACACTTCATCTGCTGCTCCTGGGACTTCAACGCTCTCACCACGGGATGTTGTGGCTATCGGGTCTTGGCGTGGGACTCATCATCGGCATGAAACTGACCTGGGCATTCCTGGCGCCGGGAGTCGTGCTCGGCGTGTTGATTCTATGGGGGAAGCACCGCGGACGGATGCTGCGTCCGCTGCAAACGTGGGTTGCGGCCTGCATCGTCGGCATCCTGTTGCTGGGGTCTTTTGCGTACGTGCAGAACGCGATCGTATACGGTCATCCGCTGGCACCGCGAAGTTTTGCGGAACGAAGCTGTCTGGCCGAAGGGGTGACCGTCCCCGAACGTGGTCTTCACAACATGATCCGGCATACTTATCAGGCTGCGGACTTGACGGGCATTCCGTATACTTGGGCCGCCCCCCTCCAGAACGCGAAGAGAAGAGTTCTGCGAGCGACAGCGGGCTCAATTCTTCCCGAACTTGCAGAAGACTACCGGAGCCCGTTCAAGGGCGTTTATCACCCGATCCCACCGTTTCCTCACGAAGACCTGGCATGGTTCGGCCCCATCTTTTTTGTCTTGATCGTGCCGATGATTTTCTTCCATTTCTGGCCGGCCGTGCGCGACCGGGATCCGACACGAATGCCCGTGATCTTGGTCGGACTAGGGATGCTGCTCACCGGTTCCGCCCTGCTGGGATGGGAGCCGTACAACGGCCGAATGTTTGTGCCCGCCGCCGCGGTACTTACTTCTCTCTGTGCGTGGGCGTATCGACCGGGTTGGTCGCCGTGGTCGCTCGGGGTCGTAGGGTGTGCCTCGTTTGTTGCGGTTTGGGTGACCATCGAGAATCCGCAGAAGCCGCTTGCCGGTTCTAAAGTAATCTGGAGTCGTGATGCCATCGGACGACGCGCGGCCGCACATCAGAAGAGGGAAGTCCGACTCGCACTGATCGCGGAATGCCTACCCGCCGACGCCACGGTGGGTTTGCTGTTCGGAAACGACGAGTGGGACTTTCCGATATTCGGACCGTCGTTCGGCCGGCGCCTCGTTCCAATCTGCCCGGACTCGCCGCTGGGTCAAGAGCTGAATTCCCCCCCCTGGCAAACGGTACTGCACGCCGATGACTATCCGGCCCGGCGCGTTCCATTTCACGCCGAATGCGATGCGATTGATCGGGCATGGCTCCGCGCCCAGGGCGTTACGCACCTGGCGCTCAGCATCGGACGAGGCGAGGAGCACGAAGGTACGCCGACCGGGTTCGAGACGCTGGCGCGGACACGCAGCCTGCGGCTCATGCGCGCGCTGGATGCAAATTCGCCCCCCTTCGCACCGACTACTTTTGCTCCGTCCACATCCCGAGCGCATTGGGTGCCGCAAAGCGGTCCGATCATCGAAATAGCGCCTTCCCTCGACGGGTTGGTCGGGATCTGGGGGTTCGCCGGCCCCTCGTGGAATCTGCAAAAATCGGGACCCGACACCACGGTGTGGGTGGGGCACGGGAGCGGTAACAGTTTAACCTGTACCTTCTGGTCGGATGCCGCGCGGGACGCTGCGCTGATCGTGGAGGTCGCGTGCGCCCGGGCACTACCGAGCGGCGTGCCCGATCTGGAGTGCTATTTTGAAACGACGGGCGTGAGCACGAATCGAATCTTGTCGTCCCGATTCCCTTCCAACGAGAAAAACGGCTTGGCCAATCCAGTCGCAGTGCACTTTCCGTTGAGCCTCGCGCCCGGGTACAACTACTTCGAATTGCGCCCAGCAGCCCGGGCGCCGGATGCGGAACCACTGTGGTCGGGGGACCAAGGTCCCGCCGTATTGATCAGGCGCGTGCGAATCGCACCGCGCGCTGCGTTCGGACGGGACGAATAGATCCCTTTCCCGGTCGATATAAAAACAGCGCCCCGCAATCGCCGACTACAGCGAATGTTTCACGTCGGAGATCACGACACGGATTTTGCCGGAATGATCGGTGAGGATATCCTTTTCTTCGACTTGAGCAATCCGGATATCCATTTCCCGTCCGACGAGGTCCCGGGACTTCGACAACAACACTTCGGCCTGGTTTTCATCCCACTCGGTCCCGGGTACGACGCGAATGGACAAATCCTTTTTCGTTTCCTGCACGAATTGAGCATGGCGGATGCCCTTGACATACTCGGGGACAATGAAGATCGACGTAATAAAACGGCCATCCGGCGTAAAAATGGCATCCTGTTGTCGGCCGTGAATGGCTTTGATCAGCGGCAACGTCCGGCCACAGCGGCATGATCGCTCCTCGTCGAGGACCTCAATCGTGTCTCCCACCTCGTATCGAATAAGGGGCATAGCCATATTATAAAGACCGGTTCCGACAGCGCGGCCGGCGGACCCGCGGCCGCCTGGATCCGGTTTCCGGTCTACAATCTCCAGCAGACAGCAGTCATCGACAACGTGGTAGCCGCCTTCCGTGCACTGAGAGATCCCGACCGTGCGCTCCATGTGGCCGTACGAGTCGAGCAGTTTGCAGTGAAAAACTTCCTCAACCATTGCGCGATATACAGGCGTCGCTACCTCTCCGGTTGAAAAGACCGCCTTCAGAGCAAGATCGTCGATCCCCGCCTCCTTCAGGCTGAGCGCGAGGAAGTATAGGTGCGAAGCAAGACCCTTGAGGAAGGCCGGCCTGTGTTTTCTGATAGCGAAACCTATTTCTCGTGCGGTGTCGACAGAGATCGTGCTGCTGTTCAGCATCAGTCGGCGCAGGTGGGGCTGCCAGGAAAAGTTCGCGCCGCAAAGATGTGGCCGGTTTAGAAAGTATTGGCTGCCCAGTTCGGCAAACCGATCCCCGAGCCGGTACCCCGCCCAGCTCCAGTGCCGCCAATAATACACAAACTCCAGTACATTCGAACTTTTGTCGAGGTAGAAGCGGATCGGTTCGCCCGCACTGCCGCTGGAGTTTTCAAGACGCGGATTGTACCGTGCGGCGTCCTCCGCCACGAACCGGTTCATCGTGTTTCTGACATCCTGCTTGGTCAACAGGGGAACGAGCCGGGCCAGATCATCCACGGAGTTGATGTCTTGAACCTTCACGCCGTGCCGTTTGAAAAGGTCCCGGTAGAAAGGAACGCGTGTAGTTGCCTGTTCCAGGACGGCATGCAATCGCTCTAGCAGGTTTCGTCGGTTCAATTGATTCCCCTGGCAAGGGTGCTTCCAGACGCTCTCTGATCAGACCTTGTCCCATACACGCTCCTGATTCACTGAACCGGCCGTACGGCTCGCCGACACGCCTGCCTCTGAACCCCTATCCGGAAGGATCCAGAATAGATCGAATGTCAGGGCTTGCCAAGCCCTCATGGATCTGTGCCACCAATACAACACGCCTTGCCATTCTGCCCTCCTACCCGCTATCTTCCAACATGAAGCATGCTCCACAGATCCCCCCTCAGTGGGATGAGATGGTGCCGGCATCCTCCGGATCTTCAGACCGGGGTCGGTTTCCCGAATGGATGATCCACCTTGGGGTCGCAGCAATTTGCTTCACGGCATCCGGCCTGGTCAGCCTGCACCTGGGAAAGGATTTCAATTGGGATTTTCAGAATTATCATTGGTACAACGGGTACGCGTTTGTCCAGGGCCGCCTGGACGTCGATATCGCCCCCGCGTTTCTTCAAACGCACTTCAATCCCCTGATCGACGCCGCGTACTATATCCTGTCGACGACGTTTTCTGAGCGATGGGCGGGCTTCCTCCTGGGCGGCTTCCAGGGGCTGAACTTCTGGCTCGTTTTCGCCCTGCTGCAAACAGTCCTGAGTCCGCGGGCGGGCGCCGTCATGCGGTGGGTGATTCCCGCCGCGGGGATGTGCCTTGCGGCCGGGATGCCCATGGTGCAGATCCAGGCCGGGCGAACATTCCACGACAATACGACGGCGGTGTTCGTGCTCTGCAGTCTGTTGTTGCTGTTGCGGCTGGATCGGGTGCGGAGCGTGCAGTGGAAACGGGTTTCCCTTCTGCTCGCCGGATGTGCCGCCGGTGCGGTGGCCGGGATGAAACTTACCAATGTCGTGTTTGCCTTCGGGCTGATCGCGGCCGCCGCGGCCGTGCCCGGGACCGGGCCGGCGCGCGGGATCCGAGTTTTCTTCTTCTGCATCGCCGCCGGTGTCGGGCTGCTTGCTTCCAGCGGCGTCTGGATGTGGACCTTGTGGACCAAGTTCGGAAATCCGCTGTTTCCGTACTTCAACAATCTGTTCCAGTCTCCCTACACGTTTCCAGTTTCGTTCTCGGGACAGCAATGGGCAAGAAATTCGCTGATGGACGACATTATCCTTCCTTACAAATTTGCATCGGACACCCGGGTAGCGGGCGAATGGTGGTACCAGGCCCCCGCTCTTGCGGTGATCTATTCGTCCATCCTTATCGCCGCGTCCGTGTGGCTCTTCCGCCGCCTGGCAAAATCGAAAGGACCGTCGCTCTTCTGGTGCCGGACGAACGGACAGCCGGTTCTCTGGATCTTCCTGTTGGTCAGCTACGTGGCCTGGATCAATCTGCTCGCGATCTATCGCTACCTTGTCGTTTTCGAACTCCTCGTTCCGCTGATTCTGCTCATCTGCGTGGATCTGGTTTTCCGAGGACCCCGGATCGTCCTCACGGTGTGGCTCGCGGCCCTGGTCGCGACCGTGGCGACGACGAAGACGTTTCACCATGGTCGAATTCCGTGGCCCGACAAGCACTACGAAGTCACAATCCCCGGCGGCGTTGTGGGTGAAAACGATCTCGTGATCATGCCGGACGACGAGGCGCCACTCGCACACGTGATCCCCTCGTTTCCCCCCGGCGTTCGCTTCATTCGTATCGCGGGTCACTTGTCCTACCCGCATCACGACTATCAGATCGGTCGAGATGCGAGAGAAGCCATCGAGAACCACACCGGCTCCCTCCTTGTTCTGGGCACGCTACAAAATGGCCTGTTTCCGCCGGAACTCATTACGCTCTATCGAAAACGGCTCAGATACTTCAACCTCGGAATGGACAGCGAAACCGTCCACCCGATTTCGCTCCTGGGGCATGGGATCGCGGGCCTCGCGCGAGCCCACCGCCTGGAAGATGTCAGCACGCAGCAACTCCCGCCTCCCGGCGCGGCCGATGTATTTCTTCGCATGGATTCCGCCTGTGCCTGCTATCCGGGTCCTCTGCGAATCAACGGGGTCCGGACGGAAGCGGCCGGCACGTTCGGCGGCGCCTACTATGTACTGGACCCGGCGCTCACCGAGTCGAATGAACCCCTTGTTGTCGAGGCGGAAGACGGTTCTTATCTTCCGCAAGCTCGGTGTCAACTCACCTACATCGACAGGCAACAGAAACTTACCATCGGCCATTCAGCGCGGGAGAACGACTTGCACCAGCTCGATTTCAGAGTGCCGGTTCCGGCGGTTCGGCCCATCGCCGCCTTTTCCAAGGCCCTGACGTTTTTCGTTCCGGTGCGTCACGACGAAAAGACCATGACGACCGTCACGCTCGGACTGGCCGTCTATGACGATAAGGGAAGACCTGTGGTTGAGGATTCCGCCCACGAAGGTTTTCTTGTCCACGAGAAGAACGGAACAAGACTATCCCTCGTCTCGGAAGGGCATCGACTTGCCCATCTCATCCTGGAGGAGCCAAGGACGAAGACGGCCACGATGCGCGAACTGACGATCACACCTGCCGCCGATCGCTTCGGTGTCATCCGCTCGGTCACCGTCGCAACCGTTCCGCGGGAGCTCCGGAATCCATTCGGCACGGACATGCCGCCCGCAGAACCGCACCTGTGACAAGCGGAGACGCGGCGTTCACAAATCGTATGGCTGGCATCCGGGATCACGTCTCCCTGGCGGTCCACCCGGCAGGAAGCCCGCCGCCGGCGATCACGACGTCCGGTTCGCGTGAGAAATGACGGCTCGGCGCTTTCCGGAAGGGTCCGTGAGGATGTCCTCTTCCAGGATCTGAACAATCCGAATGTCCATACCGGGTCCGACAAGGTCGCCGGCGCGCGCTTGCAACGCCTCTGCCTGGGCGCTATCCCATCCGGCCCCGGGAACGACACGTATGGAAAGCGTCTTCTCCGTTTCCTGCACGAACTGGGCAAAGCGAACACCCCGGACAAACTCGGGCAGGATGAAGATGGACGTGATGTAACGCCCGTCCGGGGTGACGACGACATCCTCTTGTCGGCCGTGTATGGCCTTGACCAGGGGCAGCGTACGGCCGCAGGCGCATGACCGCCCCTCATCGAACAGCTCGATGGTGTCCCCCACCTCGTAGCGGATGAGGGGCATCGCCATGTTGTAGAGCCCGGTGCCGACGACCTGTCCGCTGCTGCTGTCCCCGCCGAGGCCCGGCTTCCGGTCGATGACCTCGAGCAGCCCGTAGTCGTCGACCACGTGGTACCCGCCCTCGAGGCACTGGGAGATCCCCGCCGTGCGCTCCATGTGTCCGTAGGAATCGAGGACCTTGCAGTGAAACACCTGCTCGGCCATCGCCCGGTACGCGGGCGTTATGACTTCACCGGTTGAAAAGACCGCTCGCAGGGAAAGGTCGTTACTGCCCGCCTCCTTCAAGCTGAGGGCCAGGAAGTAAACGGGCGAGGCCATTCCCTTGAGAAAGCGGGGCCTGTATTTTCGGATCGCATTCCCGACCTCCCGGGCCGATTCGACGGATATCCTGCTGCTGTTGAGCATCAGGCGCCGCAGGTGCGGCTGCCACGAGCAGGCCGCGTTGCGAAGGTGCGGCCGGTTCAGGAAGTACTGGCTCCCCAACTCGGCAAACCGGTCCCCCAGACGATATCCGGCCCAGCTCCAGTGCCGCCAGTAGTAGACGAACTCCAGGATGTTCGCGCCCTTGTCGAGGTAGAACGTGACGGGCGCTCCGGTGCTTCCGCTGGTGCTGTAGGGGCGGGGACTGTACCGCGCGGCATCTTCGGCCAGAAGCCGGTCCCCTGCCTTCCTGACAGCCTCTTTCGAAAGCAAAGGCAGCAGGCGAGCCAGGTCTTCCGCCGAATGAATGTCTTCGGCCTTCACCCCGCGCTGTTTGAAAAGGTCCCGGTAGAAAGGGACCCGGGCGCTCGCCTGCCTCAATACGGCGCGCAAGCGCTCCAGTTGATAGGCCTTCAGTTCCTCGCGCGGCAGCCATTGCGTGCGCTCCAGGGTTCGCCGCAGTCTGCCGATCGCGATCGGGTACCGGAAATCCTGCACTCGAAAATCGATAGCCATCAGTCCTCGACCACAAACGATTTGAATTCTTCCAGGCAGTCGGACCAGCGCGACGCGTTCCAGGTGCCGTCGGGCTCTATGCAATTTGCCGCATCGTAGCCCATGGCCATCGCCAGGTGGCTGTTGTCATGGACGAAGAAGCCACTCCGGCCGAACACGACGAGCCGGGGTACGGTGGTCAGCGCGCGAAGCATGCGTTCTTGCTCGGCCTCGTATCCGAGACGGTACACGGGGTAGGCAATGGGAATCGTCCGGCGATGGACGGCCAGCGGTTCCGCCGGCAGTGGCAGTCCAGCCCGGGCCAAATGCGCGGCCATCTGCGCGGCCAGTTCCTCGACCGGCATCTGCATGAGGGGATCTTCCGGTGCGCACGGGATCTCCAAGCACAGCCCGGTCCGGTCCGGTGGGTCGCTCCGCGCTGCGTAGTTTTTTGGCTCCGAGACGCGCACAAAAGGGAAGATTTCCTCCGGGATGTAGTGCGCGTCATAGGGCGAGAACTGAGGTACCGGCAGCACCAGGTAGAGCAGCACGACGCTTCGAAAAGACAATCGGGGCGTGACTTCATTCGAAACGCCGGCAAGGCCCGGCTCCAGCAATCGAGGCAGTAACGTGACCGGAATCGTGCTGAAGATCAGGTCGGTCTCCAGCGATTCAGAGGCTCCATTTCCGTCTGCCCACTCAATGATGAATCGCTCTCCCGGCGCATGATGGATTCGTTTCACGGATGCCCCCGTGCGAACCTCCACGCCGTCGTTGGCAACGTAGTCCGCCACCGCCTGTTGGATCTGGCCGAAGCCGTTGCGCGGGTAGTGGAATACGGCCTTCCCACCCGGTACGAGACCCAGGCCGGCGAACGCCTTACGCAGGAGCTGGCCCATGCCGCCGGTCTTCACACGCACGTAGGCCTGTTTGGGAGAGATCTCATCCGGCTCGAGCCCCCAGAGCTTTCGGGCGTACGGAAAGTAAAACGACTCGCTCATGGTGCGACCGAGGTTCGACCGCAACACGTTGCCGAAGGTTGCTTTTCCCGCAGGCTCGCGGCGAAACGGCTTTGTCACCGCGTCGCGCGCCACGCCCAACAGAAAACGCGGGGGGCAATGGAACAGCAGATTCAGCAGGTTGGGAGGAAACTTGAGCATGCGGCCGGCCATTCGAATCCGGCCGTTGCGGGGTCGGGTCAGGAGGTCCTCCCCCAGGAGGTCCTGAATATCACTCAGCACATCCTCGCGACACGCTGGATGCAACCGATGACTGCCGAAATCCAAATGCAGGCCGTCCGTCTCGAAGGAGCGCGACATACCTCCCACGGCGTCCGCTTTTTCCAGCACAACGACCCGAACCTCGACGTCGGTGCGCCGCGCCAGCCGGTGGGCGGCCGCAAGTCCAGCGGGACCCGCTCCAAGAATCGTCAAGTGCAACACGTAGCGAATCTCCTACCGTTGGGACCGCCGCACAATCAGGTCCGCCACCAACCCCAGCACAAAGATCTGGACTGCCACCACGCTGAGCAGGAGAGCCGATTGCGAGATCACGAACCGTCCCACCGGTTGATACATAATGTCATAGACAAACTTGGCGCCGGCGAGCGCAGCGAAGAAGCACGTCAAGGGAAAGAAGACCCGCAGTGGGTAGAAATACATGCAGGTTCGAACGATCATCGTAAAAAAACCGCTGGTGTCGCGGACTGGCCGGATTTTCGACTTTCCGTGCCGGGCGTGGTAGTCCGTGGAAATGAAGCGAACCCGGTAATTGTCGGCGATCATGGCCAGCGTGATCGTCGAGGTGAATGAGAAACCTTGGGGAAGAATGTGGAAATACTGGCGGGCAACCTCCTTCCGAAAAGATCGAAGACCCGAATTCAGATCGGGTATTTTCCGGTCGACCACGTAGGACGCCAACCAGCGTAATACTTCCTTGGGAACCTTGCGCAAAAGAGGAATGTGAACATTTCGGGAAGTCCGTGCCGCGACCACCATGTCGGAATCGGCCATGCCCGCCAAAAGGTCCGGAATTCGGTCCGGGGGATACGTGCCATCCGCATCGATGATAACGATGGTGTCTCCGCGAGCCGCCCGGATGCCCGTCTTTAGAGCCGCTCCATAGCCCATGTTGACGGGGTGAGAAACCAGCCGGGCGTGGCAGCCTTCCGAGGGGGCGGCGGCATCGTCTGTGGAGCCGTCATCCACCACCACAATTTCGTAGCCGTCTACCCCCGCTGTCTTCAGGGCGCAATGGATGTCATCGACGGTTCGAATCACTGACTCGCCCTCGTTATACACGGGAATCACGATGGTGATACTTGGATCCATGCTGTCTGATCTCCTCTTGCCCTTGCGGCTACCACGGCCGGCTCGTTCCTCCAGCATACATCATACCCGTCCCTGCTTTGCTGGCAACTCGATTCACGTTTGAGAGGCCGGGGGAGACCAGCGCTTGCAAAGCAAGATCCGTCTCTCGCCGGCCGCGAGTCCGCTGCTCCGCAGCGCTGCTGTTGCCGCGGTCTCGTGGTCATGGGCCGTGACATTGAGCGCGGCGCTGTCGCCGCGGACCTGCGCCCGCGCCTGGTGCAGCAGCCGTCGGGCAAGATCTTCGGCACCTCGAGCCGCCACGAGATCCAGTTCGTAGGTGTGCTGCAGCCGATGGTAGAAGAGCACCGCGCCGGCAACCAGACGGCCCCGCCGGCAGTAGCCTCCGCGCCATCTCCTGGTCAGCGGGAACACGCCATGTGCAAAGGGTGATCGTCCTGCCTCCCGGCGCGCGCTTGACGCGATTTCCCGTGTTGGCGCGGGCGCCTCCCGGTGCCGCAGTTCATCCATCTGCTCTGAACTGGGAAGGCAAAACTCGTGATCGTTCCCCAGCGCCGGGACCTCGTCAGGTTCACGTTCGAGCCCTGTGCAAGTCCCGTGAACGCTTTCGGCAAGCAAGGTAAATCGCGTCTGACGGGCGTACTCGATGAACCCTGCTTTCATGCGGTTCCGGAGTTGGGGCTCGTTGCTTTCCAGTACACGAGTCAGAATGAGTTGAGCTGTCTGCCCCGGCAGGGCACCTTCGACATGGCTCAGCAATCGGGTGGCAATGCCCTGACGTCGATATTCGACGTCGACGGCGAGGTGAACCAGGTACAGCGGTCCATCGGCGCTCCCCAGCCGCCGGATACAAATGGCTGCGACGGCCTGACCATCCTGTTCACACACAAAAATACGCGGAATTGTAGTGGCCAGGACCCCGAGCTTTCCCAAGGGCTTGCAAGCGAAGAACAGCAGCCGGTACAGATGTGCCGCCCGTAGCAGCGCTTCGACGGTTTTCTCCCGGCCGGGCCCGGAACTGAAGGAAGCACGCAGGATTCGAATGTAGTTTCCCAGGTCACGAAATCGGATTTCGCGAAATCGTTCATCCGCGGGTGGCGCCGCCGACTCGCGGAATTCTGAACCGGACGATGCGTGCATGCGCAACTAGGAGTATCGACTGGGAGTACTCTCAAACAAGTGAGAAATACAACATTGTCGCGACAACGGTTCTCAAGCAAGGATGGATAACGTACTGAATGACAAGAACTTCCTCTCTGAAACCCGAAACCAGCGGCCGGAGGCCGCACTGCCAACGGATCATGAGCGGCCGCGGGCTACTCCACTTCCCCGCCTGCCAGCGCTACCGCGAGCCGGCAGCCGTCGAGGTACTCCTGGATGTTGACGTATTCGTCGACCGTGTGGGGAGCATGTTGTCCCGCTCCGAACGTGATGGTTGGTATCCCCTTTTGATTCAATGCATTCGCGTCCAGTCCACCGCTTGCCGCACCGCAGGCCGCCTTGAATCCGATGCGTTTCGCGGCACGCAAGGCGTACTGCACAACCGGGTCGCGCCGGTCCAGGGCAAACGCATCGTAATCCTTGTCTGCCGTGAACGTCACGCGTCCCCGGGTTCCCCCAGCATTCTTCACCGAAGCGGCCGCTCGCGCGAACGCATTTTGGTGTTCTTTCAGAATCCTTTGAAGAAAGTCTGGGTTGTGGCTTCGGCACTCCCCTTTTACCTGTACCTTGTCGGACACTTGGTTGACCACTTCGCCCCCCTCGATTACGCCGATATTTGCGGTTCCCCTGTTTCCCATCTTTCGGATTCTTCCGAAATACCCCTTGCGTGCGATCGTTTGAATCGCCTTCGCCGCAATCAGCAGGGCCGAAACCCCGTCCTCCGGATTTACAGCCGCATGAGAGGACCTGCCCCGGATATCCGCCTGCCAGTGGTAGGAACTCACTGCCGCGGTGATAAAGTATGCGGGCACCCCGGAATCGATGTTGAACCCCATTTCCGGGTTTCCCAAATCGTCCATTCGAACCGCCTTGGCCCCAAGCAAGCCGATTTCTTCTGCGATTGCAAAGAGGAACGTGATGGGAGGATGAGGAAGATCCCCGGACAGCAGTGTCTCGGCCAAGGTGACCAGGCAGGCCACCGCGGTCCGGTTGTCCGCGCCCAGTCCGGTGTCCCCTTTCGAAACAATCCTGTTGTCCCGTAGCTCCGGGACGGCGCCCTCGCAGAGAGGAACCGTATCCATGTGCCCGATAAACAGGAGCCGCGGGCCCGGCGCCGTGCCCGGAATCTGGACGATCAGATTGCCGATCTCCATGTCCCGATCGATTCTTTCGGGTGCATCGTCGAAGGCAATCCAATCCGGCCTGCATCCGGCAGCGCTCAATTTCCGCGTGATCGTATCCGCGACTTTTCTTTCCTGTCCCCCCAATCCCGGAACTTGCAGCAAATCCATCAAGTGTGCTAGAGCACGATCTGAGTTAATTTCGCCTTTTATCCCCGGCGCCATGAGTCATAATCTCCGCATCTCGATCCAACCCGCAGTCAATGTCCGTCATACTCACTGCGACCGGCACATGAAAGAAGGAATTCGGCTCGAATGCGAATCAAATGGATCCAACGGATCAATGTTCGAGTGTTGGCGACCGGCGTTTTGCTGATTGCGGCGGGCCTCCTGCTCCGCGGCAGGCCGTTTGAGTGGAAGACAGTCCTGGAAGGCGCTCTCTACGTCGTCTGCCTGCTCCTTCTTGCGGCGAGCGAACCGATCCGGCAGATGCTGACGGCCTTGCCGCGCCCCCAGCGATACTTCTTGCTGATCCTGGCGGGACTGATGGTGGTAACGCAGCTTTGGGGGCAGCCCTTGAAGTCTTTCCCGTTGAACCCGTGGACCATGTACGCCAAGAGTCTGCACGTGCCTCCCAGCTACATCGATTACATCGGGATTTGCGCAGACGGCCGTGAGGTCGAGATTCCCGCCGGCCGCGTATTTCGCTCGCATCATCGAACGGTGCAGTGGAGGCTGCATGGACGGTTGGCGAGTATGCATTATGCCGAGGAAGAAACCGTTCGCGTGGAGCAACGCGAGCAGTTTCGGTCCCTGCTGACAGCGATGATTAAGCGATTCAACGAACAACACCCTGACACCGAGGTGCAGCGGGTACGAGTGATTCTGTGCACCATGCCGCGACCGGCCCCCGGCCTGAAACTCGACGTTACCCGCCGACCCGTGTTTGAATACACGATCCAGTAAATAGGGCGCAACCGTGTTACATGATCAGGCATCGGCGAAAACACTGGGGATGGCACGGATCGTGGTATTTGGGCTCGCCGCCGTTTCCAGAGTGTTCTGCCCGGTCTGGGAGATCAGTTACATACCGGACTACTACCCGGTCGGCATCATGCAGCTCCTGGGCGCCGGTCTTTGGGTTCCGCTGATCACCCATCCGGTTGCGATGGCAATTCACGTATTGACCATCGGGTTGTTGCTCGTGGTGGCGGCCGGCATGGGACCATACAGGCTCCTGGCCCCGCTGGCCTGCATTGCCCTGACGCTATGCGAAGGAATGGTACGCGTATACGTCATTGTTTCCCATACCCATATGGTCATGCTATTCAGCGCCTATATTCTCTGCTGGTTTCCAGCGGCGGATGCACTAACCCTGTTCCGGCGACGAAATCCCCGGTCGGCGTCTCCCGTAATGTACCGGGCTCCCCTGGTGGCTTCCAGCCTCGTAATGTGTTTCACCTACATGATGACGGCCGCGAAACGGATATCCTACGGCGGGATCTCGATCTACCTCAACGACACGATTCTGACTGCGACGGCCACGCGGGACGCCGAGCTGGGAAGCGCGGGCGGATTGGGGATCTGGGCCTGTGAGTCGGTTTTCATGGCCTCGGTCCTGCGATTTGGATTTCCGCTGGTCACATTGCTCGAATTGCTCTCTCCGCTCTGTGTCTTTTCCAAGCCGTTTCGCTGGGTCTGGATGGCCGTCATTGTCCCGTTCCATATCGGCGCAGGTCTTTTCATGGGAATCTGGTTCACCTACAACCTGGCGCTGATGCCGATTCTCATCGCCGGGTTCGATCCGTTTCTTCGCCGCAACTTGCGGGGGAAGAGGAATGTCCACCCGGGGAAATGATGCGCAAGATGCAGGTTCAAAATGGAATCGGTTGTATGGAAAGACCGGTATGAACATTTGTCGTTGGACTGCCCCGTGGTTCTTGCGCATGGGAGGATACGGCGCCGTCGTCGGTCTCATCAAGGAGGCGGAGGCAAATCAATGGAAGTCCCGGGACGAATTGAAAGACATTCAATGGAGAAAGCTGAAGCGCTTGTTGGAACACTGCGCCCATCACGCGCCCTACTATCAGGCCATGTTTCGGGAGCACGGCATTCATCCCGAAGACATTCATGGGTTTGAAGACTTCTCGAGAATCCCCGTCGTCACAAAACAGATCATCCAGGAGCAAGGGGATGAGATGTTGGCGAAGGGCGTGAAGAAAGAGACGTTGGCGTCGAAAGCGACTTCCGGTTCCACCGGAGACCCACTCATTACCTACATGGATCAGCAAAGGATTTACCACGCCTGGGCCTACAATCTCCGCTTCAATCGGTGGGCAGGGTACGAATGGGGTGCCAAGGTAGCCAGCTACTGGACGATGTACGACACCCGTGAACCGGAGGACATTCTGGCCCTCTGAGAAAACTCAAGAAGCAACTTGAAGGGCATGGAAGAAAGATCGAGATCAATCCCCGGGACACCACGGAAAGGGACAGAATTGGTTTTCTGGAACAGCTCAAGAGGTTTAGACCGCGAATCCTTGTCGGATACGCAAACAGCCTGTACGCCCTCGCATTGCTGGCCCAGAGTCGATCGATCGAAGTTCCACCCGTCGAAGGCATCATTTCAGGAGCGGAGATGCTTACGCCGAAGATGAGAAATACCCTGGAAAGTGTATTCCGGGGCAGGGCATTCGACCGCTACGGAAGCTACGAGTTCGATATCATCGCAGGTGAATGCCCAGATGGCTCCATGCACGCAAATGACGACAATTTACTGACGGAACTCGTGGAGAGCCCGGAGGATTTGTCCGCGAGGGTTGTCGGGACGGATTTGAACAACTACGCCATGCCCATGCTCCGTTATGACTTGAATGATTTTGCTGCGTGGGGCGGCCCCACGTGTTCATGCGGGAGAGGCCTCTCCGTCCTGTCGCGTCTGGAAGGCCGGGTTTCCGACATCTTCGTGTCCAGGGACGGTAGACACGTAAATGGCCTGTCCACTGGAATCTACATCGAAGACATTTCGGCCATCAGGAAATTTCAACTCATCCAGAAAGAGCATGAGCTGTTTCACCTCTATTGTGTTGTTGATCAACCCTTGAAGGAAGATGATTTTAGATCTTTTCGGGGGAAACTGAAGGAGTTCTTCGGACCGCAAACCGTGCTGACATGGGAAGTCGTGAAGGAGATCCGCAGAACGGAAGGCGGGAAATACAAGTTCTACATTTCCGAACTGGCGTGATACGATCAACCGAAGAGCCAACATTTGTGTTGGCAAGGAAGCACCTTCGTCGACATGCTCGAAGCATTCGGAGAACCATTCATGAAAGATGCATCCAGTTCAGGCATGGCGTTGAACATGCACCGGGCGACGCTCGTGCTGCTGATTGTGTCCTGCATCGGCGGCGTCCTATTGGGCTGCGCTACTCCAAGCTCGGTGCCGGAGGGCTCGCGAAAGCTCGGGGTCTACACCGGTACGTTCGACGACGACCCCTGGACCGTTATCCGAATTTCTTTGTGGCAAACGCCTGAGGGTGCCAAAACTCTCGACGGTAGGCTCGTGACCGGGCTCGAAGACAATCATCGGAACCAGAGAGTACTCATCGGTTCGACGTTCGAGGATGAATTCCGGTACGAGATCAGCGGGGATGACGGCATCATATCGGGCCGGCTTTCCGAGGACGGAAACCGAATAAGTGGAGACTACCTTTTGAATTCGACCGGCCTAACGGGGACTTGGCAGGCGGAGAGACAATGAGGCCATCTTCGATGCGATGGCGCGCAATGAGGTCTACGCGACCACCGCCGACCAAGAAAAGCATCGCCGTAGCGGTCCAATGATTGTGATCAATTCCCCAACTCTCAAAGAGACTGCGAGAATGAAAGTAAGGTGGTTCGCGTCCTGTAAATGCGAGAGGGTGCGCTGCCGGTCGGGTCTACCACATCAAATTCAGTGCCGTTTCCATTGATGTTCGTGACCGAGATCCACGTTGGTGCGACAACGTCGTTGACATACTCGAAAGAATGAGCGCGACCTGCCCGGGTCGGAATTTCTGCTCGAAACCCTTCCGTGCCGAATGAGATATTGAAAATGGCGCCCGAGGCGAAAGGTTTGTTCGTAAGCGCGAGCGACCATCCGGGAATGGCGCCCCCACCCGAATAGGCGCCTCGATACGTGTGGTTTCGCCGCGTGTCATTGAAATCGTAGTTGAACTCCTGAACGGCAGCGAAAGAGGACGTGCTGATTACAATCCCCGTCAAAGCCCCGTTGACGGGATACAGATCTGCGACGCCCGGAGGGCCGAAGGCATGAACCATGTAGTTACCGGCCGGGGCATAGCTATCGCAAATGTTGTCCACCGATTCAACGACATCGAAAGGGATGGAGGCAAAGAAGGCATTGCCAATAGCCTACTGTTGAGATTGCGGATGGCCCCCGGTGATTCGGATTCCTGTCTCGGTGGCGACCACGGTATTGTAAAACACCAGGACATCGCGCGGCACATCGTTGTGCGGTTGATTCCAGACCGCCGATCCGCTGTGGTTAATGAACACGTTGTTGTGGAGGACGATATTGCCTTCGCCTTGAAACAGGGGTTCTCCGGTTGGGTTCTGATAAAAGAAGTTACCGGTTACCAGGTATTGATCGTTGGTACCGGGCCCATTCAGAGGAAGGTGCCCTACCAGCAGGTTTGGCCGCGCATTGGCCCCGATGGATCCGTTGCTTGCCTTAGCCGAGTCGCGAGACGAAGACGGTGCACCAAGACGCGCTCGTCGCCAAAGTGAAGGAGCAAAAACATTGGGGCAGAAAAATTATTGCATGATGGGTTCAACGATCGAAACGACTTGGTCTCCCAAATGCCTTGCGCAATCCCCGTGCAGCCTGTAGCGATGCCAACAATGAGCTGAGCTACGGGCGGTGAGTGCGTGCAGCGCGATGCCGCCGGTTACGCTCCAGCGTTTGGTTCGGCGATGATCCACGCTACTGTCGATATTGGTAATTCCCCGCGTGATGCCTGCCCTGCAATCTTGAATCCCATGCCGGCCAGATCTGCAAATAGCATGGCGTCGTGCCCTGAAGGGGGACCTCACTCCTTGATGAGCAATTACGTGAGGAAGCCCTTCAGGCTTCAATTTCCCTTTTGGTTTCAAGTCCCAGGGCGGTGCCCTGGGCTACGATGCTGACGGGCCTTCAGCCCGGAAGATCAGTCCCTCCATGCAGGGTGAACCATATTGTGCACATCCCATCTGGCATCGCCAAGGTCCCGATGGAGGTCAGGGGTTCTGCCCGGGCTTCGGCAGAGGGTCAACGGGTGCTGGAAATGCGGCCGCCCTACTCCTGGGAGTTGGAGTCGATGATCCGGCTGAAGGTCCGGTCTTCGCCGAGGACCGCGGCATACTGTTGGGCCAGTTCGACTGCGTCCTGGGTATCCCCGTACTGCAACTCCATCAATGCCGTCATCCGCGCCGCCCCCCAGGCGTCCTGTTCCTGGTACCGGCTCCACTCCCCGGTTGGATTGTCAATATCCGCATTTTCCGGACGCTGGGCAATGGCCAGAGCCGCGGACTCCTTGAACGAGGAACGCGACTGATCGATCAGCCGGCGAACTTCCTCACCGGGTTCGTAAATATCCTCCCCGACATCTCGAGCCATGCGCAGCAGAATCTGCGCTTTCACAAGGTGGATTTGGAATGCATCCGGATTTTTCTCAATGCCTTCCTCGGCGAAGGCAAGCGCCTCGTCGACCTTGCGAGACCGCAACCACCACGCGCCGGTTGCGTACCCGGTGACGTAATTAGGATCAGTCAGGGTCATGACGCGAAACCAGGGTAGGAGCTCGCGGCCATCGGTGTGACTGTGCCCCTGGCCGGGTGCAGTGTATGGTTTCACTTCCCGTTCCATTTTGCCGATCCATCCGCGAAAATCATCCATTTCGGATCGAATCAGGGTCGCGACGCCGGAGTGATCCGCGCCGCCCTCGCCGGATTCCGATGCACCGGAGCCGATGGAGGCCTGGTGGCCGTCCGCCCCATCCATCGTTTCGCTCACCGACAGCAGCTCCTCACTCATGTGCGGCTCGTAGACGACTCCGCTGTCGAGGTAGCGCTCGGTCTTTACAAACATGATATCACTGATCCCGGTCCGCAACTCGCCCAACATCAGGCCGATGCTGCTGGCATTGCGCTTCTGCCGGTCGCCCACATCGCGGCTGCGGCCCCCCGTATAGTCATTGGGATCCAGTTTCTTCGACAAGACGGGACTGATCGCAAATGCAATCAAGGAGCAAACGAACAGGGTACGGGTTAAGGACCCATTCACTACAGAGCCCTCCGTTGGAAAATGGCATTGGAGAGTGCGAGGCCAAAGACCGTGATGATGCTTCCGTAAAGTAGCAATCCGACATATTCGGCTCCAGGAACAGGACCGATCCCGTCGGTGTAGCGCGTAATCAGATTCAATTTCGAAAAATCGGGCAGATAGGCCGTCAGCCAGGCGACCGGAGTCAACCATACGCTCGATTCAGCGCCCCGCTCCACCAGCCCGCCAATCTTGTCTCCGAAGAAAAAGATCAACCCGGCGCCCACGAGCACGACTCCTCTCGGCGCCACCAGCGAAATCAGCAGGGCGATAGCGGCCAACAGGGCGAGAGAGACCGGGAAGAGTAAGAGGGTCTGGATGAGCGTCGTGATTTGATAAGTTTCCATCCTGGGCACCGGCATGACGCCCAGGAGCCACAGACCCGTAAGCGCAATCATTCCGCAGAGAACACAGGCGCCCCATTTGCTGCACAGCAAGACGCCCCGTCCAATCGGCTTGGCCAGCAAGGGGTAAATCGTCCTGTTCTCCAACTCATCCGGGATCTGCCTGGCGGTAAGCACGAGAGTCAACAGATGAGCCGCATAGTAGGAGAGCGTCATGCCCAGGTTCAGCAGAAAAGTTCCTGTCGATGCGTTGTCAATGCCCACCAGGGTGCAGGAAATGACACCGACCGAGTATACCGCCATGAGGGAGAGGAGAACGTATACGTCCTTCCGGCGAACAAGTTCGATAAAAACGGCGCGGCAGAGCAATGAACATGCCCGGGAAACCGGAACCGTTGGCGCTGCAGACATCAGAGCGCTCTCCGCTGAAAACATAAGGCCGCGCAGGAAAAGTACAGGAACGCAAAGACAGCGCCGTACACGGTTAGCTGCAGCAATGTCGCCAAGGCCAGGGGATCCCAGGATTCGCCATGCACCGCTTTCCCCGTCAGGTCAAAGAGGGAAAGTTGGGGAATCACGATAACCATGGTTTTCAGCATCCATTGCCCCGCTGCCGACATGTAATCGTAAAGATAGCTTGTGAATGAAGCGACCAGGGAGGCGGTTGCATAAAACAGAACTCCTATCGTCACCGCTGCGTCGAAATTCAACGTCATGGACAACCAGAAACCGAGGCCGGCGAGAACCATCAGCATGATCATCTGGAGATAGACATGCTGAAGAAACAGCATCCAGGGTACACTTCCGCCCATGTAGAGGGTTCCGAGAACATAAACGACCATGAAAAGGGCAAAGCAGAACAGGGCGGAGAGCATCACTCCGAGGAATTTGCCCGCGAGAAACGTCAGACGGCTTACCGGCTTGGCCAGCAGCGGGTAAATCGTTCGCTTTTCAAATTCCCTCGGGAGCTGTCGAGCCGAAAGCACGACCACTGTCAGCGCGGTAGCAACCCCCATGACCTTCAATGCCACCTCCCGATAGAACTTGTTCAACCCCTCCAGTTGAAAAAAATCCAAGGTCATGACGGCCCCGATGAGAAGAAGCGACACCATCACAATCGCATAGATTTCCCGGCGCCGGATTGCCTCGATGACGACGCTCTTCGCGATCAGCCATGTACTTCTGCCGCTCACGTAACCGAATCCTTCTCCCTGACGAGATCAATGAAATACTCTTCAAGAGAAACGGATCGTGAATTCGCATGAAGGATCTTACACTTTCCCTGGGTGAGAGCCGTAAGAGTCCTCGAATAGGCCTCGACATCGCCGACGCTAAGCTCGAAGCGGTCCCCCGACTGCGTAGGATTGAGCGCCTCTACGTCCGCCGGTATCCCGGAGCCGTTGGTCGCAAAAACGATTTCGAACCGGTTGAGCGGCTTCATGATCTCAGACACCGGCGCGTCTTTCACGATTCGGCCACGGTGAACCATCAGTACGCGATCGCAAAGACTTTCGATTTCCGTTAACTCATGAGAACTGAAGAAAACGGTCCGCCCTTCCTGCTTGAGTTCGAGCAGCACGTCCCTCAGGTCGAAGCGCCCGATCGGGTCAAGGCCGGAGCTCAATTCATCGAAGATCAGCAACTCCGGGCGAGCGATCAGCGACTGGGCGATTCCCAGGCGCTGCTGCATTCCCTTGGAAAAGGTTTTCAGCAGAAGGTTTTCTTTTCCGCCCAGTCCGACTTTATCAAGGATTTCCGGAATCCGGTTGCGCAGATCCCGCCTTGAGACTCCCTGCAATCCTCCGTAGAGCTCAAGCAGTTCACGCGCTTTCATGAAGGGATAGTACAGCGCGACTTCGGGAAGATAGCCGATGCGTTGCCTGCTCCGGGTGGACCCGGCCGGCTCACTGAATACGTCAATGCTCCCCGAGCTGGGAAACAGAAATCCCAGTAGCGATTTGATGGTGGTCGATTTCCCGGCGCCATTCGCGCCGATAAACCCAACACATTCTCCCGAGGCCACCTCGAATGAGATTCCGTCTACCGCCCGGTGCGCTCGCTTGCCTTTCCCATAGTCAACGGCCAATTCCTGAACGTGGATGACAGGTGCTTCTTTAATCATTTTTCATACCTCGGCTCTACATGAGTATCGCAATTCTGAGAGAGGCGATTCACGAATCGCGCCTGATGACCCCAGCGACGGAACTGAATACGTCACTATTGGTCTTCAGGCGGCGATGCACCCTATTCTCCCAAGATCAATCCTCCGGGCGACCGGCACTCCGGCTACAAAGAGAAATCAGCAATCTCCGTACCACAAACCCTTCTTTCAAAAAGCCTCTTCGCCTGTACCAACGTGAAAGAAGGCAGGGAGCAAGCGGAGGGAAGTTTCGAATGATGTACCAGGGTGCCGGTAGGGGAGCCGCAGGCGGATCTCAAGAGTGTGAGTGCTATCGGTTGAGAATCACTCGCTCTTCGTTGGAGTCCCTGTTGGGAGCCGAGTCGAGAAACTCATAGGGATTGTGAGGATCGAGGGAACTGCATTCGACCTGCATGGCAGTTCCGATTCCGAGTTCCTTGGCGTAATCCAGTATCATTTCGAGAGCCACCTGGTCTTCGAGCGCAAACCCCGTGGAATCAAACACGCTCAACTCGTTGCGATGCGCCTGATATTTTTCGGGAGTCCGGGCAATTGCGGAAAGCTCCGGACCAATGTACCGGTCTTCCAGTTGCTGGCACTCGCCTTCTTTCTCGGCCTGCATTCGGAAGTCAGGGCAAACGAAACTCTTTCTCAGAAACTCGACAGGAACTTCGATCTTACCCGGAAGATCAGATCCCACCGCGTTGATGTGAAGATACGGTTTGGTTCGCATCGTCGAATCAAAGACCGGCCCGCTCCCAGTTACAACACTGGTGGCAATACAGAGGATATCCGCCTCGGCCACGACCCGATCGAGTTCAGCAACTTCGACGGATTTCATATCAACGTCCAGTGCTTCAATCCGGCCGGCGAATGTAGCCGACACCGCCGGATCCAAATCGTAAACCAAGGTTCGTTCGAGATTAAAGGTACGACTGAGTCCGTGCAACTGGGCCATTGCCTGTGCTCCGGCGCCGATCAGCCCGAGGGTGCGGCTTTCCGGGTGGGCCAGCCATCGACTCACAATTGCGGAGGCCGCCCCGGTACGCAGTGCGGTGAGAAGCGTTCCGTCAGCCAGAGCGTCCATGTGACCGGTATGCGCATTGAAGAGGGACAGGGTGGAGAGAATGGTTGGAAGATTGTGCGCGGATGGATTTTCCGGATGGTACCCAACCATCTTCATCAGGACACTGTCTCCCCGGCGCATCAACGGCATCCACTCGATGAGACCGGTGTAGGGTTGGTCGTAGTAAAATCCGGATCGAGCGGGTACGTGGCAGGACTCGTAGTTGTATTCCCGAAAGGCGTTCTCCAGCCGCAAAATCAACTCATCCATCAGGAGGTCGGCGCCTACTCGACGCACCACCTTCGAGACATCTTGCCCGGATACAAACAGAGTACTCATTGTGCTTATCGGGTTGGAGATCCTGCTCCGCTGACTGCTCCTGAACCTGCCGCTCACTTCATTGCGCCCGCTCAGCTGGAAACCGGGCCGCGCACTCAAATAAAATCCTGCCAAATCGACAAAACACGCCACCCTCGGTCACCATCAAGAAGATGCTGCCGCGGAAATCGCCTTCGTCATAAGAAATACGAATCTAACATATCCACTGTCTTCCTGTCAAAAGAAATGGACATTCTCACCACGAATGCGCCTTTTCCCGTCTCACTGAGCGTGGGAAAACAGCCGAATCATTACAAAATCGATTTGAACGACCTACTGCACCTACCGGAATTCGAAATGCATTCATTCCGGCGCAGTGTACCGGTGCGATAGAGCGCTTCACCGTCTTTCTAATAGAGCGAAAGAAATCGCGTGTTCGTCCTGTAAATATGACTGGAGCTGCCGCCGGTCGGATCGACGACATCATGTTCAGCGCCATTTCCCGTAACGTTCGTGACCGCGATCCACTCAGCTGCGACAACGTCGGGACTTCTTTCGAAGCCATGAAGTCGACCGGACCAGGTGGGGATCTTCGCGCAAAAGCCCTGCGCTCCCCATGAGAGATTGAAGATGGCGGGCGCTCCAACCGGCTTGATCGCAAGCGAGAGCGGCCACCCCGGATTGCTTCCTGCGCCGGAATAAGCGCCTCGATAGGCGTGACTGCGGTGTGAGTCGTTGAAATCGTGATTAGATTCCTGCACGCCGGCAAAAGACGATGAGTTAATCAGGGATCCGGTCAACGCGCCATTCAATGGATACAGATCGACGGCACCCGGACCGCCGAATGGATTGACCACGTAGTTGCCGGCGGCGGAATAGGTGTCGCCGATGTTGTCCGTCAAACTGGCTGCGTCAAACGGGATGGAAGCGAAAGAAGCATTGCCGATCACCGCCTGTTGAAATTGGGGGCTGCCCCCGATCACGCGGATCCCGGTTTCCGTGGCAATCACGGTATTGTAAAACACGAGGACATCGCGCGGCACATCGTTGTGCGGCTGAATCCAGACGGCCGGGCCGTCGTGATTGACGAATACATTGTTGTGTAGAGCAATATTTCCTTCCCCTTGAAACAAAGGCTCTCCGGTCGGGTTCTGGTAAAAAAAGTTGCCGGTGATCAAGTATTGATCGTTGGTGCCGGGCCCGGCCAGGGGAACGTGCCCTACCAGGAGGTTCGGGCGAGCGTTTGCGCCGATAGAACTGTTGCCGGCCTTGCTGAACACGTTATCGCGAATAATGGTGACATTGTCATTCGTAGGAATCCCGGGCGTTGCCGGTCTCGGATTCTGATGTTTGATCTGCGCGTTGTACCCGACGGAGTCGAATATGAAATTGTGCTCAATAAGCCCGGCGATGAACGGACTGGATCCATCCGAGTCGCCAAAGTAGATACCGGTGCCGGCTTCCTCGATCGTGCAGAACCGAACGATCCAGTTCCAGGCCGCAGCCTTGGTGCTGATACCGACGATTTGTTGATCACTTCCTACGCCGTGAATGTACAGATCCTCAAGGGTTATGTGATGGGCCGTGCCCTGCGCCTTCACCCCGTCGCCACCAAGGTCCCGGCCATCAATTTCAAGATGACGAAGAACGATGTAGGAGGCATCGTCAAACCGCACCGTGTTGTGGGTAGACCGGCCGAGCAATACCGGCCGCGGCAATCCCAAATCCCCCATGATAGTGATCGGGTTCGACGCGGTTCCTTGAACACCGAAAAACGGAAGCCCGGGTGGCTTCGATGGATCGTCGTACTGCCCGGGTTCCAGCAATAGCGTGTCACCCGGCTGCAGCGTGCCGAGGAGGCTGAAATAGTTGGAGGGGTTCGCGGGAATGACGCCGGCAATTGAACATTCGGCCAGGATCAACCAAAGAAACCAAATCGAAAAGGACAGCGACCGGCTCGGGCTACCGGACCAATGATTCAAGTATTTCCGCATTAACTTCATCCAAATCCCTGCCATCCGAATCACGAATGCCCTTGGGGGTTTCCAGTATCAGTGGAATGTTTTCGAATCTGGGGTCATTGACGAGGTTTCTAAACCCGGGGAGACCGATCTCGCCCTCCCCGATGTTTTCGTGGCGATCCACGCGCGAGCCCAGCGGCTTTTTGGAATCGTTCACGTGCATGGCCTTCAAATTCTTGAACCCGACAATGGTCTCGAATGCTTCCATCGTGTCCTGCCATGCTTTCGGTTTTCTGAGATCGTAGCCGGCGGCGAACATGTGGGCGGTATCGAGACAGATCCCGTATCTTGATTTTCGACGAACCCGGGAGAGTAATTCCGCCAGGTGTTCAAACCTGTGACCGATACAGTTCCCCTGCCCCGCGGTCACTTCCAGCAACAGTTTTACTCTCCTTGTAGACACCGCCTCCATGGCCTCGTCCAATCCGTCCACGATTCTGTCGAGCCCCACTTCCAGGTCGGGGCAGGATCCCGGGTGCAGCACCAGGTGTTCAATTCCGAGTGAAGCGCACCGAACCAGGTCTTCGCGAACGGCGGCGAGGCCATTCTTTCTCTGCGGCGGCTCGCCGGCGAGGTTGATCAGGTAGCTGGCGTGGGCGACAACGACCTCGACTCCGGACTTCTTCCGGACCCGTTTGAACTCTGCAATCGCCTCCGGCGCAAGCGGCGGAGCACTCCACTGCCGAGGACTTCGAACAAACAAGGCGGTCGCACGAAATCCATAGTCCCTGGCGTCTTCAAGCGCCTTGTGAAGACCGCCGGATGTGCTGAGATGTGAACCCAGAAGCATTTGATTCCAATATTGAGTCCATCTATAGTCGAAGAATACAATCGAAAATCAAAACTAAAAATGCCCAACCAGGAATACGGGAATTCATGATACCGTTTCAAAGAACATTCGAATCCTCGTTCCTCCCGTTATCCGCCGGATTGATTGTACCGCAATGAAACCTGACGCCGAAGTTCTCCAGAAAGCTTGCCCGGAAACTGACGGGAGGCTGATTGAGGCCCATCTCCACCGGTTGTCGGATGCCTATTTTGATCGGTTTTCAGAGCAAGAAATATCCACGCACCTCAAAAGCATTTCCCGGTTGACCGACGACCGTCCCGCCTCGGTCCTCATGTCGTCCGACGATACCACCGGTGCGATCTCCTGCACGATTGTGGCCTTCGATTCTCCGGGTCTCTTTTCCCTCCTCACCGGCATCCTTGCGAGCTTGCGGTTCTCCATTGAGTCTGGAGAGGTATTTACCTATGCGAAGGACGTACGTCCCACCCGGAGCCGGCACCCTCCGGGACGGAAAATTCCACGAAGCCGGAAGAAGTTGGAGAAGTGGCAACGGAGGCCCATTATCGATCACTTCTCCGGAACGCTTCCTGCCGGGACCGGGCTGGAGGAATGGGGAGCGGCCCTCACCAAACGTCTGGGAAAAGTCCTGGGAATCCTGGCGAACGGGTCCGGTGACGCCGCCACCTCCGCTCGTCACCGGGTTATTGAACTGGTCACGGACTATCTGGTTTCTTCTCAATTCGAATCCGACCGCGCGCTCCTACCGGTAACGGTCGCATTCGAAAACCAGGGAGAGGAATACACCCGGGTTCGTGTCCATGCCCAGGATACACCGGCTTTTCTCTACTCTCTGAGCATGGCGCTCTCTCTCCACAACCTCTCCATCGAGCACGTGAGAATCCATACCGAGAACAATCAAGTCGTGGACGAACTGGATCTCGTGACCATCGGCGGGAAAGCGATCATGGACCCCGGGCTGCTCGACAAAATCCGCCTCTCCATCATTCTCACGAAACAATTCACGTACTTCCTCGATCGGGCGCCCGATCCGTACAACGCTCTGGTCCGGTTTGAATACCTGGTGGAAGAAATCGTAAAACTTCCGGACTCCGAGCGCTGGCGAGAGGCGCTTTCGAACCCCAACCTGATGCAGGATCTGGCTCGACTGCTGGGGGCAAGCGACTACCTGTGGGAAGACTTCATTCGAATTCAATACGAGTCACTGCTGCCCACCCTTGCCGAAGCAGGCGACGGAGATGCGTTCAAGGAACCGGACGAACCGTGTAAGGAGCGACTGGCACGCGCGATTGAGGATAGCACGGACCCCGCGGAAGTACGCAAAAAGTTTAATGCATTCAAAAACCAGGAAGTGTTTTCCGCCGATCTCGAGCACCTTTTGAATCCGGCCGTGACGTTCCGCATGTTCGCGGAACGACTTACTCGGCTGGCGGAAGCCGTCGTAGCGGTAGCAACCGACATCCTCATCCGGGAAGCAACCGCAAAGTATGGCCCTCCCCTAACCGTGGCCGGGCTACCCGCCTCTTTCGCAGTGCTGGGGCTCGGAAAATTCGGGGGCGCGGCGCTGGGATACGCCTCGGACATCGAACTGATGTTTGTTTACAGCGATCAGGGCATGACGGGAGGACCGGATGCGATTCCGAACGACGAATTCTTTAACGGTGTCGTTCTGGCGCTATGTAAATTCATCGAGGCAAAAAGGGAAGGGATCCTCCAGGTCGACCTCCGTTTACGCCCTCACGGCAACAGTGGTCCGCCGGCGTGCAGCCTCGAATCATTTCTGACCTACTACGGCCCCGGAGGCGCGGCGCATTCGGCCGAACGCCTGGCGCTCGTCCGGCTTCGGGCCGTCGCGGGCGACAAGGAACTCGGCGAACAGATCGAGAGGGTACGCGACGAGTTCATTTTTAATTCTTCTTCCATCGTTGAAGCAGAGTTGAGGGATCTGCGCGCGCGACAATTCGAAGAGAAGAGCGAACCGGGGCGGTACAACGTCAAGTTCGGTCCCGGAGGTTTGGTCGACCTGGAGTACGACGTCCAGATACTCCAGGTTACCCACGGAAAAGATGTTCCTGAACTCCGCACTCCAAGAATTCATATCGCACTGGATGAACTTGCACGCGCCGGGGTTCTGGAGGAAGAGGAATCCGCGCGACTCAGCGACGCCTACGATTTCCTGAGGCGGCTCATCAACGGACTGCGTATGCTGCGCGGCTCCGCGAAAGATCTTTTTCTTCCCCGGCCCGGGGAGGATGAATTTCTGCACCTCGCCCGCCGCATGGGATATGAGCGGACCGGCGACCTGGCCCCGGAAACTCAGTTGCGAATTGAGTTCGAAACTCGGACCGCAGCGATACGAACCTTTGTTGATTCGCACTTCGGACGCGATTCACTCCCGGATCCCTCCATTGGAAATGTCGCCGACCTGGTGCTCCTCGATTCCGCGCCGGATCATCTTCAATTCTCGGTCCTTTCCGCGGCAGGATTCCAGGGGACGGCCCGGGCCTACGAGAATATTCGCTCCATCGCGGGCCAGGGTGCGCGGCGCGCCTCGTTCGCCCCCCTCTCGGTGCTGGCATCCGACATTCTCGGCCGGGAACCGGAACCGGACATGGCCCTGAACAATTGGGAACGCTTCATCCGGGAACTCCCGGACCCATCCCGCCACCTCGAGATGCTGCGCGCGCAGCCAAAGCGCCTGGAGGTTCTCCTCGGCCTGTTCTCCCGAAGCCAGTTCCTCTCCAATACCTTGATCCGCAACGTTCAATTGTGGGACTGGATAACGGCTCCGAAAGTGTTGCAACACCGGCCGGACACGGAATCACTAACCCGTTCGCTCGAGGAGATAT
>Ga0315336_1002082_pt1 | contig 32950 bp, 44 predicted proteins | sample ASW5metaG_FD_204512 | JGI IMG/M metagenome (GOLD analysis project Ga0315336, IMG submission 204512) | Ammonia-oxidizing marine archaeal communities from Monterey Bay, California, United States - ASW #5 | ecosystem: Environmental > Aquatic > Marine > Intertidal zone | place: USA: California...
CCCCAACACCCCCATCAACTGCTCGACAACCTCCTCGACCGAATCCCTATCACTATGCACACGCACCTCGGCATTCGTCGGCGCCTCGTAAGGCGAGGAAATCCCTGTCATTTGGCTGATTTCCCCCTCGCGCGCCCTCGCATACAACCCCTTCGGATCGCGCCCCTCCACCACCTCCAGCGGAGCATCCACAAACACCTCGAGGAATCGACCCTCCGGAATCAACGCCCGTGCTCGGTCGCGGTCCTGCTGGTAGGGTGACACGAACGTACACAACACGATCGCACCCTGGCGGAAGAACAAATTCGCCGCCTCCCCCACGCGCCGGATGTTTTCCTCCCGATCCCGTGGTGCGAAACCCAAATCACCGCTTAGCCCGTGCCTAACCTGGTCTCCGTCGAGCAACATCGTCTGGCATCCAGCTTCGAACAAACGCCGCTCCAGAGCCCGAGCAATCGTCGTCTTCCCTGCCCCCGGTAGCCCCGTGAACCACAACACGGCCGCCTTGTGCCCATTGCGTGCCTCACGCTCCTCGAGCGGCACGTTCCACGACTCCCAAACGACATCCGGCGACACCGTCCGCTCCTCCGCCACCGGGCGCTCAAGATCTTCAACCCTCCGAACAGGCCCACGGATCATGCCCGCCGCAACCGTCGCGTTGGTGAACGGGTCGATCAGTATGAATGAGCCCGTCTCATGATTCAGCTCGTAACGATCGAAGAAGATCGGATGGGCCGTCGTGATCTGCACCCGCCCGATGTCGTTGAGGTCGAAGCCCTCGACATCCTCCCGGTGCAACGTGTCCACGTCGATCCGATAGACGAGATGCGATATGAAAGCACGCACCAAGCGGGTGGTTTGCATCAGCCAATACTGAATGTCTGGATGCATCGCCTCTTCGCTGAGCCAACAGACGATCGCGTCGAACTCGTTGCCGACCACGGGTAGGTTCATTCTCCGCACGATCATGTCACCGCGGCTGATGTCGACCTCGTCTTCGGTCGTCATCACGATCGAGTCCGATGCAGACGCACTCTCGAGGCTCCCCTCATAGGTCTCGATCGACTTGACCCGAGTGCTCTTCCCCGAGGGGAGAACCACGATGTCCTCACCGGGCTGGATGGAGCCGGACACCACCCGGCCCGCGAACCCACGAAAGTTCTGGTCGGGACGAATCACATATTGAACCGGGAAGCGGAAGTCGACCAGATTTCTGGCCCCACCGACGTTCACGTGCTCGAGGTGATGAAGAAGCGTGCTACCGTCGTACCAGTCCATCTGAGTACTCGGCTCGACCACGTTGTCGCCCTCGAGCGCGGAGATGGGCATAAAGATGAGATCGTCGACCCCCAGCTTCTGGGAAAACTCGGTGTACTCCTCTGCGATCTCGTCGAAGACGGCCTCGGACCAGTCCACGAGATCCATCTTGTTGACGGCAACCAGGATGTGTGGAATGTCGAGTAGCGAGGCGATGAATCCATGTCGCTTCGACTGTGTGAGCACGCCTTTGCTCGCATCGATCAGAATGATGGCGAGCTCGGCCGTCGATGCGCCCGTGACCATGTTGCGTGTGTATTGAATGTGGCCAGGCGTGTCTCCGATGATGAACTTGCGGCGGGGCGTGGCGAAGTACCGGTAGGCGACGTCGATCGTGATGCTCTGTTCGCGCTCGGCACGGAGTCCGTCGGTGAGGAGCGCCAAATCTACTTTTTTGTCACCGCGCCGGCGGCTCGCCTCTTCGATCGCCTCCATCTGATCCTCGAAGATCGACTTGGTGTCGTAGAGGAGCCGCCCGATGAGCGTGCTCTTGCCGTCGTCGACGCTACCCGCGGTCGTAAGCCGGAGCAGGTCCATCTGGTGCGATGTCGGATTCCCCGAAAGGCTACCCGAATCCGGCGCCATCAGAAATACCCTTGTTTCTTGCGGTCTTCCATTGCGGCCTCGGACCGCTTGTCGTCGTGCCGCCCACCCCGCTCCGTCGTGCGAGCTGCGGAGACTTCCAGGATGATCTCTTCGAGCGTGGAAGCGCTCGAAACCGTGGCGCCCGTGCACGTGGCGTCCCCGATCGTGCGGAAGCGTACTTGTCTCGACTCGTAAGCCTCACCCGGAAGAAGCGTGTTGAATTCGGTATTGGCGAGCAACGTGCCATCTCGATCGACGACCTCTCGTTGATGCGTAAAGTACAGAGAGGGAATCTCGATTTCCTCTTGCTCGATGTAGTGCCAGACGTCCATCTCCGTCCAGTTCGAGAGCGGAAATACACGAAAATTCTCACCCACATTCTTGCGGCCGTTGAAGACGTTCCAGAGTTCGGGGCGCTGGTTCTTGGGATCCCACTGGCCGAATTCATCGCGGTGGCTGAAGAAGCGCTCTTTGGCCCGCGCCTTCTCCTCATCGCGGCGGCCGCCTCCGAGCGCCGCGTCGATCTTCAGCTCCTTGATCGCATCCAACAGTGTGACGATCTGAAGAAAATTTCGGCTCGGGTTTGGGCCGTCCTCTTCCTGGGCACGCCCCGCGTCGATCGAGTCCTGCACATGTTGGACGATCAGCTCACACCCGAGGCGCTCCACCAGCCGATCTCGAAACTCGATCGTCTCCGCAAAGTTGTGGCCCGTATCGATGTGCAGGAGCGGAATTGGAAACTTGCCCGGCGCAAACGCCTTGACGGCCAAACGCACCATCACAATCGAGTCTTTCCCCCCCGAGAACAGGAGAGCAGGCCGCTCAAACTGTGCGGCGACTTCACGCATGACGAAAATCGCCTCGGATTCGAGGTGCGCGAGATGGCTGCGTTTGTGGATGGTCATAGAGGGGACAAGAGTGGGTATTGGGCAGGAAACACGTTAACGGAATCTGCAGAAAACGGGGCGACCTGGCCACATGTCGGGGACGGAGAGACTCGCACTTTTGCAGAGGTGGGGGCTCACCCTGCGAATGAAAGACAAATGTTTCTCTTACACCTTCCCGAACTTGCCAGGGAAAGCACGTTTGTCACTTCAGCGGAATTGTAAAAAGTGTAGCAATACAGCCATATTATTGAAATGAAGAGGCTCGCCCCGTTTGTCGAAACAAGAGCCGTCACCTACTTCGTCTCGAAACAAGTTTTTCGGAGGTCGACCCGAAAATTGTGGGGCTCGATATGTTCGGACGGACGTATGCGATCAACGAGCGGTACTTTGGCATGCAGAACGGGGCGACGGATGGTTGCGGACGCCAGCGAGGTTGTCCAGGCTGCCCGTGGACAAATCGTCGACGACAAAGACGTTCTTGCCGGCCTCGAGCAGGCGCTCCACCAGGTGTGAGCCGATGAAACCCGCACCGCCGGTGACCAAGACGGAATCTGACATTTGTTTAAGAACCTACTTCAAGCGGCCACATCTTTAAACCCGGTACGCCCCGCTCTCGATTCGCTCAAGCCACGCCCCGTTCTCCCCGTACCATCCGATCGTCTCGGCGAGTCCCTCCCCGAACTCCACGAGTGGTGCCCAGGACAGCTCCTCCTTCGCCTTCGTGGCATCGACTGCGTAGCGCCGGTCGTGCCCCAAGCGGTCTTTAACAAAGCTGATCAAACCCGGATCGGCCCCGGTCTGCTCAAGGATCGCCTTCACGATCTGAAGGTTCGTGCGCTCCGTGTCTCCCCCGAAATTATACGCCTCTCCTGACCGGCCCTTCCGCAGTGCGCCATCCAGGCCGCGGCAATGATCCCGCACGTGAATCCAGTCGCGCACGTTGAGGCCGTCGCCATAGACCGGCAGCGGGTCCCCCTTCAGCGCGTTGCATACCATCAGCGGAATCAGCTTCTCCGGAAACTGGTACGGCCCATAGTTGTTGGAGCAACGCGTGACGACCACGTCCAGCCCGTGTGTCCGGTGGTACGCCAGCGCCAGCATATCGCCTGAGGCCTTGGTCGCTGAATACGGAGACCGGGGGGTCAGCGGCGTCGATTCGGTGAAGCGCTCCGCAGCAGTATCGACATCGGCGTCGGCCGGGTCCCTCCACGGCAACTCCCCATACACTTCGTCGGTCGAGACGTGGACGAATCGCGGTGGGTTTGGAGCAGCCAGCGCCGCGGCCAAGAGCGTATGGGTCCCGTTTACGTTCGTCCGAACGAACGACGTGTCATGCGCGATCGAGCGATCCACGTGGGATTCGGCCGCAAGGTTGAGGACGGCGTCCACCCCCGACACGAGGTCGCCCACCAGGGAGGGGTCACAAATATCTCCGCGCACGAAGCGATGGCGTGGATTCGCCTCCAGCCCGGAGAGGTTATCTAGGTTTCCGGCATAGGTGAGGAGGTCGAGGTTGATCACCTCGACGTCTTCGTGTTCCTCGAGGAGGTACCGAACCAGGTTGGAGCCGATGAAGCCGGCGCCACCTGTGATCAGCAGCTTCATGAATCAGCCCATTGTCGGTCCTGCTTCATCTCCAGGCTCATGGCGCTTCGGTTCCTTGAGGGTCGCGAGATACTGATCGTACACGAAGAGCCGGTTGCGGCACTAGCCTAATAGACCGCACGCATCATATGCGGCAATTAGACTAGGGCAATATGCAGATAATGGACTATTGCATTAGTCCAACCGGAATTGAGCCCCTATCCTTTGTCAGATGTCATCCCCCCGAAGACGCTCCGACCTCGGGCATCCGGAGCACCAGCGCATCCCCGGTGGCCGCGACCAACTGCGTCGCGTGATAGAGCGACGGAATCGTGCCGGCATCGGTCCACCACCCACTGACGAGGTGATGGCGAAGAGTGCCCCACTCGAGGTAGCGGTTGTTTACGTCGGTAATCTCCAGCTCTCCCCGTCCGGAGGGAGAAAGGCCCTGCACGATCTCGAACACGTGACCGTCGTAGAGGTAGCAGCCGGTCACGGCCAAGTTGCTCTCAGGCTCGGCGGGCTTCTCTACGATGCTCACAACGCGGCCCTCGTCCAGCGTGGCCACGCCGAAGCGCTTCGGTTCTTCCACCCCCTTGAGCAGGACCATCGCACCCACGGGGTCGATCCGAAAAGCCTCGACAGCCGCCCGGATGGGGGTCTCGAAGATGTTGTCTCCCAGGATGACGCAGATTGGATCGCCATCCGCGAAGTCCTCCGCGAGCCCGAGGGCATCGGCGATCCCTCCCTCTCCCTCCTGATACGCGTAGTTCAGCCGTCGCAAGCCGAACTCCTTGCCGTTGCCCAATAACCGAAGGAAGTCGCCGGCGTGATTACCACCCGTCACGACAAGAATATCATCGATCCCCGCATGGACGAGCTGCTGAATGGGAAAGTAGATCATCGGCCGGTCGAATACGGGCAGCAGGTGCTTGTTCGTGACACGGGTCATGGGCAGGAGACGGCTACCCAGCCCTCCAGCGAGTACAACCCCCTTCATAAGACCTCCGAGAGATAGGTGCGGAGGGACTCACACCAAGGAGTCATCTCACGCCCCAGAATAGCTTCGGCTTTCGAGCAATCGAGTACGGAATATGGTGGACGCTGCGCGGGCGCGCCCCAGGTGAGTGTGGTCGTGGCCGTGAGCTCAATGTCGAGTCCGGCCTCCTCCGTAACCTTGCGTGCCAATTCGAGCCACGAGACCTGGCCCGCGTCGCACACGTGGTACGTTCCCTTTGCACCCGCTTCGGCCAATTTGAGGATCCCGGGAGCGAGACTACCCGTCCACGTCGGGCAGCCCACCTGGTCATCCACCACGGTCATCCCACCGCGACGCTCACCCTTCTCCAGGACGACATCCACGAAGTCCCAGCCTCCGGGTCCATATAGCCAACTCGTCCGGACCACCATCCAGCTGCACCCGGACACCGCGAGTACCTGCTCGCCAGCCAACTTACTGACGCCGTAGGCGTTGACGGGACTCGTTTCGTCGTCGGGACCATACGGCGTGTCAGCCCGGCCGTTGAACACATAGTCGGTGCCCGGATATACGACCGTGGCGCCGACTTGGGCAGCGGCCATGGCCACATTGCGTGTACCGTCACGGTTCACGCTCATTGCTTGATCCAACTCTTCTTCGGCTCGATCCACCGCGGTGTAAGCCGCGCAGTGGACGATGACTTCTGGGTTTTCGGCCCTCAAGCGGCGCTCCACCTCTCCCGGGTCGGTGACGTCGAGGCCGGATCGGGCATAGGCTCGGACATCGTGACCTCTCTCCCCGGCGGTACGCACGACGGCATTACCCAACAGACCACCAGCACCTGTGACCAGAATCCTCAAGGGTAGACCTTCATCCAATTCTCTCTAAAGTCCATGAGGACACCCGCACCGGCCGCCAAGAAATTTGGATATCTGGGCACCGGCTGATTGAAGGCGGGCTCCGTTCCATCGGCGTGGATTACGGACCCGCCCGCAGCTCGGACGAGCGCCGTGCCGGCTGCGACGTCCCATTCATGCTTGGGGACGAGGGTCCAAGTGCCATCTGCCTGGCCCGCCGCGACGAGCGCCATTTTGAAGGCAACGGATCCGCACGGCTTCACTTCGCACGGCGCCTCGTCGAGCCCACTCCACTCACCCCTTTTGATCTCGCTACGGCTGGCCAGGATCGTGGCACCATCGAGATCGGGAAGGCCGGTGACGGACGCGGGACGGCCTTGGTACCCCACTCCAGTCTCTAACGAGCCGATCACCAATTCATCTGTGGCCGGATTGTAGATGCCCCCCGCGACCGGTAGGCCATCCTCGACCAGGCCCACCGAAATGCACCACTCGGGGATCCCGTCGACGAATTCCCGGGTCCCGTCGATCGGGTCCACCACCCACACCCGCCGGCACCCGAGCCGAACAGGGTCGTCGATCGACTCCTCCGAGAGCCATCCCTCCCCTTTTGCGGGGAGCATCTCCCGGAGTACTCGATCCGCCGCTTCATCCGCCGCGGTCAACGGATCACCCCGTTCAGCCTTGATCTCGAACTCGACGTCGCCTGATTTGAACGGCTGAATCGCGTCCGCAGCGGCCATGATCGCTTCGTGGATCCTGGCTAGATCAGCCATCCTCGTCATGCACGGTCTCCCTGTATTCGAATCCCGAGGCCGGCCAGCTCGAGTGCTTCTTTGTGAAGACGCTCGACGTCTCCGGCTAGCCGTCGAATCGAGAATCGTTCGAGAACCAGTTTCGCACCCGTTCTGCATCCTCGCGTGACGGGGGGGGCGCCAAAACACTCTCGATCGAGTCGGCAACCTCATCGTCCGAAACGGAATGCACAAGGCGCCCCAATTCGCCCCCATCGAGTGTCTCCGGCACACCCCCGACCGCCAGCGAAACCACGGAGGTTCCACTCGCCAAGGATTCGATCAAAGAGACGGGCGTACCCTCGTCGAACGACGTGAGCGCAGTCACGTCGAAGGCGGGAAATACGTGCGGCAGGTCCTTCCTCCAGCCGAGTCAATGTACGACGTCCTCGAGACCCTTATCGCTCACGTAGGCCCGTAGAGCCAGCTCCGTTCGCCCGAGCCCACCACGATCAGATGGGGTGCAGGGTCCATTCGGCCCTTGAGCAGCGCCATCACGTCGAACAGCAGCTCGTGATTCTTCACGGGTACCATGCGCCCCACGATGCCGACCCCGGGACGGTCCTGCTCGATGCCCAGCTCCGCTCGCAGCCGGGGAGCGGGCTGCGGCTCGATCGGTGCTGCAGGTTCAGCCCCAGCGGAATCACGGTGAACCTCCCCGGAGGCGCAACGCGCAGATCCTAGGCCATCTCGCGGACCTGATCGGGCGTGAGCACCACCAGCCTGTCGGTGGACTTCGCTAGCCACCGCTCGATCTCCAGGAAGAACCGCGTCTTGTTCCGGTTGAATTAGAGACCACCGAGAACGTGCCCGTGGAACTTGTGGATGATAATGGGCACGCCGGCGGCCCTTGCCGCCAACCGTCCCACCGTCCCGGCCTTGGCGGTGTGCGTGTGTACGATAGTGGGCCGCTTACCGCGAAAAATCCGAAGGAGCGTCAGAAACGAACGGAGGTCCCTGAGCGGCGAGAGCAGCCGGGACATGCCCCTGGTCTCGGTGACCTCCACGCCGCGTTCCCGGGCGTAGTAGGTCATGTCTCCTTCGTCTTCGGTGATGCCGCCCGTGATCAGGCGCGTGCGAAAGCGAGTGGAATCGAGGGCTTCGGCCAGGTGCACCACGTGCATGGCCGGTCCACCCGTGTTGAGACGTGTGATGAGACGGTGAACGAGGACCGGGGGACCGCTCACCTCACTCCGGCCCACCCTTCACGATCCACGCACCCGCCGGCGAATCGCCCTCATCCAGGAAGGCCGACGTGACGTGACGGGCATCCACCACCACGGGCGCCCGCTCCAGAACCCGGGCGTAATCGATATCCGTGTGGTCCGTCACGATCACCACAGCGTCGGCCTCCGTAAGGGTTTGATCCGTGAGAGGGACCGACGACAGAGGCGCTCCGTCCTCGGCCAACTCCGGCACGAAGGGATCGTGGTACGCCACGTCCGCTCCATCCGCAGCAAGAAGCGCGATGATGTCCAGCGCCGGAGATTCCCTGACATCGTTGACGTCCCGCTTATACGCCACGCCAAGCACCAAGACGCGCGCGCCGTTCACGAACCTCTTCCGGGCGTTGAGCGCGGCACGGACCTTCCCCACCACGAACTCGGGCATCTCGGCGTTGATCTCGGAGGCCAGCTCGATGAAGCGGGTCCGATAGTTGAGCGTACGCATCTTCCACGCCAGATAGTGGGGATCGACGGCAATGCAGTGCCCTCCGAGTCCAGGTCCGGGCGTGAACTTCATGAAGCCGAACGGCTTCGTGGCCGCCGCTTCGATGACCTCCCACACGTCTACGTTGAGCCGGTCGGCGATGAGCGCGACTTCGTTCACGAGAGCGATATTCACGGCCCGAAACGTGTTTTCCAGGATCTTGACCATCTCGGCCGCCTCGGTGGACGACACCGCTACCATCGTGTCGATGAAGCGCTCGTAGACCGCCAACCCCGCCTCAGTGCAGCCCGGCGTCACGCCCCCGATGACCTTCGGCGTGTTCTTCGTTTTCCAGACTTGGTTTCCGGGGTCGACTCGTTCCGGAGAGAAGCACAGGAAGAAGTCCTTACCCACCGAAAGCCCGGTGCGCTCCAACGCGGGAAGGAGTACTTCACGCGTCGTCCCCGGATATGTCGTCGACTCCAGAACGACGAGTTGCCCGGGACGCAACGCAGCCGCTACGACCTCCGACGCAGCGATCACAAAGGACACGTCCGGATCCTGGGTCTTCGACAGCGGAGTCGGCACCGAAATCGAGACGGTGTCACACTCGGCGAGCCGCGCCATATCGGTCGTGGCTTCCAGCCTTCCAGTCGCCAGAACACCGGCCAACTCCTCCTGTGTGATATCTTCGATGTGGCTGGTTCCGCCGTTGATACCCTCCACGATCCCGGAGTTGACGTCGAAACCCACGACCCGAAGACCCGAGCGGGCGATCTCCACCGATAACGGCAGTCCTACGTAGCCGAGACCGATCACACCGACCGTGAGGTCGCCCGTGCGGAAGCGGTCCAGGGGAGTGTTGGCCATCAGGCCTCCGTATTGATATCGTGTTCGGCGGCCGCCTCGAATAGGCGAGCTCGGCCGAGAGTTGCTCCGTATCCCACCGGACCAGATACGCCCCGAAGTAGGCGATGGCCACCAATACAACGTCCGTCAGGACGGTGAGCAACGGAAGGCGATGGTGGAGCCTCTGCAAGCGATTGAATATGTGCGTGCCCTCTACCTGGTCAGCCTCCCTCTGGTCACTCGCTGTCTCATCATCCCTTCCCCCTTCTGACCCCCCCACAGCGTACGCGACGAGCCGGTGTGACGTGTGGTCCTTCCCCCCTTAGAAATCGGCCGGCCCTCGAGCGGGCGCGTGACGGTCACGAAGGTGGTGGCGGGGTCGAACCCTCGGTCGTGCCCCCCTTCCCCGCAACCCGGGACCCGCCACGGTCACCCATGCGTATCCTCTTCAAAGTGACTCAAAATCGCCTCCACCAACCCTGGAATTGTGAACGGATCCGCCTCCACCGCAACTCGATACCCCAACTCACGGGCTGCATCGGCCGTCACCGGCCCGATCACGGCCGCGTTCGCGACGACCCCGCCCCCCATTAAACGATGGAAACTCCGCACGGTGGACCGAGAGGTGAACGTCACAAGATCCACTCCTTGGTCGAGCTGCTCCAATACGCTTGGATCTACCGCTTCGACGGCGAGGGTCCGATACGCGATCACGTCATCGACCTCAGCACCCAGTTCCTGCAAGCCGGCTCGTAGGACGGGCCTGGCCCCGGCAACCGTCGGAATCAAAACGCGTTGGCCATGCAGTTGCGTCCGTGCCGAAAGCACGTCGACAACGGCTTCGGCTCTATGGGTCCCCGGAACGACCTCGACACTGAGACCCAGAGCCTCGATCGCGCCCGCCGTGGCAGGCCCGACGCAGCACAGGCGCCCCGCCGCGAGCGCCTCCTTCGCATCGACCCCAACGTCGTCCGCAGCCTTTCTGAAGAAGTCGACACCGTTCACAGAGGTAAAAATCACCCAGTCATAGCCCGAGGCGTTCTGTGCGGCCTGCCGAAGCTTTTCCTGATCCACTGCGGGCTCGACTCTGATCGTCGGAAAACGAAATACCGTCGCGCCCAGAGCCTCCAGGGCCGCGACCAACCCGTCGGCCTGCGCCGCCGCCCTCGTGACGACGAGGTTTCGACCGATCAGGCTAGGGGGCCCGACGGCCGGGGCTGCGGATTCGGTGGCGTTCATCCGCCCAATATACACAAAATGCTCCTGAGAGCCTGACGCCCCAAGAGCACCACGTACCGCGGATGTACGGTGGGCCTTACACCTCGGCCACCGGCACTGGTGGGGCCTTGGCGATCTTCCCACCCTTGATGCAGGTGGTGCACACACGCACGCGACGCCGGTCCCCATCGGAAGTAATGATCTTGACCGTCTGGAGATTCGGCAGCCAGCGGCGCTTGGTCTTGTTATTAGCGTGACTGACGTTGTTTCCGGTCTGCGGTCGTTTGCCGCACACATAACATACCCGAGCCATATCTATTCTCGCGCGGAGTCGGTCAGTTGTCTTCGGGCTGAGCCTGGGCAGTAACGGTCACCCCCGAGGCCTCGAAGAACGACTCAGCGAAAACGGCAAGAATCCTATCGCCCTCTAAAATGCTACCGCTAGCGACCCACGCATCGGCCACGCTGTCCGACATCGCGTGGACCAATCCGACCACCGACACAGTCTCACCGCCCTCTACGACGACGCCGCCTGTGACCACACCCGGGACCATCTTGACGAGATACGAATTCGCTTGGCCGGGAACTTGAGTGAAAAAGGCCTCCGATCCTATAGGGCTCTGCACAGGCAGCCCGTTCAGTCGGATGAACATGCCCGCTTGAGCCATGGGATTCGCACCAAAGACGTCGGTGGCCACGACGGTCGGCGTCTCCTCCTCCGTGACGGGGCCTCCTTCGACAATCTCGACTTCCACCGGGGCGGCACGCACCCACAACCAAGTCATCAATCCTGCCGCAGACAAAAACGCTCCAGCCATCAAGTACACAGATAAGGCGCCAGCCGCACCTCTTCGGGACCCGAACGAAACCATGTCTAACCGTGCTCCCCGTTTGATTTGCCCTTGGTGTTCAAGATCCCGCCAGTCTAATCTACCAACTCAATCAGCGCCATCTCTGCGGCGTCACCACGGCGATTCCCCAATTTCAGAATGCGGGTGTAGCCTCCGGGCCGTTCCGTAAAACGGGGCCCGATATCATCGAACAGCTTGCCGAGGACTTGGCGGTCTGCGATCCAACGACCCGCGAGCCGGCGTGCGTGGAGATCCCCACGTTTGCCAAGCGTGATCAACCGCTCAGCGAACCGCCGCAATTCCTTCGCTTTAGCGGTCGTCGTCTCAATCCGTTCGTGAAGAAAAAGGGACGTCGCCATGTTCCGCATCGTCGCCTTCTTGTGGCTCGCCGTTCGGGAAAGGGCTCGGCCCTTGTTGCGGTGCCTCATGCTCGAACGCTACTCCTCGCTCGTTTCTGCGGCTTGCACCGCGTCTTCTTCGACCATGAACAGTTGGCCGTCGTCGCCAGACTTGAGACTCATTCCGAACTTGAGTTCATGCTCGTCGAGGAAAGCCGTGATCTCCGTGAGCGATTTCTTACCGAAGTTCTCGATCCCGAGCATCTCGTCTTCTGTACGCTGAACAAGGTCGCCCAGGGTCTCGATGTTCTCCTTTCGGAGCGAGTTTCGGGAACGGACGCTCAACTCTGCCAGATCCTCGATGGGACGATCGAACAGATCACGCAGCCGCTCCGGAACCTCAACCGCACCCGCAACCGTCACCTGCGGCACCTCATCCTCTCCAAGGTACTGCATGAACTCGAAATGCTTACGCACCAACGCCGCCGCATACTTGACCGCGGATTCGGCGGCCATCGACCCGTCCGTCTCGATCACGAGCGTGAGCCGATCGAAGTCGGTACGCTGTCCGACCCGTGTTTCCTCGACCACGAAGTTGGCGCGACGGACGGGATTGAAGATCGCGTCGATCCGCACCAGATCCACCGGGGCTCCTCGCGGCAACTCATGATGATCGGCGAGTACGAAACCCCGTCCCTTCCGGACGCTCAACTCGATGTTGAGCTTGCGCTTGTCGTGGACCGTCATCAAGAGATGGCCCGGTTCGTGAATCGTCACGCCACTGACAGGCCCGATATCTTCGGCAGTGATTGGGCCCGGACGATTCAGTCGGATCGCGAGCGTCGCCTCGGACACATCGTCGTCCAAACTGACGACGAGGGACTTGAGGTTTTGAATGATCTGGTGAACGTCCTCGACCACCCCTGGGATGGTCTGGTGCTCATGCACCACACCTTCGATTCGGAAAGCCCAGACCGCGGCCCCGCGAAGGGACGAGAGCAGGACCCGCCTCACCGAGTTGCCGAGCGTATGGCCAAACCCACGCTCGAGAGGTTCGATCACAAATTCCGCCCGGCTCCGATCTTCTGAGACCTCTGGGATCTTGATGCGTTCGGGCAGTACTAAACCGGTTAAATCAATCTGCACAGGGATTTCCATCACTTCGAGTAGAGCTCCACGATGAGTTGTTCCTGGACGGCCAGCGGGATATCCTGACGTATAGGTTGGCGAGTCATCCGCCCGACACGGTTCTTCTCATCTAGGGCGAGCCACTCCACCAAGGACGGGCGGGTTCTAGCCTCTAAGCTCCCTTGAACCGTGGCCAGGTCCTTGGACTTGGCCTTGATGGCCACCTCGTCCCCGGGACCCAACTGGTAGGACGGTACGTCCACCACTCGCCCGTTGATTTCCACGTGGCGGTGCCGAACGAGCTGCCGGGCGGCGCCACGGCTCGGTGCGAAGCCCATTCGAAAAATCACGTTGTCCAACCGGATCTCGAGAGAAATCAACATGTTCTCGCCCGTGATTCCCTCCCGCGCGTTGGCCCGTGCGAACAGGTTCCGGAACTGCTTTTCATGGAGTCCGTAAATCCTCTTCACTTTCTGCTTCTCACGGAGCTGGACAGCGTATTCGGACTGCTTGCGCCGGCGCGCGTGTGCGGGACCGTGCTGACCCGGGGGATAGGCGCGACGTTCGATGCCGCACTTCTCCGTGTAGCACTTCTGTCCCTTCAAGAAGAGCTTCTGCCCCTCGCGGCGGCAGAGCCGGCAAACTGGTCCTGTGTATCGTGCCATATAACTGTTCTCTGTTAGATCTCTGTTAGACCCGGCGCTTTTTGGGCGGGCGGCATCCATTGTGTGGAAGCGGCGTTACGTCTTGGATAGATTTGATCTGGATACCCGCGGCAGCCAAGGCAGAAATAGCCGACTCGCGCCCGGAGCCAGGCCCCTGAACGAGTACATCGACCCGCCTGACGCCCAGGGCAAGAGCCTCACGGCCACATTGCTCCGCAGCCACCGTAGCGGCAAAGGGCGTCGATTTCTTGGAGCCCTTGAAACCGGCCTTTCCCGCGCTGCCCCATACCACCGTATTGCCAGCTTTGTCGGTGATGGTGATCAGCGTGTTGTTGAAGGTCGCCTTGATGTGTGCGAGCCCTTCGGCTTCGACGACTCTCTTGCTCCGCTTGCGCGGTGTTTTCGCATCAGCCACTCGGTATCGTCCTCACTTCCTTTTTGAAACTGCCTTCCAGACCATGAACCCTCGCCAGCCTACTTCTTCGGCGGCGCCTTCTTCCCTGCGATCGCCCGTCGTTGACCCTTGTGGGTCCGAGCATTGGTGTGGGTGCGTTGGCCCCGGACCGGAAGGCCACGTCGATGCCGAAGACCCCGGTAGCAGCCGATATCCATGAGGCGCTTGATGTTCATGGACACTTCGGTGCGCAAGGCACCCTCGATCTTGTATTTGCCCTCGATCTCCTGACGAAGTTTGTTCACGTCGTCATCGGTCAGATCGACCACTCGCCGATCCGGATCCACCCCGATCTTCTCGAGGATCACTCGTGAACGCGTCGGACCAATGCCGTATAGATAGGTCAAAGCGACCTCGATCCGCTTCTCCTTCGGAAGATCCACACCCGCGATTCGCGCCATACCACCTTCTTCTCAGTTCCCTGGGTAAACCCGCAAACGCGGGGTCAAAGCTATATATACCAACGGATTATACCGATTCCCCCCTGGGCGCCTTCGGGGTAGCCTACGTCAGGCTATCCCTGTCTCTGCTTATGCTTGGGATTGCGACTACAAATCACCCGTACGACTCCCCGCCGACGGATGATTTTGCAGTGCTCACAAATCGGTTTGACGCTGCTACGCACCTTCATTTCCCGCACCCCGACGTAGGTTTATGGCAGAGCATACAATGATAGTGGAACGATTCATCACCCTCAAGGCGGGGGCCGGCAGATCCAAGGTTTTCACGCCGGAGCCTCCGCTGGCGCCGCAGTGAGAATTCGGGGTCCGGCCGAGGTCACGGCGATCGTGTGCTCGAAGTGCGCCGACCTTGTCCCATCCCGCGTGACCACTGTCCAGCGATCGTCGAGCGTCTGAATGTCGGGTGTCCCGCAGGACAGCATCGGCTCGATCGCCAATACCATGCCCTCCCGCAGCGCCGGTCCGGTGCCGGAAACGCCAAAGTTGGGCACCTGCGGCGCTTCATGCACCTCGCGCCCCACACCGTGGCCAACCAGATCCCTGATAATGCTCAGGCCCGTCCCCTTCACCCTCGCCACAACGGCCGCACCGATGTCACCGATGGAGCCCTCAAGAACGGCAGCGGACACCGCTCGGTCAAGCGCATCTGCCGTCACCTCCATGAGGTGCAGCTCTCTCTCGTCGATCTCACCAACCGCAAAGGTCCAGGCGGAGTCGGAGCACCAACCGTCCAGCTTGACCCCAACGTCGATCGAGATGATGTCTCCGTCCTCTAGGATGCGGCCAGCCTTCGGGATGCCGTGGACGACCTCCTCATTCAATGACGTACAGACGCTCCCTGTAAAACCGTATAGACCCTTGAACGCGGGCACCGCACCGTCATGGGCACGGATGAAGCCGTCCGCGAAGCCATCGAGTTCCAGGGTAGAGATCCCGGGCTGAATCCGTGGGCGGACCTCAACCAGAAAATCGGCGATAATGGCGCCGCCGCGTGCAATCACGTCGATCTCGTCCGGAGTCTTCAGGTGTATCATGGAAGCATCAATCCCAAAGCCTTGCGGACGTCACCCTGGACCTCCTCCACGCCCTGGTCGCTCTGGACGTGGTGAACCGTGGCATTGCTGCCCTCGTAATAAGAAATCAGCGGCTCCGTCTCTCTGCGGTAGACGTTAAGCCGATTCTGAACCGTGCCGATTGTATCATCAGAACGGTGCACAAGGAGAGTGCCGTCGTTATTGCACACGCCCTCCCGTTGGGGCGGATCGAGAAGAGTGTTGTAGACAGATCCACACGATGGGCATGAACGACGACCGGCGATTCTCTGGGTCAACACGTCGTCTCCCGCCTCGAGAACGACGACCTGGTCGATCGCAAGCCCCAGAGCCTGCAGCATTATACTGAATGCCAAGGCCTGCGCTTCCGTCCTGGGAAAGCCGTCGAAGAGAACGCCGGTTCCAGGGGGCAGCGTGGTCAACTTCTCCTTCACCATCTCGATGATGAGGTGATCGGGCACGAGCTCACCAGCAGTCATGTATCCTTGAGCCTGCTGCCCGAGTGCGGTGCCCGCGTCTCTCTCCGCACGCAGAAGATCACCCATCACCACTCTCTGCCATCCCATCGCATCCGCGAGCAGTGCCCCTTGGGTGCCCTTACCGACGCCCGGGGGGCCTAGCAGGATGACATACATACGGAGTCCGTCCGACTATACGTACCGAGACCGGCCACGCATTTTCACGCGGCCCTTCTTCATGAAGCCGTCGTAGTGCCGCAGCAAGAGGTGCTGCTGCGCCTGTTGGACCGTATCGAGTCCCACCCCCACCACGATCAGCAGCCCCGTCCCTCCGAAAAAGAACGTTTGGATGTTGAAGAGGCTGAAAATCCAGAAAGGCACCAAAGCAACGAGCGCCAGATAGACCGACCCCGGCAGTGTGACGCGGGTCAGAACCCGATCGATGTACTCGGCCGTCCGCGCCCCGGGCTTCACACCCGGAATGAAGGCCCCTTGCTTCTTGAGATTTTCAGCCAGATCGACGGGATTGAAGATGATGGCCGTGTAGAAGTACGTGAAGAAGACGATCAGTAGGCCGTAGGTGATGTAGTAGACCGGGCCGGGTTGAAAGATGTCGGCGACCAGATCGAGGAACCCACCGGTCTGGCCGGCGAGCTGTGCGATCGTCCCCGGTACGACGATGAAGGACTGAGCGAAAATGATCGGCATGACCCCCGCGGAGTTGACCCGAAGGGGAACGAAGCTCTTCTGTCCTTCGCGGATCCGCCCTCGTCCTACCACCTTGCGGGGAATCTGAACGGGAATCTTCCGCGCGCCCATCGTCATGGCCACGACAGCCGCTGTAATCCCCACCAGAACGACCACCAGACCGACGAGCGCGAAGATCTGAATCTGCCCCGCGATGAACGACTCCCACGTCCTCGCCACGGCAGCCGGGAAACCCTCGATGATGGAGAAGAAGATCAGAAGCGACATTCCATTGCCGATCCCGCGCTCGGTGATCTGCTCACCCAGCCACATCACGAATATCGCGCCCACCGTGAGAGTCACGGTCGTCGTCAGATTGAAGATGAACCCCGGATCGCGCACGGCCCCCGTGGTGTTGAGGAAGGCGGCGTAGCTGAAGCCTTGGATGACACTCAGGATTACCGTCGTGTAGCGGGTCCACTGAGTCAGCTTCTGCCGGCCGTCCTCGCCCTCCTTCTGCATCTTCTCCACGGTGGGGAAGACGGCAGCAAGCAACTGAAACATGATGCTCGCCGAAATGTACGGCATGATCCCCAGGGCCAATATTGTCGCCCGGCTCAAGCCCCCGCCCACGAACATGTCGTAGATGCCCAGAATCCCACCCTCGAGCGCTCCAAACTGCTGGCGCAGAATTCCCACATCCACGCCGGCCACGGTGATATGCGCACCGAACCGATAGATCAGCAGAATGAACAGCGTAAAGAGGATCTTCTCTTTGAGCTCCGGAACCCGGAAAAGATTCGGGATCGGGTTAGCCATCGTTCTCCGCTTCTGCCGGTTCCTCGGGCGGTTCTACATCTTCAGTCACTTCGGGTGGATCTCCCTCTTCGGCGACCTCAGGAGAATCTGCGTCCGCCACGGCCGTAGGCGCATTCTCTGCCACCTCCTCCGCAGGCGAATCCTCTGTCACTTCTGCCGCAGGCGAATCCACGGCAGCCGCCGGTGGTGGATCTGCAGCCACCGTCGGACCCAGCGTGGTGATACTCCCGCCGGCTGCCTCGATCTTGGCCGCTGCACCTCCGCTGAACTTGTGCGCTTCCACTGAGTACGCTTGGCTCACCTCGCCCATGGCAAGCAACTTGATCAAGCCTTTCACGGAGCGGATCAAGCCCGCGTCCCTCAGCGTTTGAGCATCGACGGTGGTGCCCTCCACGCGGGCCAGGTCCCCCACGTTTACGATCTGGTAGACGTGGCGCTTGCGTGGTGTGAACCCGCGCTTCGGAATGCGGCGCTGAAGGGGCATCTGACCACCCTCGAAGCCCGGCCGGATCGAGCCACCACTTCGGGATTTTTGCCCATTCTCACCTCGTCCGGCGGTCTTGCCGTTTCCGGACCCCGGGCCTCGGCCCTTGCGCTTGTTGGTCCGGCGGGACCCGGCGGCAGGCCGTAGTTCGTGTAATTCAGCCATTACTCAATCTCATTGACTTGAACGAGGTGGTGGACCTGCCGCAACATGCCCCGAATCGCCGGGCCATCGTCGTGGACCACCGTCTGCTGATGCTTCTTGAAGCCGAGCGCGGCCAGCGTACGGCGATGCTTGAACTTCCGCCCCACACCACTGCGCACCTGTGTGATGGCAAGCTTCTTAGCCATTGTCGGCGATCCCTAGAATAACCTCCACCGACACGCCGCGTTCCCTTGCAGCTTGCTCGGCCGTGACCAGGTTCGTGAGACCGTTCATCGTGGCACGAACCACATTGATCGGGTTGTTGCTACCCAGGCTCTTGGTAAGGATATCCTTGATCCCCACCGCCTCGAGTACCGAGCGAACCGGCCCGCCCGCGATGACGCCAGTTCCGGGAGCTGCCGGACGCAGCATGACACGGCCCGCACCCCACTCGCCAACGATCTCATGCGGTATGGTCCCGTTCTGGACGGGAACCTCCACTAGTTCCCTCTTGCCCTTCTCGAACGCCTTTCGGATGGCCTCCGCGACCTCATTCGCCTTGGCGAGCCCGATACCGACTCGGCCCTTCTGATCTCCAACAGACACCAGCGCAGTAAAGGAGAATCTGCGGCCACCCTTTACCACCTTGGCCACCCGGTTGATATGGATCACGTTCTCCGAAAACTCGGATTCGCGCGCGCGACCCTGTTTGCGTTTCTGGTCCCTGGCCATCAGAACTTCAATCCTCCCTCTCGGGCGCCCTCTGCGAAGGCTTTCACCCGGCCATGATACTGGTATCCCCCTCGATCGAACACGACGGCTTCCACGCCAAGGGCTTTGGCCCGATCGGCGAGAAGCTTGCCGGCGGCCCTGGCCCGCTCGACCCTCGCGTTCTGACTCTCGGCCTTGAAGTCGGAGAGATCGGCACAGAGGGTGGAAAGACCCACCAGCGTCCGTCCCGCATCGTCATCGACGACCTGACCCTCGAAATTCTTCAGTGAACGGAACACCACGAGCCTCGGTCGGCCCGCGGTGCCCCAGATCTTCTTACGAACGCGGGCATGCCGTCTTTTGCGCTGACCTTCGCGTGTGTTGATTTTCTTGTTCCTCATCGCCCTACCCCTATGCTCCTGCAGTCTTGCCGGCTTTGCGCCGTACATGTTCGCCACGGTACCGAATCCCCTTGCCCTTGTACGGCTCGGGTGGACGGAAGGAGCGGATCTCGGCAGCCGCCTGGCCCACTTTCTGTTTGTCGACCCCTGTGACCACAATCGTGGTCTGATCAGGGAGTTCCAAGCTCACCCCGTCCGGAGCCGGATACTGAATCGTGTGCGAAAACCCAAGGTGAAATTCGATACCCGAGCCCTTTTGCATGGCACGATAACCCACGCCTTGAATCTCGAGCGTCTTGCTGAACCCCGTCACGACACCCTCGACCATGTTTGCGATCAACATTCGGGTCAGGCCGTGCAGAGCGCGGTGCTGGGGCTCATCCGACGCCCTCGTCACTGTGACCACTCCGTCGTCCATGGTCACCGTGATGTCTGGGTGCACGTCGAAGGAGAGCTCGCCCTTCGGACCCCTCACGAGCACTCCCTGCCCGTTGAGGGTCACGTCGGCCCCTTGGGGGACTTCAATCGGTTGTTTACCAATCCGCGACATCAGCTATCTCGTTCTCGCTCAGTTCCAGTTTACCAGACGAGGGCCATGAGTTCTCCGCCAACGCCCTGCTTACGAGCCACCCGATCGGACATAAGGCCTTGCGACGTCGAGAGGATGGCCATCCCCAGTCCATTCCGAACTCTTGGAATCTCGCCGACGGCCACATAGCGTCTCCGCCCCGGACGAGAAACCCGCTTCAGGTGCCGGATGACAGGCCCCTCCTCGTGATACTTCAGATACACACGAAGCACCCCGAATCGGCCGTCATCCAAGACCTTGAAGTCATAGATGAAATGGTTGTCCTTCAGTAGGTCGGCGACCTTGGTCTTGAGCTTCGAGACCGGCATGTCCACCCACTTGTGCCCTGCGCTTCCGGCATTCCGGATGCGCGTGAGCATATCCGCGATCGGGTCAGTCATCATAGTTCGATTCGATCCTTTACCAGCTTGATTTCCGGACGCCCGGAATTTCACCCTGAAGCGCCTTTTGGCGGAAACAAATACGGCAGATTCCAAACTTCCGGATGAACGCACGGGGGCGTCCGCACCGGTTACAACGATTGCGGTGCCGGCCCGGAAATTTGGGCTTGCGATTGTTTCTTTCGATCAGAGCTTTCCTGGCCATCGACTTTCCCTATTCGTGTTAGTTGGCGGTCTGCTCAATCACAATCGGAATCTCCCCCTGGAAGGGAAAGCCCATCGCCCTGAGCAGAGCCAGCGCTACGTCGTCTTTGTCCGTGTTCGTGACAACGGTGATGTCCATGCCGTGGATCTGACCGACTTTGTCGAAGTCGATCTCTGGAAAAATGATCTGCTCCCGAATCCCCATCGTGAAGTTGCCACGGCCGTCGAAGGATCGCGTACGCAGCCCGCGAAAATCTCGGACACGGGGGATGGCCACACTTACAAGACGATCCAGGAACTCGTACATCCGGCTCTTCCGAAGCGTCACCGATGCGCCGATTGGCATTCCTTCACGCAACTGGAAGTTCGAAACAGACCTCCGGGCTCTCGTCACCACGGCCTTCTGTCCCGTGATCACGCCCAATTCATCAACCACGGCGGTCAGAAGCTTGGCGTTCTTCGACGCCTCACCCACACCGACGTTCAGGACGGCCTTCTCGATCTTCGGGATCTGGTTCGGGTTACTCCACCGGAATTGCTCGGCCAACTTGGGCCGCGCGTACTCTTTGTAATGTCTCAGTAGTCTGGGTTCCATCTTCCTACACTCCCAACTTCGGTTTAGGGAGAGGATTGCCGGTTTTCACAGCGATCCTTTCCTTGGAACCATCAGCCTCTGTCCGAATCCGAATCCGAGTCGCCTGACCCCCAACGGGGTCCACCAACATGATGTTGGAGACGTGAATCGGCGCCTCGAACGTCATGATTCCACCCTCGGGATTCGCCTCGCTGGGTCTCTCATGACGTTTCCGCATGTTCACGCCCTCCACGACCACACGCTGCTTGGAAGGAATTACGCTGAGTACCGGCCCTTCCATGTCGCGAAAGTTTCCTCGAATGACCCGGACACGATCCCCCTTCACGATGCTCAAAGACGACGTTTTCTTGGCCATCAAAGCACCTCCGGAGCCAATGTCACAATTTTCATATAACGCTTCTCACGAAGCTCACGACCTACCGGACCGAAGATGCGCGTTCCCCGAGGCTCTCCCTGGGGCGTGAGCAGCACCGCCGCGTTGTCGTCGAAACGGATATAGGTCCCGTCCCGCCGCCTCACTTCCTTGGCGGTCCGGACGATTACGGCCTGTGTCACTTCGCCCTTCTTCACTGGTGAGTTCGGAATAGCGTCTTTGACGGTCACGACCACCACATCGCCGACACTCGCGTATCGGCGCTTCGAGCCGCCCAGAACGCGGATACACAATGCGCTCTTGGCTCCCGAGTTATCGGCAATCTTGAGCATCGATTCCTGCTGAATCATCTCGATCTAATCCTGTTACTCGGAGCGCTCTAGCAGCTCTATAACACGCCACCGCTTAGTTTTCGAGAGCGGTCGTGTTTCGGTAATCCGAACCACATCACCCGTTTTATATTCGTTGCTCTCGTCATGCGCCCGGTATTTCTTGGTCTGCTTTACCTGCTTCGTGTAGAGCGGATGGGCGAACTGCCGCTCTACCAGGACCGTCACCGTCTTGTCATTCTGATCGGACACCACCACTCCAGTCCGAATCTTGCGCCGCAGCCGCCCTCCGCCCGGCTCCTGCCCTTCGGCCTGCTCGACTTTGATCTGCTCGGCCTCAGTCTGCAAAACCTCGGCCTGCTCGACCGTCTCGGATGTCTCTTCTGTCATGGTTATTCCGCTTGCTCAGCCGACTCGGACGTCTCTGTCTCGGACACATGGGACGTCCCCGTCCCTGAAGTCTCTAACGTCTCGGAAAGCTCTCGCTCCCGAAGGATTGTGTTCAGGCGCGCAACGTCACGCCGAATGTGCTTGACCATCTTGGGATTCTCAAGTTGCATCGTACCCATCCGAAAGCGGAGGCGAAATCTTTCCTCCCTCAGTTCTTCGAGCCGCGCCCGGATCTCGACATCGTCCCAATCACGAATTTCTGACGCCTTCATCATTCCCTCACTAACCGAGTTGCCGCTCACGAGAGACAAACTGCGTGGCCACCGGCAGCTTGGCCGCCGCCAACTCCATGGCCCGCCGCGCCTGCTCCTCGGGCACGCCCTCGAGCTCGAACATCATCCGGCCGGGCTTGACAACAGCCACCCAACCCTCGGGATTGCCCTTTCCCTTCCCCATGCGGGTTTCCGCGGGCTTGGATGTGATCGGCTTGTCGGGGAAAACCCGGATCCAAATCTTCCCGCCACGCTTCATGTGACGGGTCATCGCCACACGGGCGGACTCGATCTGTCGGCTCGAGATCCAGCCACACTCCGTGGTCTGGAGACCGTATTCACCGAAAGAGACCTTATTGCCACGATAAGCCTTGCCACGCATCCGGCCCTTGTGGGTCTTGCGGTGCTTTACTCGTTTAGGCGCTAACATTCTCTATTCCTCTCCGTCAGGACCCGGTAGAGTACGTGCGTCCACGGCGCTCTTCCACCACTTCACCGGTGAAGATCCAGCACTTTACTCCAACGACCCCGTACGTCGTTGACGCGTGAATCTGCGCGTAGTCGATGTCCGCGCGGAGCGTGTGCAACGGCACACGTCCCTCGTTGTATCCCTCAGTTCGCGCGATCTCCGCACCACCCAACCGTCCGGCACACTGAATCTTGATGCCTTCCGCCCCACCCCGAATCGCCGACTGGACGGCTCGTTTCATCGCTCGCCGGAAGGAGATACGCTGCCGCAACTGGTGGGCCACGTTCTCGGCCACCAGGCGGGCGTCGATCTCGGGACGCCGAATTTCCTCCACGTTCACCGAGATGTCTGCGTTGGTAACCAGCGCCAACTCGTCCCTTAGCTTGTCAACCTCGGCACCACGCTTGCCGATTACGACACCGGGGCGGGCGGTGAAAAGTGTCACGACGACCTTCGACGGCTTTTGCTCAATCTCCACCTTGGACAAGGCCGCGTGTGCCAGGCGCTTCTCGAGGTACGTGCGGATTTTTTCGTCTTCCTGAAGCATGCGAGGAAAATCGCGGTCGGCATACCAGCGAGATCTCCAATCCTTGACGATGCCCAGTCGGAATCCCAACGGGTGAGTTTTTTGTCCCATGCTATTCCTCGGTGTCCACGACAACTGTGATATGGCTCGTCCGCTTCCGTAGGGGAGCGGCCCGACCCATGGCCGCCGCTCTCCAGCGCCTTTGCGTCGGTCCCTCATCGACGAACGCGGTCGCTACCCTCAATTCGTCGACATCGAGGACGTCCCCCGAATCCTGCGCTCTATTCTGGGCATTCGCCACGGCGGATCGGAGTGTCTTCCCGACCGGATCCGCCGCCGCCTTCTTTGAAAATTGAAGAATCGCGTAGGCCTCGTTCACCGATTTTCCGCGGATCTGGTCCACCACCAGGCGGACCTTCCGAGGACTCATTCGAACCTGCCGAGCAATCGCTTTGGCCTGCATTTGCATGCTCCCGCTACTCTACCTTGGACCTCTTGTCGGAAAGCTTTCCACCGTGACCCCTGAACAGGCGCGTCGGGGAGAACTCTCCGAGCTTATGGCCAACCATATTTTCCGTGACGTACACGGGAATAAACTTATTGCCGTTGTGCACCGCGATCGTGTGCCCCACGAAGTCCGGAGAAATCGTGGACGACCTCGCCCAGGTCTTGATGACATTCTTCTCATTGCGGTCGTTCATGGCATCGACCTTCGCAAGTAGCTTGTCGTCGATGTATGGGCCCTTCCTGACACTACGCGGCATAGAATCGCCCTCTGCTCAAAACCGTTGAGACTAATTTCATGATTGCGTCGCCTTACCCCGCTTGCGTCCGCGGACGATATGCTTGTTCGACTGTTTCTTCCTATTTCTCGTCTTTTTGCCCTCACGCTTGCCCCACGGCGATACCGGCGGCCGGCCACCTGAAGCGCGCCCCTCACCGCCACCGAGCGGATGGTCCACCGGGTTCATCGCCACTCCCCTAACCTTCGGCCGCCGGCCCCGCCAGCGGCTGGCTCCCGCCTTGCCGAGATTCTGCAGGTTGTGCTCTATGTTGCCAACTTGTCCGATCGTGGCCAAACAGGTCCGGAGTACCTGCCGCACCTCGGTCGAAGGTAGGCGGAGGGCGACATATTTCCCCTCCTTGGCAACCACTTGCACACCCGCACCGGCGGAGCGCGCCATCTGGCCGCCCTTGCCCGGTTTGAGCTCGATGTTGTGCACCATCGTACCGAGAGGAACGTTGGCCAGCGGAAGCGCGTTGCCCACCCGAATGTCAGCATCCGGGCCCGACACTATGGCGGCACCGACCGGTAGCCCTCGCGGGTGAAGAATGTAACGCTTCTCGCCGTCCGCATAATGGACGAGGGCGATGTTTGAACTACGATTCGGATCGTACTCGATCGCCGCGATCTTCCCCGGAACGCCAAACTTGTCGCGGCGAAAGTCGATGCGCCGGTAACGCCGTTTGTGTCCGCCTCCCCGCCTGCGAGACGTCACCCGACCGTGATGGTTGCGGCCACCTGATTTCGACGCGCCCTCGAGAAGCGACTTCTCCGGAGCCTTCTTCGTCAGTATGTCCGAATTGTCGACGATGGAGCGGAAACGAGTCCCCGGCGTCATCGGTTTAAATTTCTTGATTGCCATTGGTGTTATCCGACCTCATAGAACTCGATGTGGTCACCCTCGGCCAACTGAACGACGGCCTTCTTGAAGGCCGCGCGTCGCCCGATCTTCGGGTTCCGGGACAGCCGCCCCATCAGTGCCCGCTTCACCTTGCCGCGATACTGCATCGTTCGTACGTCGCTCACCTTCACGTCCCAGATGCCCTCGATCGCCCTCGATATTTCGATTTTGTTGGCCTTCCGGTTGACGATGAATGTGTAGATGTTGTCATTTTCGATTGCGTCCGCCGACTTTTCCGTCACAACCGGCGCATAGATTACATCATAGGCGTCGCTCATCGTCGCCCCCCCAGGAGGCCTAATGAAGAAGTAGGGTGAGCCGCGTTAAGAGCGCCACGAGGCCAGATTCTAGGCGGAGCTCCGCACGCATAGCTTAAGCTACGGGAAGGAGCTCCAACAACGGAGATGGCCCGGTGCCACCCTAAACCGTAGGGCGAAGGGGGGTTGCGGGACCATACTACGTCTCTCCTCCTCGCCGTAGCTCTGCTACGCCTCGTCGTCGTTCCTTGTCTGATTTCCGCAAGACCCCTTCGCGCGGCCGCACCCCAATTCTTCATTAGGCCTCCTAGTCCTTCTTGCCCTTGGCCGAGCCCGAAAGCTCGCCCAAGCGAGCCTCGTAGTAGGCCTGGACCGTCTTCCGTGAATCCCGCGCCATCAACGTCTTGATATCGGACGCCTTGTCGAACTGAGTCAAGAATTTCGCCATATCACCCACCTTGGGTAGCTTGACGGTCGAAAGATCCAGTTCACTCGCAAACGCCGCCGAAGGCTTCGGCACAGCCTTCTTCTTGGGTGCCGCTTTTGCGTCGGGCGCCGCCTTTGCTTTGGGCGCTGCCCCTGCCTTGGCTTTGGCCTGGGACTTGGGCTTAGCCTTGGCGGCGACCTTCCGTCCCGGCTGGACTTCAGCCTTGACCGTCACCTCCGTGACCCTCCTGGACTTCTGGTCGTGGCCCGGCCTCGCCTTCTTTCGCTCCGCCTGTGCCTCCTCGGCGGCCTTTTGCGTTGCCCTTACCGCAGGCTCGCCCCGCGACCGCGATTCAATCGCAGCTTTTTGCGCCTTGGATGGCTCGGCGCCATCCAGCGCGGCTTTCTCAATAACGAGAATGTTGGCCCAGAGAATGTCGTAGGCGGATTCCTCACCGAAGGGCCGCACTACGACCGCCGGGAGGTTCCGTGACGAAAGGTAGACGTTCTGCTTTGCGCCCTCGGTGAGGACAAGCACCTTTCCCTCGACCCCGAGCTTCCGGAGCATTTCCACGAGATTCTTGGTCTTAGGCGTGTCGTACTCCAGCGAATCCACCAAGATCACCCGGTCATCCTGAGCCCTGGAATTGAACGCGGATCGCCGGGCCATGGCACGGACCTTTTGCGGGACGCGCTGCCGCCACGAATGTGGAATGGGGGGGAACGCGATCCCGCCACCTTTCATCTGCACGGCGCGAATCGTTCCTTGGCGAGCCCGCCCAGTCCCCTTCTGCCTGAACGGCTTGCGGCCCCCGCCCTTGACCTGGCCCCGGGACTTGGCCGAAGCCGTGCCCTGGCGCTGATTCGACAGGTAAATCTTGATCACCTGGTGCAGGACGTCTTCGTGGACGACGCCATCGAAGAGCCATTCGGGGAGAGCCTGAGCCTTCCCCTGTGAACCGTCATTCTGGTAGTAGCGTGCTTTAAGCATTCGTCATTTCTGGATCAACAGATAGCTGTTTCTGGACCCCGGTACCCCACCCCGGATGAAGAGGAGATTCCGCTCCAGGTCCACTCTCACGACTTTCAGATTCCCGATGGTGGCACGAACCCCACCCATACGGCCCGGTAGTTTTTTGCCCTTGATCACCCGGGACGGATCAGTACCTGGCCCGATCGACCCCGGATTTCGGGACATCGGATGCCCGTGTGAAGCGGGACGCCCCGCGAAGCCCCAGCGCTTCACTACACCCTGAAAACCCTTTCCCTTAGTGGTTCCTACCACGCTCACGGTGTCGCCGGCCCCGAAGACCTCGACGGTGATGGCCTGCCCGACCTCATATTCATCGCCGTCCGAGATGGCGAACTCCCGAACGAGAGAAGGGGCAACGTCAACGCCTGCCTTGGCGGCATGCCCCTTTTCGGCCTTGCTGGCCCGTTTGTCCTTCTGGGCACCAAAACCCAACTGGACAGCAGAGTAACCGTCGGTTTCCGCGGTCTTGATCTGAAGTACCGGGCATGGCCCCGCCTCCACGACCGTCACCGGAACCGCGGCTCCTTCGTCATCGAAGATCCGGGTCATCCCGATTTTTTTTCCAATTAATCCAGCCATCACTCAGTCCTGTTTCCTAATCGACCTTGATTTCGACATCGACACCGGCCGGCAGATCGAGCTTGGTAAGGGCGTCAACGGTCTGCGCTCGGCTATCTACGATGTCGATGAGGCGCTTGTGCGTTCTCAGTTCGAACTGCTCACGGCTCTTCTTGTCGATGTGGGGCGAGCGAAGCACCGTCCATCGCTCGCGCCGCGTCGGCAAAGGAATGGGACCACGCACGGTGGCGCCTGTCTTCTGCGCCGTGCGCACAATGTCAGCCGCGGTCTGGTCCACGATCCAATGGTCGAAGGCCTTGAGCCTGATCCGAATTCTGTCTGCCATATCTTCCTCTCATTGCGGGGCGCATGGCACCGCTATCGTCCCGATTGGGCCTCGCGTTGGGCCAACTACTCCCCGTTCTTCGCATCATCTACTTCTGACCGGCTGATTCTGCCCGACCTTACTGCCTCATGCCCCCTCCCGCAGCGTCGCGAAGAGTAGCGAAGGGCGAGAGAAAAAAATCGAATCCGCCTTTTACTCCATTATCTCCGTCACGACCCCCGACCCCACCGTGCGCCCGCCTTCGCGGATGGCGAACCTCAGCTGGCTGTCCATCGCGATCGGGGTGATCAGCTCTACTTCCATCTGCACGTTGTCGCCCGGCATCACCATCTCCACGCCCTCCGGCAGGTTCGCCGCACCCGTCACGTCCGTTGTCCGGAAGTAGAACTGCGGCCGGTACCCGTCGAAGAACGGCGTGTGGCGGCCGCCCTCTTCCTTCGTCAGCACGTACACTTCGCCCATGAACTTCGTGTGGGGCTTGATCGAGCCCGGCTTCGCCAGTACTTGGCCACGCTCGATCTCGTCCTTCGCCACGCCTCTGAGAAGAAGCCCCGCGTTGTCTCCCGCACGGCCCTCGTCCAGCAGCTTCCGGAACATCTCCACTCCCGTCACCACCGTCTTGCGGTCCGCTCCCATCCCCACCAACTCCACTTCCTCTCCTTTTTTCACGATCCCGCGCTCGATTCGTCCCGTCGCTACTGTCCCCCGACCCGTGATCGAGAACACATCCTCTACCGGCATCAGGAACGGCCTGTCCACGTCCCGCTCCGGCTCTGGGATGAAGCTGTCGATCGCGTCCATCAACTCCTGGATGCACGCCGCGTCGTCTCCCTCGCCCCCAGCTTCCAGTGCCTTCAACGCGCTCCCTCGGATCACCGGCGTGTCGTCGCCCGGAAAATCGTACTCGCTCAACAACTCCCGCACCTCCAACTCCACCAACTCCAGCAACTCTTCGTCGTCGACCATGTCCACTTTGTTCAGGAATACGACCACGTGCGGCACGTTCACCTGACGGGCCAGCAAGATGTGCTCGCGCGTCTGAGGCATCGGGCCGTCCGCTGCGCTCACCACCAGGATCGCCCCGTCCATCTGGGCTGCACCCGTGATCATGTTCTTCACGTAGTCCGCGTGCCCCGGACAGTCCACGTGCGCGTAGTGACGGTTCTCCGTCTCGTATTCCACGTGTGCCGTCGCGATCGTGATCCCGCGCTCTCGCTCTTCCGGTGCCTTATCGATCTCATCGAACGCGATCGCGTCGCCCCCAAACTTCTTCGCCTGCGATATAGTTATCGCTGCCGTCAGCGTCGTCTTCCCGTGGTCCACGTGCCCGATTGTTCCCACGTTTACGTGAGGCTTCGTGCGCTCGAATTTTGCTTTACCCATCGCTCGTTCCTCGTGGCTCCCTTATCTGGAGAAAAAGGCCGTCAGCGACCACCGCCATTGGCATTGATGATCTCTTCGGCCTTGCTCTTCGGTACTTCCTCGTAGTGCGCGAACTGCATCGTGTAAACAGCGCGACCCTGACTTAGCGAGCGCAGGGTCGTTGCGTATCCAAACATCTCGCCCAGCGGGACGCTCGCCCCGATGACTTGGGCGTCGCCACGGTCGGTCATCCCACCCACCTTGCCACGACGGGAGGAGAGGTCGCCGATAATGTCCCCCATGTAGTCGGAGGGGGTTACCACCTCGACGTCCATGACCGGCTCCAAGAGAACGGGAGCCGAGCGTTTCACTCCATTCTTGATCGCCATGGATCCGGCGATTTTGAAGGCCATTTCGCTCGAGTCCACGTCGTGATAGGAGCCGTCGATCAACTCGACTTTCAGGTCGATGACCGGGTATCCCGCCAAGACCCCAGAGTTTAGGGCCTCTTTGATCCCCTGCTCGACCGAACTGATGTATTCCCGGGGGATGACGCCACCCTTGACCCGATCCTCGAACACGAAGCCGCCCCCGGACGCCAGGGGCTCGATGTTGATGACCACGTGGCCATACTGCCCACGTCCCCCGGACTGCCTCACGAACTTGCCCTCGATTTTCTCAGAGCGGTTTCGGATCGTCTCCCGGTACGACACCTGTGGGCGCCCGACATTGGCTTCCACGATGAACTCGCGCCGAAGCCGGTCGACAATGATCTCGAGATGCAGCTCACCCATACCGCTGATGATGGTCTGGCTCGTCTCCTCGTCCGTGTGGACGCGAAACGTCGGATCCTCATCGGCCAGCTTGACGAGCCCGTTGGTGAGTTTGTCCTGGTCGACTCGGGTCTTGGGCTCGATCGCCACCGAGATCACGGGCTCAGGAAAGTCCATCGCCTCGAGAATGATCGGGTGGTCCGGATGGCAAATCGTGTCCCCGGTCTTCACGTTCTTGAGGCCGATGATCGCCACGATATCACCGGCGAACACCTCGTCCCGCTCCTCGCGCTTGTTCGCATGCATCTGGAGAAGCCGACCCACCCGCTCCTTCCGGTCCTTCGTCGCGTTGAGAACGTAGCTGCCCGAGGGAAGCGATCCAGAATAGACCCGTGCATAGGTCAGCTTCCCGACGAACGAATCGGTCATGATCTTGAACGCTAGCGCGCTGAAAGGCTCGTCATCCGACGCCTCCCTGAAGACCGGTGTCTCGTCGTGCTGCGGCAGGTGACCTTGGATCGGAGGAATGTCCAACGGCGAGGGGAGGTAGTCGATGACACCATCTAGGAGCGCCCGTACCCCCTTGTTTTTGAAGGCAGAGCCGCAGAAGACCGGGAACAACCTGCCGGAAATCGTTGCGGTGCGAATCGCTTGCGTGAACTCTTCTTCGGTGAACTCTTGTCCGCCCAGGTACTTCTCGAGCAACGCGTCGTCGTGCTCGACGGCGGCCTCCATGATCTCGTGCCTCAACTCGTTGATCTTCTCCGCGAGCGAGTCGGGAACCTCGCCCTCCTCCACTTTCGAACCGAGCTCGTCCTGATAATGGAGAGCCTTGTTACGAACGATGTCGACAATCCCCGTAAAAAGTTCGCCCTCGCCGAGCGGATATTGCACGGGGAAGGCGTTGGCTCCGAGTCTCTCTCTCATCATGCCGACGACGTGTTCGAAGTCGGCCCCGACTCGGTCCATCTTGTTGATCAGCGCGATGCGCGGGACACCGTAACGGTCGGCCTGCCGCCAAACCGTCTCCGATTGGGGCTCGACCCCTCCCACGGCACAGAACACGGCAACGGCGCCATCGAGTACACGCAGAGACCGCTCGACCTCGGCGGTGAAATCAACGTGCCCCGGCGTGTCGATGATGTTGATCCGATACTCGGTTCCGGACCGCTCCCAATGACAGGTCGTAGCCGCGGAGGTAATCGTGATCCCCCGCTCCTGTTCCTGCTCCATCCAATCCATCGTGGCGGCGCCCTCGTGGACCTCGCCGACCCGGTGGAGCCGTCCCGTATAGTAGAGCACCCTTTCGGTCGTCGTCGTCTTACCGGCGTCGATGTGCGCCATGATGCCGATATTACGCAGGTGCTTAAGTGGAGTGCGTCTAGCCATCTATGATCTCGATTGAGTCCGTTTGTTCTGTGTTTGTCGTCGGTCCTGCCGTCCTAAAACGTCTCTCCAGAAAAAAGCGCACGAACGATTCAAAGCAGGAAGCGCGATCTCCCTGGCCGCCGTATTCAATGCCACCGGCAGCCTCTGCGCTTCGTGCCTCGACGCTTATGCGCGAGACAGCAAGTTGAATCCTTTTGACCGCCACTACGGGCGATCAGGATCCGAGCAGATTTTGACTACCAGCGATAGTGGGCAAACGCCTTGTTCGCCTCCGCCATCCGATGCGTGTCGTCCTTTTTCTTGATGGTCGCTCCCTCTCCCTTGGCCGCAGCCAGGAATTCAAACGCGAGCCGTTCGACCATCGTCTTCTCGCTTCGACCGCGAGCAAAGCCGATGAGCCAACGGCTCGCCAACGCGGCCCGACGTTCAGGCCGCACTTCGATGGGAACCTGATACGTGGCTCCACCAACCCTGCGACTCTTCACCTCGAGCGCAGGCTTGGCATTCGTCAGCGCCTGCGTGAACACGTTCAAGCCGGGCTGGCCCGAGTGCTCCTCGCAGAGAGTCAGAGCCCCGTAAAATATCTTCTCAGCCAGAGATTTCTTCCCGTCGACCATGAGATTGTTGATGAACTTCGTAACCTCGGCCGATCCGTATCTCGGATCCGGAATGAGCTCCCTCTTTACTGCTCGTGAACGACGGCTCATGCTCGAATCCCCTACTTAGGCCGCTTTGCGCCGTACTTGGACCGTCCCTGCCGACGATCACCCACACCCGACGCGTCCAGCGTGCCTCTCACCACATGGTACCGAACACCCGGCAAGTCCTTCACCCGCCCGCCCCGGATGAGCACGATCGAGTGCTCCTGGAGGTTGTGTCCCTCTCCGGGGATGTAAGACGTCACCTCGTACCCGTTCGTCAGACGCACACGGGCCACCTTCCTCAATGCCGAGTTCGGCTTCTTCGGAGTGGTCGTGTACACCCGTGTGCAAACGCCCCTTTTTTGGGGGCTCTTCTGCAACGCAGGGGACTTGTTCTTCTTCTGAAGCTCGCGACGTCCCTTGCGAACGAGTTGGTTGATGGTAGGCATACTAGCCCGGGTTCAATGAACCAAAAAAAGCGCCACTCAGCGCCAAAAACCCCAGAGCCGCCGCACTTTGGCGCCTCCGTTGGATAGACTGGGAAAGTTAAACGAGGGGTAATAGAGTGTCAACGGGCCTCGATACCCCGAAAATCGGCGCAGGATGGAGGATTCCGGGGGGTCGAGGCCGGGTTGGGAAACCGGTCCTCTCAGGACGTATTTCGGCCCTCTCGAGAACCGACCCGCCCCGGCTGGATTTTTCCCCCGCCTGCAGCTACCGGAACTGCTCCCGACCCACCACCAGACGCAAGGATCTCTCCCGGACGAGCGTCGGCACCTGCGTGATGAAGTGCACCGTTCGCAAGACACACTCCCACAGTTGAAACGGCAACCTAGGCAGTTCATTGAACGGCCCGCCACCACTCAGTCCCCCGAAACTTCCTCCGCGATCAACCCCTCGGGCTCGCCCAGCGGCAGAATCTCATCCTCGTAGAACGAACTCTCCACCATGAACTCTACACCCTGATACCTGTGTATTCC